>Ga0209121_10003757_pt1 | contig 14500 bp, 11 predicted proteins | sample Cruoilmetagenom3_FD_187292 | JGI IMG/M metagenome (GOLD analysis project Ga0209121, IMG submission 187292) | Oil polluted marine microbial communities from Coal Oil Point, Santa Barbara, California, USA - Sample 3 (SPAdes) (version 2) | ecosystem: Environmental > Aquatic > Marine > Oil seeps ...
ACTGCTCAGGCCCTTCGCCAAAACAGGCACAAATAGCACACGGATGAACACAGATGAAACGGATTCTCACGGATTTTTTATCTTTATCTGTGTACATCCATGTGATCCGTGTTGATCCGTGTCCCATTTATGGCTGGCTGAGCAGTTACTGTCAAGTTAAGACATGATGATGTACATGGAGGGATTATGAAAGCAGCCGTGATCGAAACCCCTGGACGGATCATTGTCCGAGAGGTGCCCGACCCTCAGCCGGCACCCGACGAGGTGATTGTCTCTGTGGCGTTGGCCGGGCTGTGCGGCACCGACCTGCACATCTACGCCGGTGAGATCAGCTACGTCTATCCCATCATTCCCGGTCACGAGGTCGTCGGCACGATCGTGGAAATGGGCGACGGCGTGGCCGACCTGACGCTGGGGATGCGCGTCGCCTTCGACCCCAACATCCCTTGTGGGCAGTGCCATTTCTGCCGCCGCCTGCGCTTCAACCACTGCCTCAACTGGCAGGCAATCGGCGTGACGCGCGACGGGGGCTTCGCCGAGCGGGTGGCGGTGCCAGCGAAAGTGGTTTATCCCCTCGGGGACCTGCCTTTCGAGCGGGCCGTGTTCATCGAGCCGCTCTCGTGCGTCGTATATGGCCTGCAACGGGCCACCCCTGCTCTCGGCGACCGGGTGCTCATCTTCGGCGTTGGCCCCATTGGGCTGCTGCTGATGCAAGCCGTCCGGCGCGCTGGCGCGGCCCAGGTGGTCGTGACCGACCTGCAACAGGAGCGCTTGGAACTGGCCGCCAGGTTGGGGGTCGGCGCGACAGTCCTGGCTGGTGAGGATGAGGATCAGCCGGCCGCGTTGCGCGAGTTGGCCCCGCAAGGCTACGACATGGTCATTGACGCCACCGGCGTACCCGCCGTGGTCGCCTGCTGCTTCGACTACGTGACGCCGGGCGGCAAGTTGCTGCTCTTCGGCGTCTGCCCTGAGGATGCGACTATCCCGTTTCGCCCGTTCGACCTCTATCGGCGTGACATCTCTGTCTACGGCTCCTTCGCGCTCAACGTGACCTTTGGGCCGGCTATCGAACTGCTGCGGGGAAATGCTGTGCAGGTCGAGCCGCTGATCTCCCACCGCTTCCCATTGGAGCGATTCCCGCAAGCGTTGGAGATAGCACGCACGCGGTCGGAGCCGGCGATGAAGATCGTGATCCAGCCGGCTGGGTGAGCGGCCGGAAACCCCAAATCCCAACCTCCAAATTGCCCTTGCGCGGGCATTGTACTATACTGGCCGCATCCTTGCCGCAGGAGGTGGAGATGTCACCCGTCAAGATCGAACTCCCCGCCAGCACGCCGCGCGACCTGCGCGACGAATTCGTCGGTGCACTGCGCCAACTGGGGCCGGTGCAGGACCTCAGCACCCAATCCTTCAGTCTGGACACGATCATGCTCGTGCTGGCGGCCGTCTCCGCCACCGCCGACCTGCTGGTCACCGTGGGCCTGCTGATGGCGTGAAGAGAGAAGGCCCGCCGCCGGGGCGTCCCGTTGGACAAAGTGACCACCGTCGCTGGCGACCAGCGCATCAACTTGAAGAACGCCGACACGCAGATGCTCATCCGGGTGTTGGAGGGGTTGCGCTAATCGTTGTCGCACCAGCCTGAAGAACTGGTGCTGGGTGGATGCCCAGCGCCGCCTGTTCACGGCGGCGTGACCGAGGAGGAACACTCGATGCCCATCCCCAAGATAGAACTGACCGTAGATTTCGACCACATTGACCCCGACGCGCCCAACGACACTCCTGTCCCCTTCAGCGTGCGCAACGAGCAGACCGGCGAGTCGTGGAGCGAGGGGGAGTTTCGCTGCCCGCTGGGCGAGATGCGCTGGTACCTGGAGGAGTACTGGAGGTGGCCCTTTGGCCCCTTCCGCGACCGCGCCCACCAGATCGAGGCGCACCTTGAGGGCTGGGGGCGCGCTCTCTTCAACGCGCTGGTCTACGAGCGCCAGCCGGCCCGCATCTACGAGCGTTTCCTCAATCAGCCCGCCGACGTGCGCACGCTGACCATCCTCTCCGGCGCACCCCGCGTGATGCGCCTTCCGTGGGAACTGCTGGCAGAGAGTTCCGGTCCCTTTTCACCAAGCGACCACCTATCTCCATCCGCCGCCGCGTGCGGCTGGAGCACGGGCCCGACGTGCGTCACTTCGACCTGCCGCTGCGGGTGCTCCTGGTGACCGCCCGGCCGGAGGGTGCTGGCTTCATAGCCCCACGCTCCGTCGCCCGGGGCATGCTCGACGCGCTGGAGGCGCTGGATGGGGCGGTGCAGGTGGACTTCCTGCGCCCTCCCACGCTGGCCGCGCTCGACGAGGCACTGTGCGCAGGGCGGACGAAGGATGTCTACGTGCACTACATCCTCTCTGCTGGCACGGTGGAGGATCAGATATGGAACCTCATCGGTGCCAAGGCCGCCGCGCAGCGGGCGGTGTTCGACAAGGAGGCGCTGTACAAGTCGGTCGAGCAGGTGATGGCCGAGGCGGTCAGCGCCCAGATGCAGGTGGCCCAGGCGGTGATTGAGATCGAGCGAGAGCCGCTGTCGGAACCGGTTCCACAGGCGGAACCCTCTCAAGGCCATGAGAAGATCACGCAGTAACAGCAGCCGGCCCGCCAGTTGACGGTGACCGACCTGTTCCAGCGTCACGGCGCACAGCCCACCAGACGGCGCTGGCACAAGAGCCAGCCTGTAGTGGCACAGCAACAGCAGTTGGGGCTCTTCGGGGTCGAAGCGAGCCAAGCGGCTCCAGCCGCGTAGCCCTGAGCAACCAGTTGGGACTCCCTCAATGCAGGGGAGTCCCAACTTTTTTTGTGTGCCCCTGAGAGGGATTTGCACAAAACAGAGGGGGGAAGTATACTATAAAAGCCTCGCAGCTTTCACGGAGCCCGAGACTATGACCAAGGCGGTGAGGGCCGCCCAGGTAGACATATTCTAACACAGGCCCGCCCGCCGTCAAGGTTGGGGCGGGTGTTCTGTCCGGAACGAAGCCATTCTGGATAGAGAGGTGCTCAGTGCCAATAACCGAAGTTATCAGTACCAACAGGGGTGAAAGCAGAGTGGAGAAACGAAGCGACTTTCAGGCTTACGTAACAGCACTATGGGAGATACCTCTCACTCGTCTACTTATCCTGCTGGATTTGGTGGGGCTTTATTTGTTGTGGAGGGTAGTCATTGATGATCTAGAAGAACTCGCTTACGTCCTGGCTTTCCTTGCCGTGATGCTCGGTAGCAATTATCTGATCTTCAAGAAACAGAGAGAAACTATCGGTGATCGTGAAAACCGCATCGCTGAGCTTGAGGCAGCTGAAGCAAACATACATCTCGAAGTCGCGGAGACCGGGTTTTGGCCTGCAGGCACAAGCACACTTCGTCCCTTTCCTGAAGCAAAAGTCGACCCATACGGCTTTGACGAGCGCGGCTTGCCAGGCTGGGGGGTAATCTGGGTCAACATTAAAGGTGAAAACAGGGGCTGGAAAGCTGGCAAGCTACTATGTGACTTTGACAGAGATGCAACAGATCTGCCTTCGCTGTTTGACCCTGATTTTGTCCTTGACGAAGACGTCAGCGATAGCTTATTCTACGGTGCGTCGAGAAACATTGAGGGCAGAACGCCTTTCAAAGCATACCTTCGGCTTAATGTCAGGATCGCTGAGCAAGATCGACAAGCCTTTGCCCGGGCTTTGAGTTCTCTCAAGAGCTACCGTGTCGTCATGAACTACCACACAAAACCTATCGTCGGCGAACCTAAGCCACACACCACGGCTCTATCTATCACGGGGGACTTCCAAGAATTTCGCCAGAAGATACGTGATCACTGGAGGCATTCCAAACACTGTGATCTGGCGCAACTCGCCGAATCTCAGTGAGGCATTCCTTCAATCTATCGAAGCCCAGAGCACCATATGAGCCGAGCGCCTGTTTGAGCGTGCGTCGCCGCTGTTGCTCCAGGCAATGTACATTGGAGGTATAACTTGAAACCCATAAGAGAAACCTGCACCCCCCGCACCGAAGTCCTCAAAGGCGACCTCGAAGACGCTATCTTTGCCGCCGACTTTGGTCACGTCGTGGCCGACAGAGCGCCAGATGTCTACAATCACCCCACCCAGTTCTTCCGCAATACCCACCCCGCCGCCCCGCTGAGAAAGGTGGTCACGACCATCTTTGAACGGCTGGCGGATCCGCATGAGGCCGGGGCGGCGGTGCGGTTGAGCACCGGCTTCGGTGGCGGCAAGACCCACACACTCATCGCCCTGTGGCACCTGGCGCAGCATATCACCCAGACGACGCTGGGGACCGAGTTGCTCCCCGCGGCCGGACGCCCGGAAAAGGTAGTCGTCGCCGGGATTGACGCCCAGAAGTTCGGTACGACCGTCTGTGCCTCGCACCCACAGGCGGGCATCGAGACCCACAGCCTGTGGGGCGAACTGGCGTTCCAACTTGCTGGCCCCGAGGGCTATGCCAGGATCCAGACTGTGGACGACCCCATCACCGTGCCCCACGACGCAGCCGTGCGTGCTATCCTGCCCGATGATCCCGTGCTGATCCTGCTGGATGAGCTGGTGATCTACATGGCGCTGCTCAGCGAACAGACCCAGGGGGCGCTGCTGTCATTCTTGAGCAAGCTCATCGCCGAGGTGGGGGCGCGCAGGCAGGCGGTGGTCGTCATTACCGACCCCGCCGGACAGCCCGTCTATCAAAAGGAGGCCCAGGCGCTGGCCGATGTCACCAGGCAGTTGGAAGCGGCCCAGCGGCTGGACGACATTCTCGGGCGCAAGATGAGCGACTTTGACCCCATCGGCACCGAGACGGCCCAGGTGATCATCCGCCGCCTGTTCGAGCGGGTGGACAAGGGCGCGGCGCAGGTGGTGTCGGCGGACTACTACAACGCCTACCAGCGCGTGGCATCCGAGTACCCCGACCTTTTGCCGCCAGAGGTGGCCACGAAAGAGTATGCCCAGCGCATCGTCGAGTGCTATCCGTTCCACCCGCGCCTGCTGCAGACGGCGCAGGACCGGCTGGGGGCGCTGCAGGACTTTAACAAGAGCCGCGGCACGCTGCGCCTGTTCGCCCGCATCCTGCGCGACGTCTGGGAAAGTGCATCCGATACGCCGCTCATCACAGCGGGAGACCTGGACTGGCAAAGCGAGCGCATCCAGGCGGACTTGCTCCAGCGGTTGAAGCGTGACCGTTTTGTCCCAGCGGTGAATGCCGACGTGGTGCGCCACGCGGGCCAACTGGACGCCGACTATGATACCGACGTGCACCGCCGCGTCGCCACCGCGTTGCTCCTGGAGAGCCTGCCGCTGGCGCCGGGCGCGGCGATGGACAAACGGGATCTGACACTGGCCGTGTTCCATCCCAGTGACGTAGGACACGAGCCAGGCGAGGCGATTGATCGCCTGATGAGCGTCTCTTGGCACACCTACAAGGACGATTCTGGGCGCAGGTTCCAGTTTCGCTACGAGCCCAACGCCAACAGGATCATCGAGGAGCGAGCCGAAGGCATCCTGGTCGAAGACGCCAGGCAGGGTGTCCTGACGCTCGTGCAGAATTATTTCAAAGGACACACCTTCACGCCGGTGGCCTGGCCGGCCAGCCCGCGCGCGGTGTCGGACTCGGCAGCGCTCAAACTGGTGCTCTGCGAGACAGAGCAACTGGCGCAGGCAGTGTGCAATAATGAGGACGACGCCGACCCCGAGGCCCTGCGACCGCGCCGCTTCCGCAACGCCATCTTTGGGATTGCGCCAGCGCCGGCCGCGCTCCACGACGCCGTGCAACATATGCGACGCCGGATGGCGGCCGAGCAAGTGGCCAAGGAGCAGAAGAAAAAGACCCCCCTGCGCCAGCAGGTGGAGGAACTGTTGCCTATGCTGCGCAGGCGGGCAAACTTTCGCTCGGTACGCGCCTTTAACCGTGTGGTCTTTCAGGGCAAGCCGTCGGTCACGCTCGACGAACGGTACCTGGTCTCTGATGAGGGCGCGCTGGGGACCGTGAGCGGCCAGGCCCAACTCAAACAGTTTCTCGACGACAACAAGTACGTCTATCAGCCAAACGAGGCGGTGGATGTGGACCTGCTGCTGGACCTGATACCTGGGGCGACCCCTTCGCTCGACCACGAGGGCGCTTACCCGGCCAGCGCCGTGCACGAGCGTGCCCTGGCCTCGCCCAGGCTGCGTCTTATGCTGAACCCAGACCCGGTGCGCGACGCGGTCCTCACGGGGGTGGCGCAAGGCAAACTGGTCGTGCGCCTGCCCAACGGCGATGCTTATGACCAGGAAGGTTGTGTAACCGGCATAGCGGGCAGCCGCACGCGCATGCCGACGAAACTGACGACGCTGAAACTCACCGCCGATGTGCTGGTCGCGCCGTCGTCGGCCCCGTGCGTAGCGGATTGGCTCAAAGAGGATGCGCCAATCGAGGGTGAGGAGAACCTGCTGACGATCACAGAGGCGGCGCTGCAAAAGCAAACCACCCCTCAAGCGATTCTGGACGCCACAGATGCCGGCCAACTGGAGTACGTCATCCGCGACGAGGGCAAGTTTGTCGTGCTCAACGAAAAGTTCCTCGGATGGCAGCCGTTCAGCCCGCAGGAGGTGTCGGCGTATGACTGGGAGACGGCGATTCAATACGCGGCGCAACGCCCCCTGCTGTCCATCAGGCTCAAGGCCGATACCGTCCAGGCGGCGGGCAAACTGATCGCATACGCGCAACCCTTCGGGGCGCAGTCGCTCACTCTGACGGTCAGGGCCAGCGGCCCGCTGAAAGACGGTGGTCAGGTCAACTTTGTCGTCAGCAACGTCAAGCACAATAGTCCCCTCAAGCCCATTGACGTGGCCAAGAAACTGTTGCGCGCCACCCAGGAGGGTGGCACGTTCCTGGCCGAACTGGTGCTGGATTTCGGCGGCACGCCCATAAGTGGCACGGCGGCCAGGTTCGAACAAGCGCAGGCCCAGGCCGTGGATGGCGTAGGGCTGGAGGCCAGGTTCGGCGCGGAGTCCAGAGAGTCAGTGAGGGTGAGGTGAGAATGGTAACACGTAGGAAAAAGCTGGTTCGGGCGGCCCCCTTCGCGCTGCGCGTGGTGCAGCGCAAGGGGGGCAAGGCCGCCATCGTCTACCGCCGCCGGGCCGATGCCCAGGGGCGCGACCGCTTGCAGCGCGTCGCCGCTATCTCGCCGCTCGCCTTCACCGCCGCCACCCCGCTGCTGCGCGACGCCGCCGCCCAGTCTCAACTGGAGAAACCGGGTTTTTGGCCGCAAAACCCGGTTTCTGAACACCAGGATGCAACACCAAATCGCCCATCCGGCAACCACAACTTGACCACCGGCCCCTTCCACCCCCTGGACGCCGACTGGGGCGCACGGGTGGCTTGCTTCGCCATCATCGCGGCCGGCCTGCGGAACGGCGAGCGGCTGATGCTCGCCGCCGACCACCTGCGCCACACCGACACCGACGAAGCGGCCATCTGGCTCGGTATGCTCACCCGCGATGACAACGTCCGCGCGCTGCGGGCGCTGCGGATTCTGACGGAGGCTGTAGAATGACCCGTCCCCGTTTGCTGATTGAGGAGTGGTTGCCCGCGCAGGCCATTGGCGTGGAGTGCATGCGTGAGGAAAATAACCCCATAGCCAAACCACCGCATACTTTTCTGCACGTCTGGTGGGCGCGACGTCCCTTGACTGTCTCCCGGGCGGCGGTGCTGGCGTCTTTGCTGCCTGCCGACTTTGACCGAGAGTGCTTTGAGCGGCTGATGGGCTTCTATGCTGCGTCATCACATATAGTAGAGGGTGGGCGTCTCTTAGAACAAGCCTGTTTGACTGGTTTCCGTATTGACAACCCTCATGGTCCACGTGCGTTCAGCGCTTCTATACGCGAGACCGATCTCCAAGAAGCGCACAGCGTGATGGAAAGAGTATGGGGTGAGGTTCCCAAGGTTCTGGACCCAATGGCAGGTGGGGGCTCAATTCCATTTGAAGCCGCACGTCTTGGTTTGAACGTCCTGGCAAATGAGTACAACTCAGTCGCTTGCTCGATTCTGGAAGCAACGGTGGACTATCCGCTTCGCTTTGGCGCATTGTTAGCGCAGAAGGTACGTAGGTGGGGCAAACTGTGGCGAGAGCGATTCAACGAGCGAATGGAGGGGTTTTATGAGGTGGATGGTATCGTTCCTGCCTACACCTATATCTTTGCCCGCACTGTCCCCTGTCCTGACACAGGGCATCCAACACCTCTGGTCCCTGACTGGCACCTGCGCAAACCCAAGAGTGGTTTGTGCATCGTTGCTGAGCCCATCATCCTGGACCCGGACGAAGGCAGATGGACGATTCGCGTCCGTGAGATCGGCAAGGGTGCGGGTCAACTACGCCAGCCACCTCAGCCCACCTACGGGCGGGGCAAGGGCGTGTCGTTGTTCACCCAATCGGTCATCCCCGCCGATTATATCAAGGCTATGGCCCAGCAGGGCAAGATGGGCAGCGTCCTTTACGCCGTCGCCACCAAAGCGACCAGAAAACTGGAGTTCCGCCCGCCCGAACCGGCTGATCTGAAAGCGCTGGAGGCTGCCGAACAGGAACTCGCACGCCTGCGACCACAATGGGAACGCGAGGGGATCATCCCGACGGAAGAGTACCCCGAAGTCAGTAGCGACGAGCGACCACGACTCTATGGTATGCCGCGTTGGGCGGACCAGTTTGCCCCTCGTCAACTGCTTGCGCTCGGTGTGCTGGTCGAAGAACTGCGCCGTCTGCGTCCTGAGATCTTGAAAGCCGAAGGCGAAGAAATGGGTGAGGCAGTTGAACATGTATTGGCGTTCGCGCTTGACAAGTTCGCAGACCGTAACGCCATAATGACGCGCTGGGTCCCTTCAACCGGTCGCGTCGCGAATACGTTTGACCGTCATGACTTTGCTTTCAAGCCGGCTTATGCAGAGATGGCTGCCTGTGTGGCAGGTGCAGGATTGGAGTGGGCTGTTGGCAACGTCGCAAAGGCAATCAGGCAGCTTGGCGAACTGACAGCACATCGCAGAAGCAACACAGTGAATACCTCGTTCACGCAAGGGAGTGCTACAAATCTGCTCCACTTGGACGACAGGAGCACGACGGCTGTTGTGGTTGATCCACCCTACGCGGACAATGTGCAGTACTCGGAGTTGGCGGACTTCTTCTACGTCTGGCTCAAGCGCACGCAGGGGCACCGGCGACCGGAATGGTTCAGCACCTACCTCTGCGATCACGACGAAGAGGCCGTGGTCAACATCAGCCGTCACCGCGAGGACGGCAAATTAACGGCTGCCCAGGCGCGGCAGAAGGCGCATGTGTTTTACCAACGACTGATGGCTGAGTCGTTCGAAGAAGCACACCGCGTCCTGCGCGACGACGGCGTGCTGACGGTGATGTTCACCCACAAAAAGCAGGAGGCCTGGGCAGCGCTGTTCGAGTCGCTCATCACGGCCGGCTTCACCATCACCGCCACCTGGCCGGTCCAGACCGAGAGTCAGCACAGCCTGCACCAGGCGAAGAAGAACGCGGCGCAGAGCACGGTGCTTTTGGTGGCCCGCAAGCGGGAGCCAGGTGCGGGGCGGGCCTATTTTGACGATGGGATGCAGGCCGAGATTCGCCAGGTGGCCCAGGCCACCGCCGCGCGGCTGCGCGACGAAGGGCTGAATGCCGTAGACCAGTTGGTGGGCGCCTTCGGTCCGGCGATGGAGGTCTTTAGCCGCTACGACGAGGTACGCACCGATACCGGTGAACCGGTATCTGTGGACAAGGCCATCCAGACGGCCGCCAACGCCGTGGCCGACTGGCGCGTGGAACAGTTGGCCCAACGCGGCCTGTCCGGCGTGGACGACGAGAGCCGCTTTGTGCTGCTCTGCTGGGACGTGCTCGGCGCTGCCAAGTTTCGCTTTAACGAGGCCATGCTGTTGGGGCGGTCGGTGGGGATGGACGTCAACAGTCTGATCGCTGCGGGCCTGGTGACCAGGAGCGGTGCCAACGTCGAGTTGTTATCCGCCAAGGATCGGCGGCGCGAACGCTCCGTACAGAACGTTGCCGAGCAGATGTCACTTCTCGAAAGCCAGCGCCGTGGGCGGCGGCGGGGCAAACGCAAGGTGCACCCCAACGACGAATACTTCGCCAGTGCCATAGATATGTGCCACGCGCTGGCCCTGCGCTACGCCGAAGCGGGGGGCGGACAGGCGGGCATCGGCGCGGCCCGGGGCATGGCCTTGCAACAGGGCTGGAACGCCGACGGCCCCTGCGCCCGTCTGATGGAGGCATTGGTCAAGGCCGCGCCATCGGCGGTCCGCTTCCCCGGCAAGGGCAACGAGAAGACCGCCGCGGACGACTTCCCCGAGTTCCGCGCCTGGCATGCCATGCTCAAGCCGCTGTTCGGTATTGAGCCGCCGGAGTGGGAAGAGCCGGGCGTGGCCCAGCCGACGTTGCCGATGATGGAGTAACGCCTGGACCTGTCAAGCTTCTCGTGTGTGAGAATGAGTGTCATGACAAAATTGCAAGAGTCCACGAGCCTGCGAACGGTCGAGTGGAACCGGTTTTTGCGAGCGCCCGACGCTCAATTGCTGGACGAACTGTACGTGCCCGCGTTGAGCCGGGCGGTGCGCTACGACCGCTGCTGCGCCTATTTCTCCAGTCACGTGCTGGCCGTCGCTGCTCGGGGGTTCGGCGGGTTCATCCAAAATCTGCTGACCTACGGTGATGACCTGTCCAAGCCCGCCGCCCGGCTGTTGGTGAACGAGCAGTTGGACCCACAAGACCTGGACGCCTTGCTGACGACCGGCGATCAAAGCCAGGTCATTCACAAACTCCTCAAGCAGTTCAAAACGCCCCAGGACGCCCTCGAAGAGAACCGGCTGCAAATGCTCGCCTGGCTCGTCGCCAGCGGATGGCTGGAGGTGCGGGTGGGGTGGATGGTGCGGACACAGGGGATTGCCCACGCCAAGTATGGCATCGTCACCGACCTGCACGGCGACGCCATCGCGTTCATGGGCAGTGACAACGAGACCGGTTCTGCACTCGTCGAAAACTACGAGGAGTTGGTGGTTGCCTCATCGTGGCAGGACCCCGACTTTGTGGCCCACTATCGCCAGCGCTTCGAGGCCCTGTGGGAAGACCGTGACGAGTACGTGCGGGTATTCCCCTTGCCCGACGCGGTGCGGGCAAATCTCATCAAGTTCGCTCCCCAAGAGCCGCCCCATGAGTTGAAGCAGGATACGCAAGCGTTGGCCGCCGCCATACTGTGGCACTTCATCGGCGCTGCACCCTACCTGCCGGGCGGCGAATACGCCTGCGACGCGACGGCGATGGTGGGTCTCTGGCCCCATCAGTTTCGCGTCGTGGACGACACGGCGCGGGGTTTCCCGGCCGGACGGCTCCTGTGCGACGAAGTGGGCATGGGCAAAACGATTGAGGCGGCACAGGTCTTGCGACGGCTGCTCAGCGGGCGAGGCGTCCAGCGTGCCCTGCTCCTGGTGCCTGCCGGGTTGCTCCAGCAGTGGCAGGAAGAACTGCGCGAGAAGGGCGGCCTGCTCGTGCCGCGTTGGGAAAGTGGCTACCTCTATCAGCCCAACGACAAACGGGAGCGCATGGAGCCCGCAGTGGCGCTGGCGGAGAACGACGTACTGCTGCTGAGCCGAGAGTGGGCGCGATTGCCTAACAACCGCGATTTGGTGTTGAGCACACCGGTCTGGGACCTGGTGCTGTTGGACGAAGCGCACGCCGCGCGGCGCAGCGCCCAGGAGGAGCGCGAGTTTAACTCGGCCAACCTGCTGCTCCAACTCCTGCGCGAACTCCAGTTGCGCAGACAGGCACGCTCCGTCTTGCTGTTGAGCGCCACCCCCATGCAGACCCAACCGTGGGAACCGTGGGACCTGCTGGGCGTACTGGGCATTGGTGGGCGCTGGATGGTCGAGTTCGGTGATGTAAGGACGTACTACCAGGGTATCCAGGCCCTGGCCCACGGCCCCTTGGATCTGCAACACGCCACCGCCATCGCGCATCTGGTGGCAAACGATAACGAGTTCCCACCCTCGCCCAATGGCCCCTCGCCAGACGGAGCCTGCCCTGAGCCTGCCGAAGGGGAAACGGCGCTGGCGGAGAGGCTAGCGTTCGCGTTCGGCGATGAGCAAAAGCGCTATGCGCAGTGGCTGCGGCAGGGCGCGCCCCTGGGTCGGCGCATGCACCGTAACACGCGGGGCACGCTGCGGCAGTACCATGCCCAGGGATTGCTGGAACTTCCGCCGCCACAACGGCAGGTGCACGACGAGGTGTTTGATTATCAACAGCAGGCCGAACGGGACTGTTACGAGGCCATCAAGGACTATATTGACACGCGGTACGATCAACTGGAGCAGGAGAAGGCAGGCAAGGGCTTCGTGATGACGGTCTACCGGCGACGGGCCGCTAGTTCGCCGCTGGCCCTGCGCCGCAGTCTGCAGCGGCGGTTGGAAAAACTCGAGCGAGTCATCCGCCGCCAATACCTGGACCCCTGGCTGAGCCTGGAAGAAGAGCAGATTGATAGCCGCGACTTGAGCGACGCCGACATTGACGAACGGATTGACCCCGCTCTGCCAAGCGATCCCAAAACGGCCGAGGCGGAAAAACGACAGATCGAAGCACTGCTGGCCCGGTTGGACGTGCTCGGTGCGATGGATAGCAAGCTGGATGAATTCTGGTCCGTTCTGCGAGAGGTCACGGCGGATGGACGCTCCGTTTTGGTCTTTACGGAATACACCGACACGATGGAGTACCTGCGCGATCAATTACGCCCGACCTACGGCGCGACGTTGGGTTGCTACAGCGGCGCTGGCGGACGGCTTTGGGACGGAAAAACGTGGGCCTCGGTGTCCAAAGCCGAGATCACGGAGCGGCTGGCCCACGGCGATTTGAGAGTCCTGGTGTGCACCGACGCGGCGAGCGAAGGGCTGAACTTGCAGGCGGCCAGCGCACTGATCAACTATGACCTGCCCTGGAATCCCAGCAAGGTGGAGCAGCGCATCGGGCGCATTGACCGCATCGGACAGCAGCAGACAGTCCTGCCCATTCGCAACCTGTTCCTGGACAGGAGCGTGGACGTGCGCGTCTACCAGGTGTTGCGGAAACGGTGTGGGCTATTTGAGCATTTCGTTGGCCGGATGCAGCCGGTTCTTGCTTTGGCGCGGGACGCGCTGCGGCGTAACTTGCGACGGGAGCAGACGGACGCCTTTCTGGAGGCGCTCAACAAGGCCGTCGAACAGGCCCAGGCCGACGAGATCGTGGCCAGCACATTTCTCCAATCGGACGCCGAAGCGCTGCCGACCATCTCAGCACCTGTCACCCGCGAGGACATCGAAACTGCCCTCACCTGGCTGGAGGGCATGACCGGAAGGGTAGGAGCGAAACGGACCAGGGGACAACCTATCTGGCGATTGCGCGGGCTGGGCAGGCACAGCGTCCCCGTCACGACTGACCTGGAGACGTTGGAGCGCGACAGAGACGTTGTGCCGATGACCCTCGGCGCGGAGGTGCTGGAGCAGTTGGTAACACGACTGGCACTGCCAAGCCACGTGCCGTTGGTGCTGCAGGCCTACGCCTCGGGGCCATACTGTTGCTCTGAGGCGCGCTGGGTCCACCCGGACGGCATAGTCACCGTCGAGTCCGCGCAACAGTTGATGGCGCTGGTCGAGGCGTGGGACGGCAAGCCACCACCACCCGACTTGCGGTTGCAGGCCCAGGATGAGGCCCGCGCCGCCGCACGGCAGCGGGTCAAAGCCATGAAACAAGCAGCCCAGGCGGAAGAGGAAGCCAACCTGCGCCGCCAACTGGAGGCGGCCCAGCGACGCCTGATGCGGGAGTTGGGCCGCACGCTACGCTGCCTCGGCGACGGTGACTTAAACGAACTGCTCCGCAGGCAGGTCCAACGCGAATCCCGCCCCGACGGCCGCTACCACCGCGCTCTCAAACTGCTGGGCGGCTATCCAACCTGGCGCTCGGAAGACGTCGCCGACGTCGAGGCTTTTGCGAAGCATGCTTCACGGAAGGAGCGCAAGGCCCGTGTCGCCGGGAGCGAGGTAGACGCCGCCATCAACGACCCGCGCTGGAAGGCGCGAGAGGCCTTTGGGGAATAGGCCAGGGGGTTAGGCGCTATCGTCACCTGAGGGGAATGGAGTGTACCAGATGGACAAAAACATCATAGCACTATTCGAGCTTGGCAAGATAGGCGCTACTCCAGGTGCACACACTGCAATGATGGAAGCGGGCCAGGACCTCCTCGACCTCATCAGGCGGCACGTTACGGGTGATTGGTCAGAATTGGACGAACACGACCAGGCAGAGAACCGGTTCAGCATTGAGCGTGATCTGAGGATTCTGTCAGCATACACTCTGAGCACTGGTGTCAGAGTGTGGATCATCACCGAAGCGGATAGAAGTGCAACGACGTTTCTGCTTCCAGAGGAGTACTAGCCCAAATGACAACGACCCAACCC
>Ga0209121_10003758_pt1 | contig 14497 bp, 10 predicted proteins | sample Cruoilmetagenom3_FD_187292 | JGI IMG/M metagenome (GOLD analysis project Ga0209121, IMG submission 187292) | Oil polluted marine microbial communities from Coal Oil Point, Santa Barbara, California, USA - Sample 3 (SPAdes) (version 2) | ecosystem: Environmental > Aquatic > Marine > Oil seeps ...
TTCTATCCTAATTTTGACAATGTTTTCTGAAAGTCTATGCCTCCATAGCAAGAAGAGGTGCATCTTCCACAACCAAAACATCCTACCGAACCAAATCTCACAGGAGAGTATTCAAATTTGCACTGAAGTCTGTGAACAAATCTTTTATCGAGTTCCTTCCTGGGATTTGCTCCACCTGCAACACGCGCATATCCTGGTAACTGACAGGAGTCCCAGAAACGGACCTTTTCGAGTTTTTTCTTTTCGCCGAGTAGGAAACAAAAACAGGAGGGACAAATATTGGTACAGGCTGAACAGGAAACACATTTTTTAATTTCATCCATAATTGCATCGGATGAGAGATTTTTTTTATCGAGTTTAATCTTTTTCCCTTTTATTTCTTTTGTCACCTTATCCCTCATTTTTTTTCTCAGAGAGAGTTGTTCGGAACTGGTATCAATAAAAAACTCCTTGTTTTTTTCTATTAATGTTTTGCCCCTTTCACTCCCCACCTCAAAAATGAATCCATCGTCTAATGTTGATATGTTCAGGTCAAATCCTTGCTCTGCATAAGGTTTATCCCCCAGAAGTGTACAAAAACAATTTTCACCTGCTTCGCTGCAGTCAGCAGAAATTATAAAGTTATCCTCCCTGAAAAAAGGGTCAATAGAGTCACCTTCCTTGAATACCTTTCTTAAAAATAGTATAGCCCTAAGGTCGCATCCCTTTATTCCCATCACTGTTCTTTTTGTTACTTTTTTATTTACCAGAACCTCCTGCGGGCTGTAGAATAAGAATTTTGGCGGGAGAATCGTTCTGTAACCGTCAAAAGAATAGTCAGAAGGATATTTCTGCCATTGAAAGTAATCTTCTTTTTTGTGGGGAACGTAAAGGTCACCTTCTATTCTATCAATAAATTGTTTTATCTTATCGTTAGAGATAAAGGTTGTTTCCATTTATTATATCTTTCTACTTCTTTTTTCTTTTTGTATTTGGAAAAGTTTCCAATACTCTATTATTTTTTTCACAAACTTCCTTTATCACAGTTTCGTTTTTTTGTCAAGGGAAAAATCAACAAATCAAAAAAAAATTTAACCTTTTTTAAACCATAAATTTTCAACTATCTCCGATGTTAGTCGAAATTTTCAAAAAATATTTTTTAAAAATTCTCTTGACTTTTTAACGAGTCTATTTTATACCATTCAAGATTTATGAAAAATAGAAGTGATGTAATACCTAAAATATATAAAATATGACTTCTGTAAAAGGTTCTGTTCTCGTTGTCGGTGGTGGAATAGGAGGTATTCAGGCTTCCTTAGACCTTGCAAATCAAGGTTTCTATGTCTATCTCGTTGAGAGGGAACTAAGTATTGGTGGAGCAATGGCTCAACTTGATAAAACCTTTCCCACAAATGACTGCTCGATGTGTATTCTTTCTCCAAAATTGGTCGAAGCTCAGAGACATCTCAATATTGAAATGTTAACATACTCTCAAGTTAAATCTATTGATGGTGAAGCAGGGAATTTCACGGTAAAGGTCTTGAAACAACCTCGTTATGTTTCCCTTGAAAAGTGTAAGGGTTGCAGTGATTGTGCAGAAGCCTGCCCTGTGGAATTTCCAAATATTTACGAGGAGGAACTAAAACAGAGACATGCAATCTATAGACCTTTTGAACAGGCTGTACCTTCAGCATTTGGAATAGATAAAAGGGGTGAACCACCCTGTAGAACTACCTGCCCTATTCATGTAAATGCTCAAGGGTATATTGCCCTCACATCCAATGGAAAATTTGAAGAGGCGCTTGCACTCGTGAGGGAAAAGAATCCTTTTCCTGGTATTACTGGAAGGGTATGTCATCATCCCTGCGAATCAAAATGCACAAGAAAGGATGTCGATGAACCTGTAGCAATCGATGCAATAAAGAGGTTCCTTGCTGACTATGAAATAGAACATAATAAAGAGTTTCCTATTCCAGAAAAAATGGAGCCGAACGGAAAGAAGGTTGCTATTGTTGGCTCGGGACCTGCCGGTCTGCTCTGTGCATATGACCTTGCACTTCTTGGTTACAAAGTAAAAATCTTTGAGGCATTGCCCGTTCCTGGCGGAATGCTCGCCGTTGGTATACCGGAATATAGACTTCCAAGGGATGTACTTAAAAGAGAGATTGGTCTTCTCGAAAAACTCGGTGTAGAAATTGAAGTAAATACAAAGGTAGGAAAGGATATCACCATCGATGCTCTCATAAGTAACTACGATGCTCTTTTTGTTGCAATAGGTGCTCATATTTCAAAAAGGTTAAGGATTGAGGGTGAAGAACTTGATGGTCTATTTGGTGCAACGGAGTTCTTAAGAAAGGTAAATCTTAATAGAAAAGTTAATGTTGGAAAAAATGTTACTGTAATTGGTGGAGGAAATGCTGCCATAGATGCGGCAAGAACCGCTCTCAGGCTTGGTGCTAAAAATGTGACGATTGTTTACCGACGCTCTATAAAGGAAATGCCTGCAAATCCTGAAGAGATAGAAGATGCAATAGATGAAGGTATAAAAATAGATTTTTTATCAAATCCAAAACGGATACTTGGTAAAAATAATAAGGTAACAGGTCTCGAGTGTTATAGGATGCGATTAGGCGAGCTGGATGAAAGCGGACGGAGAAGACCCATGCCTATAGAAGGAAGTGAATTCAGAATAGAGACCGATATGGTAATACCAGCTATCAGTCAGGTGCCAGAACTCGATACACTTAATAAAAAAGAAATCATTCATAAAAAATGGAGAGCAATAGATGCAGACCCTGTCACACTCCAGACATCTGTCAAAGGGATTTTTGCCGGAGGGGATGCCGTAACAGGACCAAAGACCTTTATCGAAGCAATGGCTGCAGGACGTAAGGCAGCTATATCAATCGATAGATATTTAAATGGTAAGGATTTGAAAAAGGGTAGAGAAAAAGAGGGTAGTTATGAAACTGAGATAGAGGTTGACACCAAGGGTATACCATATGCAGCGAGAAAACATCCATTAAAAATTGACCTCTCAAAAAGAAGAGAAAATTTCAAAGAGGTGAATTTTGGATTTGATGAAGAGAGAACAATAGAGGAAGCAAAACGATGTCTCAATTGTGGAGGCTGCTCCGAATGTATGGAATGTGTTAAGGCTTGCGAACCTGAAGCCATTATCCATGATATGTTGCAGGAGGAAAAATCAATCAACGTTGGTGCATTGATTCTTGCTCCAGGTTTTGATGAGTATGTTCCAGAAGAGATAACCGAATTTGGATATAAGAGATATAAAAATGTTGTTACAAGTATTGAATTTGAGAGGATTATGTCGGCATCGGGCCCGACAAATGGCCATATTGTAAGGCATTCAGACCACAAACCACCTGTAAAAATTGCCTGGATTCAATGTGTCGGCTCCCGAAATAAAGAATATCCATTTTGCTCATCCGTATGCTGTATGTATGCAGTAAAGGAGGCAGTTGTCGCAAAAGAACACGATAGAACTTTGAAACCGACAATATTCTTTATGGATATTCGTGCATACGGAAAGGATTTTGATAGATATATTTTAAGGGCTGAAAATGAATATGGAGTCCGCTATGTAAGAGCCCGACCATCCTCCATAAAGGAGGACAAAAATACAAACAATCTTACCATTTCATATGAAGAGGATGGTACGTTAAAAAAAGAAGAATTTGATATGGTTGTACTATCGGTTGGGTTGCATCCACCAAAATCAAACAAAGAGTTTGCCGAAAAAACGGGAATTAAACTGAACGCATACGGTTTTGCAGAAACAAGAAGTGATAGTCCTGTTGAAACAACGGAGGATGGAATATTTGCTTGCGGTGCATTCCAAGGTCCAAAGGATATACCCGAAACGGTTACGCAAGCAAGTAGTGCTGCAGGACTGGTCCATTCCTTCCTTGCCTCCGCAAGAGGAACTGAAGTAAAGGAAAAGGAGTATCCCAAAGAGAAATTTATTCTAAACGAAAAACCTCGAGTAGGGGTATTTATATGCCATTGCGGAATAAATATTGCTGGATACCTTGATGTTAAAAAGGTTACTGAATATGCGAAAATTCTTCCAAATGTTGCATATGCTGAGGACAATCTTTATACCTGTTCAGCAGACACCCAGATAAGAATAAAAGAGAAGATAAACGAATTTAACCTTAATCGTGTTGTAGTAGCCTCCTGCACACCAAGAACCCATGAACCACTCTTTCAGGAGACAATAAGGGAAGCAGGACTTAACAAGTATTTGTTTTCAATGGCAAACATAAGAGACCAGGATTCCTGGGTTCATCAACTCGATTGGGATGGAGCAACCAAAAAGGCAAAAGCTCTTATTTCTTCTGCTGTTTGGAAAGCAAGCTACCTTGAACCTCTTTCAACGGATTTCATTCCTATTACAAAGAGTGCGCTTGTTGTTGGAGGCGGCATATCGGGTATGAATGCAGCATTACTCCTTGGAAAAAGTGGTTTTGAGACACACCTTATTGAGAAAAATGGTGAACTTGGTGGAAATGCGCTTAATATACACCGAACAATCGAAGGCATGGATGTTCAAGGTTACCTGAAGTATATGACTAAAGAACTCGAACATCATAAACTTGTTCATATCCATAAAAAATCCGAGATACTAGCTTCAGAGGGATTTGTAGGTAATTTCAAGACAAAAATCAAGGAAAATGGGAATGAAAAAGAAATCGAACATGGTGTTGTCATTATAGCAACGGGTGCAAAGGAGTATATCCCAACCGAATATCTCTACGGGAAGGATAAAAGGGTGCTCACACAACTTGAATTGGAGAAGAAAATTATAGATGGAGATATAGATACAGAGAAACCTTTTCAGGTAGTAATGATCCAATGCGTAGGTTCAAGAAACGATGAGAGACCTTACTGCAGCAGGGTTTGCTGTTCTGAGGCTATAAAAAATGCTATTTTATTAAAGGAAAATTATTCCAATGCAGAGGTATTTGTTTTTTATAGGGATATAAGAACTTATGGATTCAAGGAAATCTTCTATGAGAAAGCAAGGAAGTTGGGCGTTAGCTTTATCAGATATAAAGAGGAGAGTGAGCCCGAAGCCTCACTTAAAAATGGCACAATAATTGTGAAAACCTATGAACCAGTTCTCCAAAGAGATATGTTATTTGAACCTGATTTACTTATCCTTTCTAATGGAATTGTTGCAGATGCAGATAACAATGAGAAACTTTCGAAATTTTTTAAGGTCCCTCTAAATCAAGATAAATTCTTTTTAGAGGCACATGTAAAACTAAGACCTGTAGATTTTGCCACGGAAGGTATTTACCTTTGTGGTCTTGCTCATTCACCGAAAAGTATTAATGAATCCATTTCCCAATCTTATGCAGCAGTTTCAAGAGCCTTACAGGTGCTTACGAAAGAGACAATAGAAACTTCAGGAACAGTTTCACATGTTAATGAGTTAAATTGTGTGGGTTGTGGTATGTGTGAACTGATATGTCCTTACAAGGCTATAAACCTTGTTGAGAAAAAGGTGCTTGGTATGATTAAAAAAGTGGCTGAAGTGAATCCTGTGATATGTAAGGGATGCGGACTATGTTCGGCAAATTGCAGGTCGAATGCTATAGATTTACAGGGATTCACGGATCAGGAAGTGGTTGTTGAACTAACAGCGCTCGGAGGAATAAATGAATAAAGCCTTTGAACCAAAAATAGCAACATTTTTGTGTAACTGGTGCAGCTATGCAGGTGCTGACCTTGCTGGTGTCTCAAGACTCCAGTATCCCTCTTACACAAGGGTAATCAGGGTCCCCTGTTCTGGTAGGATCAACCCATTCTATATAATAAGGGGTTTATACGAAGGATTGGATGGTGTATGGGTATCAGGTTGTCATCCGGGGGATTGTCATTACCAGACAGGAAACTATTATGCAAGAAGAAGGTTTTCTCTTATAAAGAACCTACTGGAATTTGTGGGTATTGAAAAGGAGAGGGTGCAATTTTCCTGGGTTAGTGCCTCAGAGGGTGGAAAATTTGCAGATGTTGCGAAGAAGGTCTCGGAGGATGTAAAAAAAGTGGGGCCTGCTGATAAAATGATAAGGGAAAAGAAACTATATGATTGATAAGATACGAAAAGAAGCAAAAAGGATTCTTGAAGAAGGTATTGTGGATGTAGTCATTGGTTTTGAAAAAGGCTCGATTCCCTTGAAATCCACACCTGTTTTTATTGAAAAACCCGAGGATGCAGAAAAACTTATCTGGAATAAATTCTGTGAAAATAACCTTGCAAGGTATCTAAGAAGATTTAAAGGTAAAAAGGTTGGAATAGTTGCTAATGGATGCTGCTCAAGGGCAATAGTCAATCTTATAATTGAAGGTCAGGTTAACAGGGATGATATCTACATAATAGGTACTCCCTGCGAAGGAATGTTGTCTCGAAGAAAAATGCTCAAAGATGGAAAGAGCGAAAAAAATGTTGATGATTCCTACCTTTATATAAATTGTAAATATTGCTCCCACAGGAATCCTGTAATATACGATTATCTGGTTAGTGAAAAGATTGAGGAAAAACCTGCTCAGTTCCCTGATGTTGAAGAGATCGAAAAACTCTCTCCCGAAGAAAGATGGACTAAATTTAGAGAAGAAGTGAATAAGTGTATTAGATGTTATGCTTGTAGGGAAGCCTGCCCAATGTGTTATTGTGAGGTTTGTTTTGTTGATGTTAATAATCCAAAGTGGTTAGAGGGTGGTTTTGCTGAATCGGATGTAGAATTCTGGAATCTTGGCAGGGCATTTCATCTTGCAGGAAGGTGTGTAGACTGTGGTGCCTGTGAAAGAGCATGCCCAATGGAGATAAAAATACTGAATCTTACGAGAAAACTAAATAAGGATGTAAAAGAACTGTATGATTATGAGGCTGGTCTGGATATAAAACAGAAACCCTTACTCGGGGAATTTAGATTTGAGGATAAAGAGGAATTTATAAGGTGAAAAGAGTAAGCAAGAAAAAATTTTACAACAGGTTAAATGAGTTAATCGGTCAATATTCCGTTTACGCACCTTGTGGTGATAAGATAGAAGAGATAAAAGATGTGAGTGAGTTAAGCATTGATGGACTACTTACGAGACTTCCATCCAAAACCTATATGTTTCCCCAGAATGAGGAACTTTTCAGATGGGATAAAGGTAAAAAAATAGAGGTAAACATTCCTGATAGAAAGAGTATACTGTTTGGCATAAGACCCTGTGATGCAAGAGCGATAGCAACTTTCGACCCAACCTTTGATACGGAAGAATTTCCAGACCCTTATTTTCAGAAGAGACGAAAAAATACAATAATTATCTCAATGGGATGTAATGAACCCGAGGAAACATGTTTCTGCACCTCTTTTGGTTCCGGTCCCTTTGATGCCTCTGGTTCTGATTTACTCTTAGTAGAGATGGAAAAAGATTTTTTAGGGATTGGACGAGAAGAAATCTTGGAATTATTTGGTTTTGAAGAGGGAAAAGGAGAGAAGGACTTTGAGGAGATTAAAACACAAGCGGAGAAAAAAGTAGAAAAAATCAATCTAAAAGGGATAAAGGAAAAACTTGATGCTCTTAGAGAAACTAATTTCTTCAAGGAAATATCTAATAAATGTATAAATTGTGGTGCATGCACATTCCTCTGTCCCACCTGTTATTGTTTTGATATAGAGGATATGGAAAGGGTAGATGGTGGTAAAAGGATGAGGAACTGGGACTCCTGTATGTTCAAAATTTATACCTATGAAACATCGGGCAATAATCCGAGGAGACAGGAAGAACTGCGGATGCAGCAAAGAATAATGCATAAGTTTAATTACTATCCTTTACTTTATGATATGTACGGTTGCGTTGGCTGTGGTAGATGTGTTTCTTACTGTCCTGTAAATTTTGATATAAGAGAGATAATAAAATTAATTAACAATGCTAATTGATAATTGTTAAATTTAATTTGAATAAGTAAGAAATATGTTATGAAAAATCCATATATTCCTATTGAAGCAGAAGTTAAAATGGCAAGATTTGAATCGGATGACCATTCTTTGAAAACAATAGATCTTAAATTTGTTGATGGTGATATTTTCGATTTTATACCCGGTCAGTTCTGTGAAATTTCTATCTTAGGAAGAGGTGAAGCTCCCTTTGGTATAGCCTCTGCTCCTTCCGAGGATTTTCTGAGATTTACCATAAATAAAGCAGGTGTTGTAACAACTGGAATTCATCATCTTGATGAGGGTGATAAGGTAGGATTAAGGGGGCCATTTGGAAATGGATACCCGGTTAAACTTCTTGAGGGTAAGAATATTGTGGTTGTGAGTGGCGGTTTTGCCTTTACCACCTTACGGTCACTTATAATCTATTTACTAAAAAACAGGGATAAATATGGTAATATAACCGTTATCTATGGTGCGAGGAGACCAGACCTGCTCCTTTACAGGGAAGAGTTAAAAGAGTGGGAAAAGAGGCAGGATATCTCCCTTTTTCTATGTATAGATTGGAAATTTGGTTCAAAGGGACCTTTAGAAGAGCCTGCTCAACCTGGGTGGCAACCAATAAATCTTAAAGAACCTTCGAAAACGGAAATAAAAAAGGGGGTAAAAAGATTTACTGCATTCGTCCCCCAGCTCGTTTCTGCAGTTAAACCAAGCCAAAAGGATGCTTATGCTGTAGTTTGTGGTCCCCCCATTATGCTCAAGTTTACCATGCCCGTGCTTAGAGAAATAGGATTCCCATCAGAAAGAATATATAATTCACTTGAAAGAAGAATGAAATGTGGTATTGGAAAATGCGGAAGATGTAATATAGGGTCTAAGTATGTCTGCAAGGATGGTCCTGTGTTCAGTTTAAAAGAACTTGAAAAATTACCAAAGGAGTATTAGGAGGTCTATGAAAAAGAATCACAGACCTCTGATTACACAAATTATTAAATGATTGCACAGATTATAGATAATTCTTCTTGCAATTTTCTCTAAATTAATGTAAGATAGCAAAAATTGGAGGAAAAAAACCTATGAAAAAAAGGGTAGTTGTTATTGGTGGTGGTATCGCAGGACTTACAGCATCCCTTCAAGCAGCTGAGATGGGTGAGCAGGTTTTTCTTATAGAAAATTCCCCTTCCATTGGTGGAATGCTTGAAAGGCTAGACACCTGGTTTACTGACGATGCTTGTGGTTTATGCCAGATACTACCACAATTATCTTCGGATGAAAAACCCGACAGATGTTTAAGAAGGGATTTTTACCATCCTTTAATAGAAATAAAAACACTAACAGAGGTAAAATCCCTTGAAGATACCGATGAAGGCATGGTTATAACACTCAAAAGAAATCCGGGATATGTGGATGAAGTAAGATGTACAGGATGTCGATTATGCGAGGAGGTCTGCCCAGAAGAAGCACCCGACCCGTTTGACAAAGGGTTTTCAAAACATAAAGCAATTCATACGCTTTATACAGGAAGTCTCACTAAAACATATTATATAGATAAAAACATCTGTACTGAATGTGGAAAATGCGTTGAAATCTGTCCGACCAAAGCGATTGATTTAAACCAGAAAGAAACAGAGGAAAAGGTTATTGCAAAATCCATAATACTCTCTACTGGTTTTTCAGAAATTGAACCTTCGGCTCTTACCTCTTTTGGATATGGAAGGTTCAAGAATGTTCTAACAAGTCTCGACTTTGAAAGATTGATAAGCAGGACAGGAAAACATCCCGAAGAAATTAAAAGACCCTCCGATGGAAGAATACCTTCCAGTATTGCACTTATACAGTGTGTTGGTTCAAGGGATAAGGATAGGGAATACTGTTCGGGAGCCTGTTGTATGTATGCAGTGAAGGAAGCGAGAAAAATAAAGGAGCTATCAGAGAGTACCGAGGTTTCTATCTTCTATATGGATATGAGAACTTTTGGTAAGGGACACTACCATTATTTTCTTGAAACAGAAAAAATGGGTATAAATTTCAAAAATTTTCGCATTCCTTCCATTGCAGAAGATAAAAATGGCAATCTCCAGGTTAAATACGAAGAGGATGGAAAACTCAAAACAGAAAATTACGATTTAGTCATACTTTCAACAGGTCAGGAGATAAGTGAGGATACAAAGAAATTACTGAAAATCATTGGAGTAAAAAAGGACGAATACGGTTTTGTAACCGGAATGGATTTTGAAACATACAGAACATCAAAGGATAATATCTTTGTTGCAGGCAGCCTCAGTGGACCGAAAGATATAGAAAACAGCGTTATTGAAGCGAGGGCAGCAGGTTTTCTTGCAATCAATAAAACACTTATAGAGGAGACAAAAGAAAAAGCCTCTCTTGACATAGATTATAGGATTCCAAAATTCGCTATCTTTATCTGTCAATGTGGTGGTTTCATTTCAAAAGAGCTCGATACTACCAAAATTAAAAAGGAATTAGAAATTTGCCCCGATGTGGCTCTTGTTGAAGAGATTGACCTTATTTGTCAGGAGAATCGACTTGATGAAATTATTGAAAAGATAAAGGATAATGGAATAACAAGAATTATCTTTGCAACCTGTTCACCGGCAAAGTATGAGGTTCTGATAAGAAAAAAAATTAACAGCTGTGGATTCAATCAAGCAATGGTCGAAATACTACCACTTAGAGAGCGCATTGTATGGGCATATGCTGAAGCAAAGGAAGATGTTGCTCTTCAAAGAGTGAAAGCACTTATGGAAAAACTAAGACTTGCCATTCCAATAGAACTCACCAGTGGTAAAACTATTCCAAAGGTGGCTGTCATTGGAGGAGGAATTGCAGGAATAGTTTCTGGATTAAACCTGAGTCAAAAGGGTATCAAGGTAGATATAATAGAAAAAGAAAAAAGACTCGGTGGTAATGCAAAAAAAATATTAAGTACACTCGAGGGAGAAGATGTTAATAAATATCTTAGCCAACTTATTCAAACGATAAAAAAAGATGAAAATATTACAGTTCATTTAGAAACAGAGGTTGAGAAAGTGAACGGAGCAGTAGGTAACTACACTATTGAAATAAAAACAGGTGCTCAAAATGAAACTATATCCGTTGGTGCAATAATCGTTGCAACTGGAGCAGAGGAATATAAACCAGATGAATACTTATATGGTAAGGATAAAAGGATTGTCACCCAACTCCAGCTTGAAGAAAACCTTTCAAATCCGAAATCCGAAATCCGAAATCCGAAATCCTTGGTTATGATTCAATGTGTTGGCTCAAGAAACGATGAACATCCATGGTGCAGTAAGGTCTGCTGCAGTGATGCGATAAAAAATGCACTTGTATTAAAGGAGAAGAATGGGGATGTTGATATCACTATCCTCTACAGGGATATGATGACCTACGGAAAAAAGGAATTGAAATTTAAGGAAGCAAGGGAGGGGGGTGTCAATTTTATCAGATTCCAAAAAGGTAATGAACCTCTTGTTTCTATAAATGATGACAAAATTAACGTCAGGGTTAAGGATTTAGTACTTGGAAAGGAACTACTGTTTGAACCCGATATGCTTGTATTGAGTACGGGTATCGTTCCTCACAATAATAAACCTTTAAGTGAAATACTAAATGTATCCCTTGATAAGGATGGTTTTTTCAAGGGTGCAAATCCTAAGTTCAGCCCACTCGATGCAGAGAAAACAGGTATATTCTTCGCAGGTCTATGCCGTTCTCCTTCTGGTATCAGGGATGCGGTAGCAGAAGCAACCGCTGTAGCTGGAAATGCATATATTTTCTTAAGAAACATTTCGTTGACTCAGAGAAGAACCATTTCTGAAGTCATTGAAAGATGGTGTGGTGGTTGTGGATTCTGTATTGATGCCTGTCCATTCGATGCACGATACCTGGATGAGGAGAAAAAGGTTGTCATGGTTAGAGAATTAAATTGTGTAGGATGTGGTAACTGTGTGAGTGTTTGTCCCAGTGGAGCAAGTAAACTAAGAGGTTCTAAGGACAGGCAGATACTCGGAATGATAGAAGTCAACGTGTAATGAGAATCACGTCATTGCGAACCTTGAACCGTATGGTTCAAGGTGTGGCAATCTCATAGTGTGAAAACCGAGATTGCTTCGTTAGTTTATATGTAAGAATTCTCGCAATGACAGTCCTTATTAAAATTAATGAAGAAAACAAAAGAAGATAATAAGGAGGTAACGTATCATGGCTGAAGGAACGATAATTGTAAAAGAGCTGGATTCGGTTTTCAAATACAGAGTAACAGAGGAGCCTGGTGGTGAACAGTTAATGAAGTGTTATGCTTGTGGTACCTGCACGGCATCCTGTCCAGTAAGAGAGATAGAAGATTCTTTTAATCCAAGAAAAATTATAAGAATGACAATTCTCGGTATGAAGGACGAGGTCTTACAAAGCGATTTTGTGTGGCTTTGCGCAACCTGTTATATTTGTCAGGAACGATGTCCCCAGGATGTAGTCATTACAGAACTTATGAATGCACTCAAGAATATTGCCGTAAAGGAAGGAATTATCCACCCTGGTTATGTTGCTCAAGCTACAGAAATCGGTAAATTCGGAAGGTTGTATGAAATAGATGATTTTGCAAATAAAAAGAGGGATAAAATGGGATTACCACAACTCAAATCAGAAAGTAAGGATATTCAGACAATTTACAAGAGTACTGGTATCGATAAACATATAGCAAAGCCAGAGGAGGAGAAATGAAATACGCATTTTTCCTGGGTTGCACCATTCCTGCAAGAGCGGTAAATTATGAGGTCTCGACGAGAAAAATTGCCCCTAAACTGGGCATAGAACTTATCGACATTCCAGAATTCGGCTGTTGTGGATTTCCGGTCAAATCGGTCGATTGGTTTACAATGATTGTTATGGCAGCAAGGAATATTGCCATTGCTGAAGAAAAGGGGCTGGATATATTGACACTCTGCAATGGATGTGTCGTAACACTTGCAGAAGCAAATCATGAATTAAAAAACGATAAAAAGTTAAAGGATAAGGTTAACAAGGAACTTGCTAAAATAGGAAAGGAATTCAAAGGAACTATAGAAATCAAGCACCTTGCAAGGATATTATATGAAGATGTAGGCATTGAGAAAATAGAGAAAGAGGTAAAATTCAAACTTGATGATTTTAAGCTCGCCGCACATTACGGATGTCATTATTTCAAACCTTCTCTGGTTTATGGAAAATTTGACGACCCAGAGTTTCCAACATCACTCGATAAACTGATAGAAGCAACGGGTGCACCTTCATTCGATTACAAAACAAAAACCGATTGTTGTGGAGGAGGAATACTCGGTGTTACAGAAGATGTCGCCCTCAAAATGGCAAGAAAAAAACTTGATAACCTAAAAGAGGAAAATGCTGATGCAATGGTTTCTATCTGTCCTTTCTGTAGTGTAATGTATGATGCAAATCAGAAATCAGTAGAAAAAAAATTCGAAACAGAGTATAATTTACCCGTTCTGTACTATACACAGGTGCTTGGACTCGCCTTCGGTATTCCACCAGAAGAACTGGAATTTAAGAGAAATAGAATTAAACCAAAAGAGATGCTAAAAAGATTTAAGGAAAAATATGGAGAACCCACTGAAGACAGTGAATCATGAACCTGAAACACAAAAAATAAAAAGGGCGGACATGTTGTCCGCCCTTTCGTGTAAACTAAATAAACCTAATTAGAAACCGTATTTCAATGTTAATGCTGCTCCTATATTGATGCCGGTCATACTCGAGGCATCTCCACCCTCTGGTGTGTAGGATGTATTGTCAAAAGCTGTAGAGAGTGCAAGTCCAGCCTTCATTCCAGCTGCAAAGTCGTAGTCAAAACCAACTATGAAATTCGGAGCTCCAAAGTTTATTTGATTCGTTTTTGACGCATCCTCGTAGTCGTCGTTCACCTTTACTGTTTCTGTGATCATATTATAGCAGAATTCTGGTCCACCAGCAAGATACGGGTGGATTGCTGAAGCTCCACCCATAGGAATGTAAAACTTCAACATAAGAGTTATGGGGATGCAATTGTTTTTGAACTCGTATACCGTGCTATCATTATATTTCACCTCACCACCAAGACTCATATAATAACCAGCAGAAAAATCGGCAGCGAGAATGGGCATAAAGGCATATTCAAAGGTACCTTCTACACCAAACCACTTTTCACTCGTTGAACCATTTTCATATGAAAGATTATCCATCATGAAGGGAACTCTCACTCCAACTGCCATCTGCGCATAGGATGTAGCTACGAAAGCCATTAAAACTATTCCTGCAATGAGAATTTTTTTAAGCATTTCTTCTCCTTTTTTGAGGGGTTGATTTTTTTCTCTTTTGCTACTGTAAATCAAATTAAACACTTCACCTCCTTCCTAAACAATTTTACATAATTTAACAGATTTATGAAAATATGTCAAGCAAAAAAATAAAAAAATTGAAAAAATGTCATTCAGACCCTGAAATAAATCCCGCACATAGATATGTGCGTGGATAAATTCAGTGTGACATTACTTGTTTCAATATTA
>Ga0209121_10003759_pt1 | contig 14497 bp, 17 predicted proteins | sample Cruoilmetagenom3_FD_187292 | JGI IMG/M metagenome (GOLD analysis project Ga0209121, IMG submission 187292) | Oil polluted marine microbial communities from Coal Oil Point, Santa Barbara, California, USA - Sample 3 (SPAdes) (version 2) | ecosystem: Environmental > Aquatic > Marine > Oil seeps ...
GTTCATGCTCGTTGACCGCTAGTTACGTTTATCCGTGAGTCTTATCATTGTCTTTGTGGTAGTTCTGGAGTTGTATATTAATATACTTGTATAATGATATATTGTTATGGTGAATCGCTTGAGCGAAGCTACAACGGTGAGGGTTTCAAGAAACACCTTAGAGATGTTGGAACGTTTACGCAAAAAGTTTAAGGTTGGAAGCCTCGACGAAGCCATACAAGCTCTTATCAGACAGCGACGTAGAATGGTAGTCAACAGAGCCTTCGGCGTCGACAAGAACCGCATAAGACCGTTCACTGAGGAGGACCGAGGTGAAGATCGTAATTGACGCTTACGCGTGGATTGAGATTTTCATAGGAAGCGATAAGGGAAAGAAAGCGAAGGAAATTCTTGAGAAGGCCAGCGAAACATACACGCCAGACACCGTGCTTGCGGAGGTTGCCCGCAAGTATCTGAGAGAAGGAGTGGAGCAGCAAACAATCCTTGACAGGCTAAAAACTATTGCTGAAGCCTCGGATGTGGTCTGGATAAGCGTTGAAACCTCCTTGGAAGCCGCAAAATGTTACATGAAACTTGAAAAGGAGGCTAAAAAGTCAAGGCTCAGGTCTCCAAGTCTCTTTGACGCATTAGTACTCGCCACAGCCAAGCTTCTGGAGGCAAAAGTCGTGACAGGCGACGAACACTTCAAAAATCTGCCCGAAACCCTATGGATAGAATAACCTGTAATCGTCGAAGGAGTTCTCCCCTTTTGTACGACACCATCAAGAGGCACTTAGCCGTAGAGAAGCTTGTAACTCGTGAGGGACCAGAAGGACAGGAGAGAAAGTATTATCGGTTCAGACAGGCGAGGTGGTACGGTGGAATCGTGACAGCCGACTGCGTTGGATGCGGTCTCCTGTGCAGGTTTTGCTGGGTCTCCGACGCTGTGATGGCTAGACCTGCTGAAGTCGGCAGATTCCACACTTCAAGGCATGTTGCCAATACCTTAACCGCGTTGGCTAAGAAATTCAGCTTCAACCAGCTACGGGTTAGCGGTGGAGAACCAACAATAGGCAAGGCTCACATGCTCATGCTCTTGGACGAGTTGAAGGGCAAAGGCTACCGCTTCATCCTTGAAACCAACGGCATACCCATAGCCCACAACGAAAGTTACGCAGAAAAACTCTCCAACTACCCCTTCGTCCACGTGAGAGTCTCCCTTAAAGGTTGCAACGAAGAGGAGTTCGCCGCCCTAACAGGAGCCAAGCCAGAAGACTTCAAGCTTCAGTTAAAATCCCTCCAGAAACTGGTTGAAGCCAACGTAAGCTGTCACCCATCAATCATGGCGTCCTTCTCACCGAAGAAAAATCTTGAAGCGCTCATGGAAAGAATAAGGCTGATAAGCCCAGAATTAGCCAGAACAGCTGAAATCGAAGAACTGATATTGTACCCACATGTGGTGAAACGAATCAAGAAACACGGATTAGAATACCATGGCGCCCACAGCCCCTAAAAAGTTTTGATAACTGTTCCTCGCATTTTCCTAAGCTTGTCTCATTTGATTATATACTAAAATTTATGAATGTGTGGAACCAGCTGTTCTGCGTTTTCGAACCTTTCAGAGAGCTTAACATCCAAGTAGGCGCCGTAGCTGTTGAAGTATGGCGGGCCCTTCCGTGAAAACAGGGTTAAAACTTCGCCTCCATGGTTGATTTTGAACCCGTCTTCGCAGGGTTCGTGTCCCCTTACAAGAATCTTAACGTTGAAATTCCTCAACACCCTTTCCGTTATGTCTTCGCCGAAGAGTTTTCCCGCGCCTCTCGGTGATGCATGTGATCCCCTAATGATCTCGTTAGGGTCGTTCCAAAGCATTTCTTCAAGAAAGCTTTGCTTAGGATGTCTGATGTGGGCGTAGGCTAAATCCTCTATGGTGTGAGCTTGCGCTGGTAAGCCTCCGTGAATCATCAAGTAACGTTCCTCCACGATCACCGCACTGTACAAATGCTCAAATAAATCGCGAATCTTCGAGTATGCAGCCGCTCCTTTCTCGCCGAATCTAACTCGAAACTGCGTTGGCAGGTCGTGTGGATAGGCAAGCAGGTCTTCTGGTCCTTCATGGTTCCCACGCATCAGAACAACCTTGTGTGGAAAAAGAAGTTTCAACTTCAAGACGATATAGTAAACTTCCGCCGAGTAGGCGCCGCGGTCGCCGTAGTCTCCAAGAAAAACTAGGGTAACACCATCTTTCTGGTTCGCTCTTCGTGCAAAGCTGCTCTCTTCTAAAATTCGAACCAAGCTTTCCATGTCTCCGTGCAAATCACCGATTACAACAGCTTCACCTAACGGTTTGACCTTGACAAGCCTGCCGGTCACACTTAGGTTTCCAACTTCTCCATCCTCGTTTGCAAGTAACCGCCCAGCTTTTTCAGCCAGTTGAATGAATTCGTCGCCTTCTACCTCTGAGGCTTCCCGAGTTATTTGTGAAATACTTGTCTGCATTTCTCACACCGACTTTTACTCTATCTTAACACTCTTACCTGTGAAATCCAGAATGTTCTTTTCGATTTCTTTTCTATGATTTTGAATGTTCCCCCGCGCTTCTCTAAGGGTTCTTCCTATGGCATTTTCCCTTGACTCAACAAGCTCCTTTCTTCTTTCTAAACCCTTTAGCTCCTCCTGAAGTCCTATCAAGGCTTCCTCTGTTTCCTTCACTTCTCTGGAAGTTAAGAGCTCGCTCTTCCGCATCAGCGCATTCTTGCATCTTTGATGGAGAGCATTCATTGAATTCTTGTTAAGGATTTCGTTTATGTCCCGGTCTGCCTTTCGCTTTCTATCCGCTTTAAGTCTAAGCTTTCCCTCAGACATTGCACGGCTCAGTTTTCGGAGAATACGCCTTAACAACGGATAACCCGTTTCTTCCGTTGCGAGAGCCTCAAAGGACGTTTCAGCATATTTGTTGAGTGTTTCCAATTCTTCTGGTGTCAAGCCGCTTCCTCCACCACGGGTTGCCAGCGACCGAAGCTTTATGAAGGGTTTTCGAAGATGTCGTAGAGTGTGCTTCACCTTCACGCTCAACTCCTTTACTTCGCGGATGGTTTGGTTTAATTGACTCATGCCTTCTCTACTCCTTAAAGAGGCGATTTCTTGCCGTGTTTCAGCTATTCCCTTGTTAAACGAAGCCTTGTCAGCTTCCGCTTTTTTCTTTCGTGCTTCTAAGTCTGCAAGCTGCTCTTCAAGTACCAAAAGTTTATCAATGAGCTGGAATGTCTCTTCCAAGGTCTTGGTTTTAATATACTCTTTTGTTAGGAATCTGTGGATTTCTTCCAGCGCATCCTTCGCTTTCTCGAAAACCATTAGGAACTTCCTTCTGTCTCTGATGAAGAAGGGTGATATTCTCGGAAACCATTTTCTAACGTCGACCTCGATCACTGCAAACGCTTTTCCGATTTCTTGAGTGAATTCGTGAAGGCTATTGTACGAAACCTCGTCTGGGATGTCGATCTGCCGTATCCTTTCAAGGAATAGTCGTGACAGCTTGTTCAACGCCTTGGCTCTGCCATAGGTTTTCCTGTTCTTTTTTTCAATTTCTTTGCGACTGCTTTCTAACAGTATTCTACAAACGTTTGTAATCGCTTCCAGCCCCTTCCTCATCTCGTCAAGTAGTTTCTCAGCCTTCACGTGGACGGGACTAAAAATCGGGTGAGTTTGGCTTTCAAGCCAATTTTTAACATCGCTTGACGAGATTTTAATCGCTTCGGACAAGTAGTTTCCCATATAAAAAATATACACGGCTTATATTTATTTCTCGATTTAACACACATTTTTGAGTAACTACTCTTAAATAATTAGACATAAGCTCAATATCTCAATACTGTTAAGGTGAGATTGTGCCTAGTCTAAACGCAAAACAAATTTCATTTATTGCAATGATGAGCGCTCTGGGCACTCTCCTCTCAGGCATTTCACTAAATATCGCACCTATATTAAGAGCAGTATCTGGCGAAGGCGGAGCAGCATTAGATCTTTCGCATATTGCAACTTTTACAGCGGCTCTTTTCGGTGGACCTTATGTAGGTGCGATAGTAGGTTTTCTGAGCGGAATATATTCAGGTTATTACTTTGGTTACGTGATGGGATCACTCGGATTGCTTTCTCTCATAGGGATACCCCTTGGAAAAGCCATTACCGGTTTAACAGCAGGCTTTCTCTATAGAAGACTCAGAACAAGCAATCGCTCTCAATCTTCCATTTTGACCGTTTTAACAGTCCTTATATCTTACATCCCAGAATGCATTTTCACAATTTTTTATTTTCTGTACATGGTTCAATATGTCTGTGGGTATGCAATGAATTTCATGCTGCCTATTGTCATTCCAAAGGCGTGGATTGAAATACTTCTGATGAGTTTTCTCATGGGAGCACTTGTAGGAAACACGGGCTTCAATGAATTTGTTTCCAGATTCTTTTACTTTCCCAAGCTGAAAAAATCAGTTAGAGCAAGTAAAACCAAATGACTTCATTACAGCGTCAACGTGCATGCATATATGCATGACATTTCTACGTTTAATGAATGGTATAGTCATAGGCTCACTGACATGCTGTATTAGCAGGTCTCCGCAAGAGGCATCGAGCGCAGCCAGAACAGTAGGCATAGTCCTCCAGTTCTTCACAGGAATGCATGCATATCTTCCAGCATATCTTCAACAAATCCGCAGAGTCCCATCAGTGACCTACGCAGCTCAGGCGGTAAGAGGCGTAATGATTGAAAATGCGGTGCTAAGCGACAAATTCCTGCTAATGACAATACTTGCGGTCTCAGCAATCATCCTATATGTGACTGAAGTCATTCTTCACAAAAGATGGGTTGAAAAAGAACAAATCCATCTTCAAACTACGGTCTGTATCCACCCAGAACACTCAAGGCTATAGCCGTTGCAATTATGTCTGCGGTTGTTCCAGGATTCAAAAGATTACTTGATTTTCTAAGTTCATAGTCAAATTCACGGAGGCTTTTCCTGCCCGCCGAAGTTTCAAGTCCTCCAAGCTTCAAGATCTCCCTCGCAATAGAAGAAGTTTCGCGCGCTCTTTCCATGCCAGCCTTTCTGGCTATGAAAGTATCTGGATGTTCGGCTAGAACCTTTAAGAATGTGTGAATTATCGCTACATTTAAGTTTTCAGTTTTCCTAGTTTGTTCCACTAGATAAGGATAGGCAACGTCGAAGGTTATTGGATAATTTTTAACCCATTCAGAACAAACCGCATCATACTTTGAGGCTATTACGAATATATCGTAAAGCGAAATTTTTTCTTTACGTATTTTATTCACAGCGTTCGGATCGTTGATGTCGAGTTCTGGGACTGTGCCGAGTCCGCTGGGGTTGGCGATTTTTATTGCTTCGTAAACGTCAACTGCGTCTTCTGGTGTTGTTGATTCCACAACAAGCTTCAAATTTTCCCTCAGTTCTGGAATTTTGAAGATATGTTCTTCTTTAGTGGAGGTCATCCCCGCTGCGACTGCAATAGGCGAGAGCAAGATTACCGTGCCAAGCAATGTGTTACCGCCCCGCTGCCAAGTGTTAATGTCCGCTACACAATCCTTTATGATCCGTCCCAGCCCGACATCGCTGATGTGGATTTTTCCTAGAGAAACTCCAACGCCTCGTTTCGCTGCCGATTCAAAAGAGGGTGCCGCAGCAACGGCGGAAGCAAGAAAATGTTCATATCGTGTACCTTCAAAGCCGACCATTAAATTTACATTTCCAGGTTTGTCGGCACCGACTTCAAAGAGGATGGCACACTCTAGACACTTTGAAATGTGCCTTGCCTTCTCATACGAACGTATTTGCAAGAGCACCTCCCCTGTACATTCTCAGCATAGAAAGTCTTATTAACGTTGTGTAGAAAATTACACAGCTATTACCTTAATTATACAGGCGCCTCAAATGTCAAGTTTGAAGCTTACCACAAGAAATGTTGCCTTTCTAACTATTTTCTCAGCGTTATCAGTAATAGTGATTAAGTTTGTTCCAGGAATACCAATAATAGGAGTTCCTGGTTCCGAAATAAAATTTGACGCTGCAATTGCCCCTGTTTACGGAATGGTTATAGGACCATATTTAGGCTTCTTAGCCGCCTTAATGGGCGGGCTTTTAACCTCTGGTAGCCCCTTCACCTTTCTCACATCTTTCGCCCCTGCCGTTTCGGCAATGACTGCAGGTTTCCTTACATCTGAGAAAGTAACGGAAAGGGCAAAAATTCCTGGTTGGATCGCGGCTGTCGCTATATTAGGTGCGTTAATTGCCGGGTGGTACTTGACGTGTGTTGGTCTACAAGCTCCGTTGTACCCAATTTTACATATTGCAGGATTCTTCGCTATCCTAATTACAAGAAAATGGACTGCCAAATCGTTTAATGAAATTGGATTGAAAAAAGAAGGGTGGCAATTTAAACCGAGTCACATATTTCTGGGAATAATCTTGGTAGTTTTTGCCTATCTGTTTTCTAAGCCTTACATAAGCGAAGAAATATGGACACTGCCCTACTTTTCGATTCCCCTATACATAATCGGGGCAATTTTCGTATTGTACGGAATCTTTGGTGGAGGTAAGTTCTCGTTCATTTCTTCCACTTTCTTGGTAAGCTACTGCGGCATCATGGCGGATCACATGCTTGGAAATCTAATTTTCATTGGAGTTATTGATGTATTTATTCCGTTTGAGGTTGTTCAGGAATACTTTTTGGATCCTTTGGGGCTTCCGGATGTTCCTTCACTCTTCATGTACATGGTTCCAGTGTCAGCGGCTGAAAGGTTACTTATGACGGTTATTGCCACGATAATCGGGGTAGGCTTATTGATGGCCTTACACAGAGCCGGATTACTATCAAGAAAACGTGAATAGCATTCAGTGGAATATAAAATCATGTTATTCAAAGCGCGAGAAGGAGACTTTGTAGAAACCTTTGAAAGTTTAATATTTGATGTGAAAGGCCTAATACATCCGCCAAACCGAATAATTGCGTTTCTACGCTATTTTCCAGACGAAAAAGGCGAAAGAAAAAGGAATAGCAAACGTTATAGAAAAGTTTACTCGCTTTCAAAGCGTTACGCACTATTAGAAGAGAGATTTTCTCAATACCTTCATTACAATTCTATTTTTGATGAAACACTCGGCGAAGTTTCTGTAGATGCAGTCAAAAAACATTACAAGCCCGCTGAGAAGCTTCGAGAACTCCGCAGTTCTAACAGCCTAGATAAGCTTGAAAACCTCGCTCTGCAGCTTGCCAAACTGGTAAAAGAGACAGCGAATATTCCATGGAATGCAATTGGCATTTCTGGCTCAATTATGGTGAGGCTTCACACACCAAGTTCTGATATCGACCCCATCGTTTATGGTTCTGAAAACTGCCGAAAGGTTCACTCCGCCCTTAAAAGCCTATTAAGCGAAAAAAACGACCCTCTTAAGCCCTACACTCAGAAAGATTTGAAAGTCCTATTCGGTTTTCGTTCGAAGGATACTCTGATGAGCTTCGAAGACTTCGTTCTAAGCGAATCTAGAAAGGCTTTGCAAGGAAAGTTTTTGCACAGAGACTATTTCATTCGTTTTGTGAAGGATTGGAGTGAAGTTGACGAGAACTATGGGGATATCCGCTACGTGAATGTTGGCTACGCAAGAGTTGAGGCTACGGTTGTGGACGATTCAGAGTCAATTTTCACACCGTGCGTTTACAGAGTCAGCGATGTGCGAGTTCTTGAAGGCCCTCAAATAGAGTCAGTAGAAGAGATTGCATCATTTCGTGGAAGATTCTGTGAACAAGCCAGAATAGGCGAAGTTGTCATTGCACAGGGAAAAGTTGAGCATGTTCTAGACGCTAGGCAAAATCGTGAATATTTTAGACTCTTACTGGGGAACAAACCATCAGATCATATGATATTGGCATAAATTTCAAGATACAACTTTCAAAACCTGCTCATAGTATCTCGGACAGTAGGTCAATGCAACCTGGTAGAAGTTTCCTTTAGGAGTTACGACCTCTTCCAGATTACCTTCAACATAAATTGTCTCATCTTTACGCGCCTGCATTCGAAACTCTTCCATGTAAGAAATGACGCGCCTCACCTCAATGCCATTTTTTGTTCCATTTAAGACTTTCAGGGATTCCACGCCATAAATTGATGGAATAAAAGGAGCATCCCCATCTTCCACCACACATGCAAGCATTTTAGTCCAGCCCCTCTGCACGATTCTTGCCTCAGAGTCATATGCGTTACTGATTTCTTCCCAACGTTTCACAGGTTCGAACTCTGTCTTGATAACTCTCCCGGTCTTGTCGTTAAACAATGCATAAATCATTTTTCTTCGTTGATGCCACACATACGCTTTTGGACCGTAATTTTGGAATTTCCAACGCTTTCCCTCAACCGACTCATCGGTTTCAAACTCGTTCTTAAGCGGAGAAGAATTGACTCCATACCATTCTTGCAAGGCTTCACATAACCTAACCGTGTTTTTTCTCCCATAAATGATGAAGTCTATGTCGGAAAACTTTGGATGATGAAATCCATGAAGCATAGAGCCAAACACACCGAAATTTTGCGTTGACAAACTAGAACGTTGCGTCATGAATTCTAGAACCTTTTGCGAAGCTGCAACGAGTTCATCTTTCGGTTTCGTTTCAATTAACTTTCTGAGCTCCTCGTCAGGTTTTCGCACTCTTACAATGTTGCTGCGATTAGCTCCTATAACTTTCTTACGAAGCATCTCATGGAAAATCATGTATTGCGGAAAGTTGTTTTGGATAAACTTCCACCCCTCATCTTCGTAAAATTTGTAGAAAACGTGCTGTCCCTTGATTCTGAACGCTTTTGGATTGTCCGATTTGAAGATATCTGCTGGTGCGTATTCAGCATCACAAAAGTAGACGTTTGACGGATGAGAGTAACCGAAAACACGGAAAACTAAGCCTTCTCTTGTGATGATTGCGTCGCGGTCTCTAAGCCTTAAAGTGGCCAAATATACTCATCCTCGTTCGCTGCCGTTCCAACAACCACTTGATAAAAAGCTTCACCTGTTTCAATGTTTTCAACGTGTTCCAGCATCCCTGAAACCACAATCTTATCTCCTTTTTTGGCAACGTTTCTGTAGCATCCAATCATGGAAACCACAAGTTTTGGAATTTTGTCTCCAGTAAGTGAAGATGCATCGCTAGGCTTGTAGTTTTCAATTTTGTAGATCGATGGCCGAAACATTGCTTCGCTATCATCTTTAACTGTGCAGTGAAACTTGACGTGAGTGACAGGTGAATACTTGTGTATTCCATATTTCGAATTGACCTCTTCTGATTTGCGAACCGCGTTGTACATGAAAAGCTTGTCTAAATATCGTCCCTTATATCGTCTGGCAGCATCTAAACGATTGTTAAATACGTAGCTTAATGTTCCAGCTGTAACAAGCTTGTCTATCGTTTTCTCCAGTTTACGAAAGTTTTTCGCTCCACACACAACAAGGTCTATATCTGATTTGGGTGTGTGCATATTCAAGGCGATGGAGCCGTGAACGCCGAAATCCTCCAGAACAATGCTTGACTCACTTGACAGCAAATTAATAAGGTCTAACGTTGTTTTTTGCAGGATATCCTTCCTTTTGATCCTTTTTAGCGAACGCAAGCATTCGCGTGGAACATAAACTTTTTTGATGGAACTCAATGGTGTGCTAATTACTTCTTTTTCTCTGAACGGGCAGAAGTAAACGTAGTCTGGAAAATTGTTTCGAAAAGCCTCAAGAAACATCTGATAATTTTGCGCTGTATACAGCTTTTCAGCTCGGAAAAGCTTCAATTTTCCATACTTCCAGGTCCTTTCTAAAAGATGAATGTGAAAAAGTATCTTAAATCTGGAGGGAATGTACTTTAAAAAGGAGAAAACCCTGTTGTTTGGATGTTCATATCCGAAAACGTTGAATACAAAGCCCTCTTTGGTTATGAAAGTATCTCCATCGGTTGGAATCCAATTTTTGGGAGCGATCGTCTTGGAACACCTTGATAGAAATCTTGATTGAAACGTTAAAAATCTATTGTTCGGAGTTAGCCGTAAGGTTTAAAATATATTGGAATAAACACTTCAAAGTGAGCGATTTGAACGTGGAATTACATCCGTATGTAGTGTTTCTTCCAACGAAACAAAAAAGGAGAATATTAAGCGCGATTTTCGGTTCAAAGGCAGCTGTTGACATTCTGAGATTTTCACTTAACCAAGGTATTTCAAATAAGATTTATCAAAGAGACCTTGTAAGAAAACTCGCTTATTCAAATAAGACGGTTATTGGAAATTTGAAGTCGTTGACCAAGCTTGAGGTTTTGAGGGAGAATATGGAAAAGATCGAAAAAGAGAGACGCGTCGTCTGGGTTAAAACTTATCAACTCTCAGACGCAGGTAAGTGGTTTGCTTTGTTACTTGCCGAAGAGAAAGATTTGTCTCGAAAAGAGAAAGCGGAAATCTTACAAAATATTTTTAAGGCATATATAAAATGGGTGAAAGCTCTGTCAGAAAAATTCCATGTAAACAAGAAGACCTTAGAGAAAATCTTCATGGAAGAGATGAAATAGATAATTGAAGGCACCGATATCGTAATTATAGGGGTAAAAGTTCAGAAGCGTTTCGGTCGTGCTTCAGTTCTGCCAGCTTGAGGTTGTGGGGTTTGGAGTTTAACCGAAGGGAGAAAGGAGAGTTTCTTCAAAATGAGAATGGAGAAGGTTTCTCCAAACCTTTCCACCATAAACTGGCTTAGGCTCTTTTTGCTTCACCTCTAAAGGGCTTTGAAGGCTTCGAACCATCTGTTGTACGAAGCCAGCATGTCGAGTGAAACGCTTGGTTTTCTCTCTCCCAGTATGTGCCTAAAGTCGTCCATTCTCAGCATTCTCGGCTTGGCTAGTTTGTCGGCTGCTTGACCGGACTCGAAGAATTCGCCGATGACGCTTAGGTGTGCTGATTGACACGTGTCTTTTATGTCGCTGCCTGAGAACCCCTCTGAAAGTCTGGCTAGTTCGTGCAGATCAACATTCGGAGAGAGTTGCAGGTTACTCGTGTAAAGCTTGAACATAAGCAAGCGTGCGTGATGGTCTGGAAGTGGAACCAGAATTCTCTTCTGAAACCTTCTTATGAAAGGCCAGTCCAAATCCCAAGGCTTGTTGGTCGCGCCGATAATGTAAACGTGGAGTCTCTTACCCTTATCGATGACGCCATCTGTCTCCTTCAGAAACTGGTTCCTCACGCGGACCTCGCCTCCAACCTCACTTGAGTGCCGTCCCATGAGAGAGTCAAGTTCATCAATGAATACTATGGCTGGTCGCCCTTCGACAGCTGATTTTCTGGCTGAACCAAAAAGTCTGGCAACGTTCTGTTCAGCTTCACCCAGCCACTTGGACATTATCGAAGCAGCGTCAACCGAAACGAAGGCGGCGTCAATCTCTGTGGCAACCGCCGCCGCTATCAATGTTTTTCCACAACCGGGCGGTCCGAAAAGGAGGATTCCCCTAGGCCACCCCAACGGGAACAAATCTGGTCTTTGAACCGGATAAACGATAGCCTCTTTTATCGCCTTTTTGGCTTGTTCGAGTCCAACGACTTCCTCCCATTTTACGTTGGGTTTTTCCTTAACGATGAGTTCCTCGTAGCTTGCTTTTTCGCTTTCAGCAGTTTTTGCGCTTTCAACACCCTTCGCTTCAATCTGCGGTCTGATGGGAACGGAGCCTTGTAACGCCTTTATTCTTTCCTGATAGGCTATCGCCCTCTGTATGTAAACTTCATTCAGCTTGTATTCTGGATACAACTGGACAAGTTTCAGCAAGCTTTCTATGGCTTTCTGATACATCGTTATCGCCAAGCCCCTTGAACCTTGCTTATCCAACCGGACGGCTTCTAAAGCGTAGTTCGTTGCGGATTTCTCAAGCTCCTGAGAAGCACCCATAACCTTTCACCTTTCTCATCTAGCTCTGGTTTCGATCTTTATTTTACCCTTGGCTCCCAAACTTTCGAGTGCTTTCTCGATCTCTTCATAAGGAGTCTCGAGTTCAAGGGAGCACTGTGTCAAGTCTATTTCTCCTTCACTTTTCTTGGCATACTCCAAAAGCGCGTCTTCAAGCAAAGACTTCTCAACCTTCAACGTAACTTCCTGAATCTCCGCGTCTTTGTAAGAAAAGAGGTTTTGAGAAGAGTTCCCCACATTTTGTTCGGTGGTTTGCCGACCGACAGTTTGTGAACAGGCTGTCGCCAACGCTACCATCTGCTTGATAGGGGCTGGTTCTGATTCCGGGGTTTCGAGAATGGTGGGTGGTTCGGGAAGTTTCTTGACTATTCTTTCTTCTAGGAAGCTGGAGACTTCTTTTAGTATTTCCTCTCCGCCTGGGGTTTTTCTGTTTACCGGGATTATTGTTTCGTCCGTGGTCATTCTTGTTGAGTAAAGCGTTTCGCTTACTGCGTCATTGACTTTGCTTAGTTCTGAGGAAACGTCTGGTAAAAACTGGAAGAGTTCCTTCGAGACGCCTTGGAGCAGTCTCAGGGCGGGTTTCAAGTCAATTATTATGCCGCTTAATTCTTTTATCGTTTCAAGCCTGAGAATTACGCGTTCGATTGCGAGTTCCACGTGGTAAAGAAACTTTATCAGTTTTCGTACTTCTGCTATCTCGTTTGCGCACATAGCAGCTCTATCTCTGTTTTTGGTTCTTAACGCGCCGATGCACGTTTGGAATAGTGCCTTGTCTCTCCCTTCTAGTCTGAAGGACACCTGCTCAAGCTTATGATGCTGAATTCTCAGTTTACGAATTGATTTGACAACTGTCTCTTGTAGTGGTGGAGGATTCTTATGAAACAAGTTCTTGATGTTAGTTCCCTCCGCCCGCTACGCAGTTGTCGTCGGCTTAAACGTTGGACTTTCCTGCTTCTTTCACGTAAACTACTACTGGTGGCTCTGGAAGATCGGGAGATGGAGAAGACAAGTGAGTTGGTGCCTTTTCGGCGGTTGATTCCTCTTCCTCAACCTCCTCTTTGGCTTCCTTTTCGGTTTTTTCTTCGGCTCCTTGTTCCACCTGTTGCGCTTTTTCTCCTAAGAGTATGTTTGAAAGCCTAGTTTTCATGGCTTCCAAGTCGCTCTTCTCTAGATTACCTTTCTTTAGACTTTCTTGTATTATTGAAAACGCTGTTTGGTAGGATTGATCATCGATTTTTCCTATTTCACGTTCGATTTCAAGGTTAACTAAGGCGTAGTTTAACTCTTTAATCTCTAGGGTACATCTAGCAGTTTCCTTATCAATCTCTTCCATTAGTTTTTGTGCTTCACTTTTCAATTGATTCAAGGCACCGTCAAAACTGTTGTGCAAATCATCATACATTTCTGTTGATATCTTCTTCTTCTCAACAAGCTCTTCCAGGGCTTGATTTTTACGCCATATTAGCGGAATCTGATCGTATAAGCCTGTGGCTGTCATTCTAATCTTAGAAATAAGCGTCACTTCACCGTTGTCATCGACTTTTACGTGTTTTGCAGAATATTTTAGGAATTTTCCGTCGCCTTGCTTGATGAAGACACCATCAAACTTGCCGTTCGGGTTTACCGCAAAGGATGCAACTTTACCGATTGCACGTCCATACTCGTCTTTTATCTGTTTGCCAACAGAAATAAAAAGGTTGGAAGGTTGCGTCATAGCCATTCATCTCAGTGTTGCTGTGCTACGGTGTTTTCGTGGGAGTTTTCTCGCCTAACTGCGCTGAGGGAATTCCTGGCGGCAGCTCTGGGAACTTTTCTTTGATTTTCTGTTCTGCGACGGTTGCGGCTTCTGTAAGGATTTTCTGTGCGTCTTCGTTACTGGTGTCAAAGTTTATAGCTAGTCCTGTGCTCTGTCCAGCTTCCATTATTACTCCGCTCAATATGTCGCCTATCTGCCCCAGCTCTCTTTCCGCTTCTGGGAAAACGTTCGCCATTCCTGCTCTAACCGTTCTTAACACACCTATTGCTGGACCAAGAGTTGAAACAACGTCTCCGAGTTCTGATACGGTTCGCAATCTTAGAACGATCTGTTCAAGTGCAAGCCTAGCGTGCATGATCATCTTCTCCATCTTACGTATCTCAGCCAACTCGTTAGCGAACACGTTCGCCCGCGGCATGTCATGCTTTGTATATGCATTAACGATCTTTGTGAATATGGATTTGTCTCTTTGGCTGAACCTGTCTGTGGCCTGGTCTAGTTTTTGCACCTGCAGTTCTATGCGTCTGACAGCTAAGTCTAGTCGCGGCTTCAACGGACCTGGTGGTCTCACAGCCCCTTTTATGCGTTCTGCGAAAGGTTGTTCACCCTGTCTTTCTTCCCATTTTTTAGCAAATCTCGCTGACAAATTAATACCTCCGAGAATGAGAAGTGTTTAAACAAATCTTATGCATTGTTAATATGCTGGAAACATTCACGTATATACACAGCGATATATACTCGTTTAAAAACTGTTTTGAGCTTTAATTTTCCAGTGAAAAGG
>Ga0209121_10003761_pt1 | contig 14491 bp, 13 predicted proteins | sample Cruoilmetagenom3_FD_187292 | JGI IMG/M metagenome (GOLD analysis project Ga0209121, IMG submission 187292) | Oil polluted marine microbial communities from Coal Oil Point, Santa Barbara, California, USA - Sample 3 (SPAdes) (version 2) | ecosystem: Environmental > Aquatic > Marine > Oil seeps ...
CCAGCCGGAGAGCTGATTTTCCACGTCTTCGCATCCATCGCCCATTTTGAGCGCCGCCGGATCGCAGAGCGCACCCGTGAAGGTTTGGCCGCAGCCCGCAAGCGTGGCCGTATCGGTGGTCGTCCCCCTGCCCTATCGCCCGATCAGAAAGCCGAGGTGATCCGCATGCGCGACATCGAGCGCCGCTCGTTGCGTGAGATTGCCAGCTTGTTCAAGGTCAGTGTGCAGACCGTGCGCCGCGCATAATGAACCACAACAAGGTTTTGTGACAACCAAACCCTTGAAAACACACATCCCCAACAGCTGTTGCAAAACCGAACGGTTTTGCAACGTGCAATCAGTGATTGCGCCCAAGTGATGCGTAGGGTGTAATCGTGAAGGGATTCGAGCAAGGTCAAATAACGAATGAAAAATTTTATATTACAAGCAGTTACGCCTGAAAATCACATAGAAGCAGTAAGCAACCTGCTGACCGACGATACGCCGACACGTGTCATTATTAGTACAGCATTCATGAGCGAGTCCGGCTTGTCCTCTATCGAAGAGGCGATGCAAAAAGTGGCCGACAAGACCGAAATGTACGTTGGAATTCGAAATGGAATAACAACAGCACAGGCGCTTGAAAAAGCATTGGCTATCGGATGTAAGCTCTATGCCGTTGATACTGGATCGCGCACGCGGATTTTTCATCCAAAAATGTATTTCAGCGTCGGGAAGGACGCAGGGCAGATCATCATAGGAAGTGCTAATCTAACTCTCGGTGGTTTGAACTCGAATATCGAGGCAAGCCTTTTTGAAGCACTCGATTTGGCGGATTCAAAAGATGCAGGCTTGGTCGAACAAATCACAGAACGTTTTGATGCGATGCTTTCTGACTATCCAAAACATGTTTTTGAGGTCACCAGTCAAGCACAAATCGATGACCTTCTGGTTGCTGGCCGAGTGATTGATGAAGGGGACATTACACGACCTTCAGCTGTAGGAGCGTCTAAAGATCGAGATCGCGATGATATTCCCACAATGGCATTCCGAACAAAGCTGTTGCGGAGAGCCGTGGCAAGGAAGGCCAAGGCAGCAAAGCCCCCTGCCCCGAAAACGGACAGCGGGAAACCCATCAAGGTTAGCTCTGGCGGTTTGGAATTTGTTTGGGAAAGTTCACCACTTACCCGACGCGATCTTGATATTCCCATAGCAAAGGGCACGCACGCAACAGGATCGATGCTTTGGAAGAAGGGGAATAGCGAGATCGATCAGCAAACCTACTTCCGCAGCGACGTTTTTGACAAATTGGATTGGAGAGCCGACCCCAAGTTAGCTGGAAAAGAGTTGGCAGAGGCGACATTTCAAATTGTAATCCGAGGTGTTGACTACGGTTTGCATGAATTGACCGTGACAAACGATACTCGAACAGACACGGCGAGCTACAAACAACGCCAGCCCATGAGTGCAGTACGTTGGGGGGAAGCCCGCCCATTGATAGCGCGGGATGATTTGCTTGAGAGAAGCATGCGTCTGTATCGTGATCCGGATGACGAAGGTGTCTTTGTTATCGATATCGACTAGGCAACGTCAGTGGACACTCGCTGCCGTCTGTTGCGCAGTTTGTGCCAGCCACCCAGAACATCGGTTTGTTTGCTTTTTGAGAGGCCAAGCCCCCCCAGTATTTTTCTCGATTGCGCTTCTAAAACATCGTCCATGCTTGAATTGCGAATGGCGTGATCGAGTTGCTCGATTTCTGGCTCGGCGATGCTCAAGATGGGCATCAAAAGCCTTTCGATCTCGGATGGAACCAGCTCTAGTACGCCGCCGCCGTAGTGGCGTCCCTCAAGTTCCGCACTGAGGGCTGTTAGTGGATTGATGAATGAATAAACTAGCTGATCAGCCGCTCCTTCCAGTACGCGGATGCGATACGCGGTATCCGTGGTCAAGGCTTGGATACGGTTCAGGATCAGCCGAGGGGCATTGTGGGCGCGTTTGAGCATCCCTACTTCGGTCGAATAGACCGAGGGAACGGTGTACCAAGGTTTTCGAATTCTGCATTTATAGCGAGTATGAAGGCTCTCCCCTTCCCCGCGTCGAATGTACTTTCTTACCTTTGGATTCTGTTCGACGTCGTTGCCTTTGAGCCAGACGAAGTTGGTTGGGCTTCCTTTTACGGCGTTCGCAGCATGCTGCGCTTTGTCGTAAATGATTCCGGGGCAGTGTTCACTACGCCCAAACATCGGATGAGCCCATTTTGATAGATCAAACTCATCAACCGTTCGGTCATCTACAAGAAAAAACTTGTTGGCTCCTGTTACGATGCCAACATCAACCTTCGCTATCTCTTTGAATTTCCTAATTTTTGAGTGGTTTTCAAGGTCGTCAATAATATCTCGCGTGGATTTGTTGAGAATCGCTCGCGTCCATTTTCCCGCAACCGTCTTCCCGTTGATGGAGGTGCCGCCTTCAAAAATGCTAGCAGGATCGGAATTCAAGAAATTGCGGCCACGAACCGGATGAATTACCAACCCATCCCCCGCTTCGGATGGCTCGCTCTTCTTTTCGGCCATGAGGAGGACAGCCCCCTGAAGCGTTCCCTCAAACCAGAGCTCTTCTGGGTCAACGATCACAACTCGGCGGCATTGCAGCCCAAGATACGTGCGTAGTGATTGGGCATGCGCCACATGCAAAATTTCAGCAGGGACGACCATGGCGAGCCTGCCGCTAGGTCGGAGCATTTCAATGGATGCGAGGATGAATGGCACCCAAGCGTTTGTGTGTTTGGTGAATTTGCAGTCAAGTTCACCAAAAATACGTTCGGCACGATCCTGAAAAACTGAAGGAAGGTACTGATAACGAATGAAGGGCGGATTGCCTAAGACAGCGTCAAATTTCTCACTTTTGTCAGAAAGGCGCGATACCGCCCACCCAAGGAAGTCTTCATCCCGAACAGAAAGGTTTTCTAGGCCGCAGTCTTTTCCGGTTCTGAAGGCCTTCTTCGCTTCGACGGAGTCCAGCTCAAACCCAGTTACGCTTACATTCTGAAGCCGCTTTGCTGCTTCGATAAAGAAGGCACCATCCCCGCAGCTCGGTTCCAATACACGGGTGGGCTTGATGTCGTTGATCCAACGCACCAAGAATGCAGCGAGGTCGAGCGGGGTATAGTACCCCCCACGCAGCTTTTGCTCTGTCTGGTTTTCCTTGAAGTTCATTTAAAACCACCCTGTTCCTTCTTGTGTCCGCCATGGAACACACAAACCCACATTAGAGGGTTTGTTCATTTGCGGGTTATCCCCGCCTTGTCTTCAAGTTCTTTTGTGCGCTGTTCAATAAAGGCTTGAACCTCAGAGACCATCTTGCGCCCAGTAGCGCTGCAAGCTGTCTTGAAGCGAGTATGCATGCTTTCGGGAAGGTCTAGGCTCAGCCGTTTGGTTGCCTCAACCGGAACAGGCTTTGACTTTGCAGGTGAGCTTGTGTCGTGCCCTGCACCGCCTTGTTCAAAAGCTAGGATTTGATCATCCGTTAGCTGTTTGGGCTTCGGTGCCGCTGAAAATGTCTTCTTCGACATAGCGCTCGATCTCTTTCGTTAGTTGTTCGATTTCCTTTGCAGCGGCACTTCCTTCTGCCCACTCAAAGATTGATTTTCCCATTGTCAGGCTTTCCGCAAAGGCAACCCGCTGTTCAATGTCGCCAGCCAAAATAGGCATGCCTGCTTCCGCTGCCATGTTGCGAATGTCGCGTCCAATCACAGTGTTCCCTATTTTGCGGGAAACCACAAACCCACATTTGAGGGATGGCTTGAACTCCTGCGCCTCTCTCACTTGCTTAACCGTGAGGTCAGAAGCCCACGTTGAAAGGCCGGAAGGTTCAATGGGAAGGGCAACGAAATCGGAGGCAACGATACATGACCGCGCGATTTCTTCGGCGTGGGGCGGGCCATCAATTATGGTGTGCGTGTAGTCCGCCGCCAATTTCAAAGCATCCCTCGCCATGTTGGTGCGTGCCATGCTGACGACTTGAAATGGCGCATCTTCTCGAATGCTAGCCCAAGTTGACGCTGATCCCTGCTTGTCAGCATCAATCAGCAAAACCCGATGGCCGGATTTTGCGAGGTATGCGGCGACATTGACGGAAAGGGTTGTCTTGCCGACTCCGCCTTTTTGGTTGAGGAACGAAATAATCATGAGAGGACATTTCCACATTAGTGGTTATGAGTAAATGAACAAACCCACATTTTCTGGAATTGCACACAGCTTTTTGATTATTGGCGAGCGGGGGAGGCGTCCCTGCTATCTTTCGAGGTCAGGAAGTTGTGCGCCAAGCTCCTCAATCGTACCCGTTTCCAGCACCACGATTGTTTCTTTGACACCTTCCATGCGTGCCTTGCGCCCGATCTTGGATTTCTCCAACTCTGCCTGCGCTGCTTTGCGCCCCTGCTTGTCTTTCCAGCACCATGACAACGCAATTTCGGTCACTCGCTGGCCAGTCTTTTTGTAGGCAACGGTGAGCCGGAACGGTGCCCAAAGGTTCACTTCCTTTAGGGCAGGGGCAAGAGCGCGTTGTTTGAAGTTTCCGAATGCCTTGAGCTGTCCTACCTGCACGTCGAGGATTTCCCGAAATTCCTCAACGCTGTAGGTTTCGCCCATTTTGTGCCGCAGATTGATCCGGCGTGAAACATGCTCGTAGAGGGCAAGGGCGTACTTGCTGTTGAATGCAGCCATCACGGCAATTTCCAGCTTGCCGAAGCTGATGGAATCTTTCACGGCTTCGATCAGCCGCTTGTCAAAACTATAGGTCAGTTCTCCACGAGGGCGCATGGGATCGCCCATATTATTGCCACCAAGGAGCTGGAACCGCGTGATAGAGCCGTTCGGCATCTTACAACGAGCAACCGTCTTCATGAGCTTTTCAATGGTGTCTTCCACGCGCTCATTGCCGTTATGGTTCTGGCGCAGTTCGCCAAGATCAATCCGGAAATCCTTGTCTTCGTCTCGCATGTCAGGCCCGAACGCGTTGGCGATCAGAGCGTTCCAGCAGCGTCTATCGTTGAGCGTTAGGCCTTCTGCAAAGGCCACATCGATGGTCTCACTTGGCTTGATCATTTGCCCATGATCAGGCTTGAGATCGAGTGTTTTGTACTGGTTTGCTGACATCGTTGCTGCTCGACTTCCCGCAGATATAACGGATTGGGTGGTTCTCAGGGGATGACCCATAACATTTAGCACAACAATATGTTATAGTTGCTGCGAGAGCAACGAAATATGGGATTTTACCCACAGTTCACGGGAGGATATCACCCAGTTTGTTATAGTTTGCCATAACAAGTCACCCAATCCGTTATGGCTGGCGCAAACCCGTCACCCAATAGGTTATAACTTCCCAATCTGTTGTAGTTGGCCGCCCCAATATGTTGAGCGAATCAACCCAAAAGTTACCGCGACTCACCCAATATGTAGCGCCGACTCACCCAATAAGAGTCCGGTTAAGCACCAAAAAGTTATATCTGAGGCCGTAAGCTATTGTTTTAACGTACTTTATATGCTCCAGAAGAGAAGTTGAATCAGAAGTTTGAATCTTAAGAAGCTATAACACGCGCCTTCGCCAAGGCTCCGACGCTAAATGGAATCGCGCCTATGGCGCGATACTCTACTGCCCTATATGCCGCGCTTGCGCGGCGCGGGCAGTCAATTGCGCTTCGCACAACAATAAGCAGGGATTTTCCCTGATCTGTTTCCAACAGCCGTTCGCTGAATTGATCCCTGATCCATGACAGAACGCCCATCAAGGACGCTTCGCGCCAGCAAGCTGGTTAATCCTTGACGGACAACCTGTCACGGCTCTTTTCGGGATCAGCGAAGCGGCGACGGAAAGCAGGAGAAAATAGGCCACCGCTTTCAAACAACCGAAAAGTTGTGCCTCACGGCGAGTGCAAATCTTCGACCCCACCCAATAGGGAAGGGGTGTAAGGCAGATACAGGGGAATTTGCTAAGAATATGGACTACATGCCCATGCCGTTCCCTTTACCAGAACCCTTGCCGCCTACCGTTTGCCCCTCTGATTTTTCTTTTGGGGGGTGCAGGTTTCCTGTTTTTGCCCCTTTTGGTGCCAAATAGGGCTGCGGAGAGCTTGTTGAGCTTCCAGAGGTGGTTTCCGTGCCCTGAGAGCTTTTAGCCCCCTCAGAGGCCATTCTCGCGGGTTTCTGGAACGAAATTTTCTCATCGGTCGCGTTTTCGAACTTCGAGAAATTCACAGGCTCAGGCTTCCAGCCTTTTGACTGACGATCTTGATGCGCAGCCGCAATCGCGCGTTCTGCACCCTTGTTCTGCTTGTCGTGCTCTTCCGCCAGTTTTTTACGGTCAGCCTCTTGGCGCGTTTTCAGTGCGTCACGCTGTTCAGTCTCTCGCTGTTTGGTGCTGTCGAGGTTCCGTCGCAAGGCTTCCGCACGGTCGCGGTCGTCCTGTGTTGGCCTAGACGTTGCCCGCTTATCTTTCAGAGCTTGGAGGGCTTCGCGATCCTTGGCCTTGTTCGCGCCGTAGGCATCATGCAGCTTTTTATCCAGCTTAGCGCTTTGGGCATCGTGTTTGCGCCCAAGATCGAGCTGTTCATGGGTTTGCTGGGAATGCAGGTTGCCGCGATATTCCCCCGCCTTGTCTTCGAACACTTGCTTTTCGCGCATCATGCTTTTGACACGGCGCTTGGCTTCATCGGCCTCGGTTTTGCCCGTGGCCTGATTGAAGCTCGATGTTGTATCAGCCATCCTGATCCCCTTTGTTGTTGCCGCCCAAAAGGTCTTTGAGATCAGCGGCGAGCTGATCCCTGCGATCCAAGCGTTCTTTCAGCTCTGCAATCTGTTGATCCTTCGCATCCAGCTCCGCGACCGCGAAGGCGAGCATTTCATCTTCATCGGGTTCCGGCGCGTCAGGTTCAGTTTGTGGAGCGGGCAGCGCGTGGACACGCTTGCGCCGTTCCGGTTTCCAGCTCGTTTCACCCGTGGAGATTTCGCGCACGTCGCGCAGTCGTGTTTCAACAGATGGGATGTTAAACCACGGCACCCGCGCCGCATGGATCAGATGGGGACAGCCAACCACTTTCAAAAGTTGTTGGCCTTCGCCAACTGCCCGAATGTCTTCTGTTTGCATGACAGGTCGCGCGGTTTCATTGATCGAGAACGAGCCTTGCAGACCACCGCCGCCGCCCATGTTTGCGCCGCGCGTGGTGACGCCCTTCTTGCCGCTCCAACCTTCAATGTCACGTATGAGCGTCATGTCTTCGACTTCCCAGAGCTGGAGGAATCCAGATTGATCCTCAAATTCTCGGATTGTCTCTTGCTTGTATCCGGCATCACTCAGGGAATGCCGACCCTGACAGAATCCCCACATCCGCACGCCCTTGCCCGCAAAGAGTTTCAGGGCTTTGGGAACAATCGGCATGTAGGGCAGGTTTGCCAGCTCATCGAGAATGACCGTTGTGCGGATCGTGCCAGTTGCGGCTGCGATCCGTTCCATCATCATCGAAACAGTCAGCGTCAGCCATTGTGATCCAACCTCAATCTTATCGGTCGGAAGCATGGCAAAAACCGTGATCCGTTCGCGCTTCAAATCCGCCGGATCAAAGTCGCTCGCACTGGTTTCGTGGGCAAAGACGGAGTTCGGTGCATAGGGGGCAACTGCACGGTTTAGCCCTGTGCGATAGCCCCCGTATTGGCGCTCGATGTTCTTATAGGCATCGAGATAAGTGGCGGCGGGTTGCGCGATCGTATCATCCCCGCAATCAATCATCTCCTGATACTGGCTAGTGATCTTTTCACGACTGCCATGCACCATGTGCCACAGGCCAGCAGGATTGCACTCAGAAGGGCGGTAGAACGCCAGATACTTCGCGCGGATGCGCAGGATTTCCCGCGCTCCTTCCAATGCCCAAGCGTTGTCTGCCTGCTTTTGCTTTTCCGTCATGGGCAAGAACAGCTCTATGAACTGTTGGTCTTCACCATCCATTTCATAGCCCGCTTGGGCGACATCGAGCATGTTCTGGCAGGGGTTCAATCGGTGGCTGCTTAGCCCCGCGATGTTGAACGGGTTGAGAGCAATCACTCTATGACCTAACGCCCTGCGAGCTGTGGCGCTCGCATAGGCGTTTTCAGCATCCTTGATATCCGTGACGATCAGGCTGTCTTGAGCGTTTGTTGCCAGCACGGGCAGAATAATATCGCGCCCCTTGCCGGATCGGGTGCGACCGTAGGACAGGGCGTGGCGATCACCGTTGTAAAAGATCGGTTGTCCGGCATAGCCGCCAATGTAGAGGCCGAGGTTTGCAAACAAGTTGGCGCTTGCCACATCCTGATAGTTCGCCATCCGTCCCGCGCCCAAAATCTCGGAGGCTTGCGGATCGCGCATATACTCAGCAACCGCGCTATACTCGTTCATGGATTCCAGCATCATTTCTTCTTGCTGGCGAGCACGGCGGTTGTGCTCCATTGATTCAAGCGCCTGATAGACAGACCAAGCGCCACTGATGAAGCGTGTTGCGCTACCCTGTTTCATTTATCCAACCTTTGCGGCGGAATGTCGAAAGCATCCCGTGGGTCTTTCCGGCTGAGATCCTCGGTAGCAGGTTTCGGCTGCGGAGCAGGGGAGATGGATTTTGTCGGAGGCGGAGCATAGGATTCATAGCGAATGAAAACTCGCTTATAGTACCAAGCGGCGGCGAGATACGCGAAGAAGCCCGCCACAAAAGCCCCTTGAATCAGATCGCCGCCATTAGCTGCCAGAGCAGCAGCGATAACCATTGCCGAAACCGCTATGATCGTCGCAAATGTGTTCTGGCTTCGCCTCAAAATCCATTCGTCGATGTAGGTTTTGACTGTCGGAATGTAGGCGACTTCACCTGTTTCTTCCGCACGTTCGATCCGCTCCAATCCATCGACAGCTTGTTTGTATTTATAGCGCCCATACAAGCCGCCGAGTACGATGCCTGCGCAGCTTATGAGCGCAGTCGTGAGCATGTATAAGGCTAGGTTGCTGCTTCCATCTGCGATTGCAAAGAGGATCGACAGAGTAAGACCAGTAGCACCCCCACGATTTGTCCATTTCCGAATGACCATTGGCACACCAGCTTTTTCGGCGCTGAGAAGCCATGATATGCCCACCACCCAGAGGACAACGCCCGCAAGAATCCAACCCGCATTCATTCGTTTAGCCTTTGCGGTGGAACGTCGAAGGCATCGCGCGGGTCTTTACCATTGAGCGCCTCGGTCGGGGGTAAGATTTTCTGCGGTGGTGTGTGGGGGATTGGATTGCGTTCTGGGGGCATGACCTGTGCGGAGTTGCTTGAAGTGTCGTCACTGAAAAGCGCGGCGAAGATGATCCCACCAACAAGCCCGATGGGTAAAATCAAGACCCAGAAATGTTCTCGCACCATGATAATATCGTAAAGTCGCCAGAGCACGAAAAGGGCAAGCCCGCCAAAGCAAACGAGCGATACAAGGCTTTCAGCAAGGGACTCTTCCTTGACCTTTGAATATGCGAACTCAAGAGCAAAAACGATCAGAGATAGAACGCCAATAGTGGCGGTCATGTAGACAAAATCTTTTCCGGATACGGGCGCAAATTTGTTGCTGATGAACAGATCGTACAGCAAGGGAACGCACAGGACGGCGAACAGCCCGTGTATCCATTCATCACCGTTCTGAAATCGATTTACGACTGCTACGGCAGCACTAAGCATGCTCCACAGAAACAGGCCGATACCGACCATTAGGAAGCCAAACGCGAGTATGTTTTCAGAGCCTTGCATAGCTCTATAGTTCGTTTATTTGCATCGGAAATAAAAGGTCTGATATGCTGACCTATAATGACGTTGCTTATCGCCACGGCTGTATGGAGAGACTACCGCAATCAATTAGAGCTGCACGGCCTACCTGAACGGGAGACAGCCGCAGCCTATGTCCAGAAGATAGCGGATGCAGCGACAGAGCACCTAGCACAACAATCGGCGGAACACTGGCAAGCGGGCGGGTGGGCATACCATGCCGCCCCTTCGTCCGACTATCATTATGACGCGCAATGGATCGACCCAAAGTTGCCTGCCGATGTTGCAATCCCGTTTGTGCGATCAGCGGTAGCGCTTGGCTATGATCCAAGCACCTTGCTATCGCATCATTTCGAGCAGGCCGAGAGGAGCTTGCGCTCTCTCGCGCCCCAAGAGCCAGACGCTTTTGACATTCCGGTTTTCGACATACACGGCAACCCTGCGCCGGAGGTGGACTTGCGCCGCACTGATCCGCGCGATGCCTTCGACATTCCCCCAAGGCGAAACAACGACCCTAGCCCTTGATGGCGGTCAAGCGTTCCCGCAGCCCCTTTAGGGGAGAGGACAACGCTTGAGGGGTAGCAAGGGCGAACGCATCCTTGCTTAGTTCCTTTGATCATTCAAAGGGACTGCCTAACGGCGAGTGTTAATCCTAAAAAACCAAAGAGCACCGGAGGCCGATAGGCCGGAGGTTCATGGCTCGTGGTTGACCCGTTGCGCAAACGTTAACTTTTTGCTAATTCGGTTGATGTAATCTGTATGCAAGATGTGTTTGTTATACAAACTCACTTGGCAGGTGGGATCGCTGCGCGTCCCCCCGTGCACCCCCCTAGCGTTCGGTGTGTTTGGGCATCGAACCCAAACACCGAAGGAGGCAGCGCCATCGCACAGCCACGCAAAGAAAATCGCAGTTGCCCTATTCCCACCCGCTTTAGCGAGGGGGAAAAGGACACGCTCACACAGGCCGCGACGGCGGCAGGTGTGACCTTGAGCGATTTTATCCGCGCGGCAGCTCTTGAGCAGCCTCTCCCCCCACCCAGATCGAAACGCGCCAACCGTCCGACCGTCAAAGACGGGGACAAGCTGGCAGCGCTTCTCTTGGCCGTGGGGCGCATTGGCAACAACACCAACCAGCTTGCGCATGTTGCCAATACGGGCATGTGGCCGGAGTCGCGTCTGTTGCATCAAGCGGCGGCAGACATCCAGTGGATGCGCCACACGCTCATGCAAGCTTTGGGACACCGCGAGACCGCAACGCCCCAACCAGACGAGCCAGCCCCATGATTTTGAAAGGATCGCAGCGCGGTTACGGGGGTAATCTTGCGGCGCACCTTTCAAATGCCCGCGAGAACGACCACGTTGAAGTGGGCGACATTCGCGGAACGGCAGCAGAGGACTTGCACGGCACTTTGCTCGAAATCGAAGCGACCGCCCAAGGCACCAAATGCCAGCAGCCGTTTTTCCATGTGATCGTTAATCCCCCTGAATCTGCCGACCTCACCCGCGAGCAGTTCGCGGCTGCATTCGATAAGATCGACGCAGATATGGGGCTTGCCGATCATGCCCGCGCAGTCGTTTTCCATGAGAAAAACGGGCGCGAGCATGCACATGTCGTTTACAGCCGCATGCACCTTTCCACCCATTATGACGTTGGCGCGAAAGTGGGAGAGGAACGCCCCACCCCTATCATCAAAGCCAAGAACATGGGGTTCCACAAAATGCGGCTGCGGGAGATCAGCCAAGACCTTCACAAAGAGCTTGGCATCCCTCTCCCAGATGGCTTGAAAAACAGCCAAGACCGCGATCCGCTGAATTTTGGCATTGCTGAATGGCAACAGGCCAAACGCCTTGGGGAAGACCCCCGCGACATCAAGCGGATCATTGGCGAGGCATATCAGTTTGCAGACGGTGCGCAGGCGTTCAGCGCGGCGCTAGAGACACACGCCATGCAGCTTGCCCGTGGCGACCGTCGCGGCTTTGTCGTGCTGCATCACTCTGGTGAAACCCTGCCCCTGCATCGGTTTCTGGGTGCCAAGCAAAAGGATATTCGCGCACGGCTTGGTCAACCTGAACACGTTCAGACGGTTGACCAGGCGCGCGCGACCCTTAGAGCGAAAATGACAGCGGCGGCAGAGAAGCGCGTCGATGATCTAAAGACAAAGCAGCGCAAAGAGCAGACCCGCATGGGCAATGCTGTGAAGCGCCTGAAAGCCGAACAGCAGACATCCCGCCAATCTTTGCAGCGCCAGCACCAGACCCGTCAGAAATCCGAATCCAAAGCCCGTGCAGATCGCATCCGCAGCGGGCTTATGGGCTTGTGGGATCGCGCCCAGCTCAAGCTTGGTGTTGGCAAGCTACCCCGTGAATTTGTTGCCGAGATTGAGCAGGCAAAGACAAGGGATGCGGGGGAGTTTCACGCGCTGAAAACGGAACAACTCACCGACAGGCGGCAGCTTCAAAAGTCCATCAAGTTGATGCGTGAGAAGCATCGTCGCGAGCGCAGCGATATGCGCTCTAACCTTGGCTACTGGTTGACACTTGATCGCAGCTCACGGCGCGAGGAGCTGGACAGTCACAAGGCGGAACTGGATAGAAAGCGGGCACAGCACCGAGAACAGACGCGAAAGCGTGATAGAGGACTAGAATTATAAGAGTGAGACGCAGGGCTAGCAGGTTGAGGGCGAGCGCGGCGAGGGAGCCAAGCAGAAAGTAGTCTCAAAGACTTGAATCATAAGCGCAAAACGATGTTAACGTGTGGAGCCGGACTTGTTAATAAGCTTTAAGAAGATCATTGGAGTATGCCGAGATGGCTGTGGACGACCCGCAAACTGATACCATTCTGAATTTCATCACTGACCGTCAGCGGCGTATTGGAAAAAATGCACGCGGATTCTTGTTCGTGACTCTTTTGCTGTCGGCACTTGCAACCGCACTGTCTATGCTGTCTGGAAACGAGATTATTCCGCAGCCTCAAGATAGTATTACAAGTGGATTTACTTCGCTTCACGCTACAATATCGTATGTCGCATCGGTTCTATCTCAGGTTTCGATGTGGTTCTTTTCAATAATTTCGTTGTTTTTTCCAGCATTTATTTCGGCAACGGCTTATTGGGGAACAGCCGCCTCAGAATCGCCTCTAAAGACAAGAAGCCATAGGTGGCTGAGTCTTGGAGCATCAACGCTTGCTCCAATTGTAATGTTTGCTTTTGCTTGGGTGCAGCTACCAAACATTCGAGGTAATGGTGTAAATCTGGATGAGAGTATCGTAGTTCTCGCGTTTGCATTGCTAATTGGAGGTCTTTTGATCGCGGCAAGCTTTAGATTAGTGGATCGCGTACCTAGGCAACGTCTTCCTGTGAAATTCGCGCTATATTCTTCAATACTATATATTTCTATGCTTATGGCATTTGGCTTGGAGCAGTCAGTTCTAATCCTATGTACGCTATTGGGTATTCTGTTCTATCTGATTTGGGATACGGACAAAATCCCAGATTTGATGAGTGAAATAGCGTTGTTTGACTTGGAGCCAGCTTTGGCGGATCGAGTGCGAGACCTGATGACACAGGATGATCGGCTTCTCGTATCCAAAGTCGAAGCGTCAATTCGCCGAGAACGGCTGGACTCAAAACAAAAGGAGTTGGAGCAGGATCGACTGGAGAGTGATATTTCGCGAGAAGAAAGTCGGCGTCATTCAATTGAGGCCGTTGAGAAAGCGAGACAACGTCAGTTGGAAAAAATTGATGAAGCCATCACGAAGCAACAGGATACTCGTATAGAAACGACTGCTGCTGCATTGGACATACTGATGGAACAGTATGACAAGGCTCTGACGGTTAAACAGGAGCAACAGTTGGCGAGCATAAAGGATGGTTCAACGTCATTAACGGCAGAGGAGTTGGAGAAAGAGCTTTCCGAGGTTATGCAGGGCCTTTCTGGGACGGGGATTCCTGAAATTGCCGCGCAAATGAAAAAGAACATTGAGATTGCTTATGACGAACAGGTTGCCCGCCTTACAAAAGTTGAAGACACACCCGTAAAGCAGAGTTTTGACGAACTTCCCGAAGCTGAACAGCTAGAGATCGCGAACCGCCTCAAAGAGACAACCGGCATCACTAATAGAGTTAAGTATCTGAAAAGAATGGGTTTTGATATGGATGAAGCCAAGCGTGTTCTTACAGAGGTAACAGGTGAATTCAGTGAATTCACGTTTACGACGACTTGGCACAAGGAAAAGTAGATAACGCGTATTCCTTATGCTTTGTAAAATCTTGGTCATTGAGTTCCAATGCGTGCAAAAACGGTGGTTTTTGTCACCCCCCTACCCTGCCACTGTGGATCAAGGGCTTAGCCGTGCCAAAAACCTGTTCCAAAATAGATGGGGTTTTGGTACGATTTTGGCATGATTATTGGCTATGCCCGTGTGTCCACCACAGACCAGAATCTAGACGCTCAGCTTGACGCCTTGAATGATGCAGGCGCGGGGCGCGTGTTCTCCGAAACGATCAGCGGCGCAACGGCCAAGCGGCCAGAGCTGCAACGCCTTCTCGATCAGCTCCGTGACGGTGACGTGGTGGTGGTGACGAAGTATGACCGCCTCGCCCGTTCCTTGCGCGATCTTCTCGATATTGTGGAGACCATCAAAGAGCGTGGCGCGGGCTTCCGATCCTTGGCCGAGGATATCGATACGACCACGCCAGCCGG
>Ga0209121_10003765_pt1 | contig 14484 bp, 33 predicted proteins | sample Cruoilmetagenom3_FD_187292 | JGI IMG/M metagenome (GOLD analysis project Ga0209121, IMG submission 187292) | Oil polluted marine microbial communities from Coal Oil Point, Santa Barbara, California, USA - Sample 3 (SPAdes) (version 2) | ecosystem: Environmental > Aquatic > Marine > Oil seeps ...
GACCTTAAGAAAAGAGTCAATCAACACGATTGTGTTTTCAGAGATATAAATGGAAAACTCGATGAAATTTGTGAACGAACGGCAAAGATTGAAGGCTATCTGGAGGCTAAAAAGTAATGTGGTTTAAGTGCAACTATTGCCTCGCATTATTCTGGGAAAATGAAAGTGATGAAGGGGATTTTCCATCCATTGTAAGATGTCCAGTATGCGGACGATGGTTTCCTGCTACCCAAATTATTATTTCAGAAGAAGAAGCAGAAAGCATCATGCTTGATGAGGCTGCAAGGACTTTTGGGGTTGAAATTAAGGAAAATGAAAAATAATGAATAAACTTTATCAGAATAAAAACTGGCTTTATCAAAAATACTGGAATGAAGAATTATCCACAAAACAAATTGCAAAAGAGGCAAATGTTTACAATACGATTATTTCTTATTGGATGAAAATATTTGATATTCCACGCAGAACTAAAAGTAAAGCAGCTCATTTGGCAAAGGCAAATCATTGCCAGTTATCAAAGAAAGCAATCGAATGGATAGAAGGAGAACTTTGGGGCGATGGTTGTCTGCAATCACGAAGCAAATATTCAGCATTCTTTAGTTATGGTTCGAAATACTGGGAGTATATCAATTATATAGCAGATACTTTAAAATCTTTTGGAATTAGGCAAACAGGGAAAATATGTAAAAGATGGATTCATAATAATAATACTCTATTTCCTAATGAATTTTTTTATGTTTCAAAATGTTATGCAGAGTTAAAACCGATATATGACCGTTGGTATCCCAATGGGAAGAAGATAGTTCCAAGGGATTTAGAATTAACTCCTTTAACATTAAGGCAGGAATTCATTGGAGACGGTTCTTTAATTCACTCTAAAAAACAAAATCCTTATATTATATTGGCAACCTATAGCTTTCCGATTGAAGATGTTAGACGGTTAGTAAAGGAATTGAATAAATTAGGTTTTAAGGCTACAAGACAACCACACGATAATAGCATTTGTATTTCTACTTATTCAACTCCAGATTTTCTTAATTATATCGGGAAATGTCCTTGTTCGGTTTATGATTACAAATGGAGGCTAAAAAGTGGAGAATGAAAAGTTGCTTCAACAATATGATTTAAAAATAAATGCTTTATGTGAACTTATAGCAAGATATCGCACAGCCCGAGACCGCAAGAATGGGGAATATTATTTTATCATTGCTGATAATCTTAATCCCCTTATATGTGAACTTCATAAACTCGGGAGAAAAATAGCAAAACAGGAGGAAAAATGAGGTTAAAAATCAATGTGCAATTAATCACCGAATCAGGGGAAATCATTAAGGAAATAAAAAGAGAAGAAGAAATTGCTCCCAAAAGAAATGCTCCTAAATGGACTTCATTTGAGAAAGTTCATTATAACGAATTCTTAAAAAGGATTTTCCCTATTCCAGAGGTATATGAAATACCTGAAACTGCAGAGGTAACATAATGAAATATTCAAAATTGATAGGATTTTTAGGAGGAAGAAAATGTTTCCAAGTTACGATGTTTTCTGTAATTCTGGAAGGGATTTTTCTTCTTTCGATAATTGCCTTTACATTTAAATTTGGAGGGATAACTGCAAATATTCTACAAGCCTTCAAATTCTATACGGCCACGGCAGGGACTCTTGTAATTGGATATGTGGGTGGAAATGTCATCCAGACTAAAATAGAAAAATGAGAGATATTTATTTCAGACAAGGAGTTTATGGGGATAAATTAAATAAGCCCATAAGAAAAACATTGCCAATTGTTCTCAATGCTTATAAAGAAATTGCTCATCAACCCTTTATTCTTATCACTTCAACTTTTGAATCCTCTCAACATTGTGCGGAATCCTGTCATTATGTCCACGATGCTTATGATGTCCAACTTCCTTTGAATAGGAATTTTCAACTTGATAATGAAAAGGCAAAAGAAGTATTCAAAGAAATTCAACACAGAGTAAAAATTCATTTAGAACCTCGATATGGAAATTATGATTATGTCCTACATTCTAACTCACATATACATATAGAGTTTGACCCTGAATGATTGATAAAATCTATAATTATATACGATTAGGGTTTGTGATTCTCATAATTGGGGCGGTTTTTCATTTTATATTTAAAGGGCTTAAAATTTTCAATTCATATATTACCAGTAAAGATTATCAAACCTCAATTATCTACAAGCCTCAAAGTGAGAAGCCACCCCAGATAATTACAAAATGGAAAATCCTGAAAGTGGAAGTTCCAGCAGAAACCGTTTATGATACCGTTTATTATCCGTCCGAATATAAACCCACTCATCTTATCAACTCCGTAATCCAATCCCATAATAAATTAACAGTGAAGACTTCTATATGCGGGACAAACATAGGAAAGAAATATATCTTTCCTTATCATCATAAACAGACAGATGGCTTTAATTTGAGAATGGTAGGGGAAAGAGTATATTTCACTAAACATCTGAATTGGCTGGATTGGGATAAACTCCTTATGACTTATACTTATTCAGATATGAAGAAGGTGGGCTTGGAAAGTTCCTTTTATTTTCCGCAAGTAAGAGTTTGGATTAGACCTTATATCAATTGGGAGGTTGGAAATAAAAATTGGGAAGGAGGTATCAAAGGAGCAATTTTAATATGGTAATCTCAATTTTATGCCCAATAGTGGACAAAAAGGGGCACTACAGGAAATGATAATAAGAATAAACTTGGAGGGTATTGGGGTTTCCTCCTTTTCCCCTTTACCCTCTTAAAAAGGAGAAGAAGATGGATTTAAATTTTAACAGACTCCTCAAAAGAGAAATGCAATGGTTATACAACAATCGTTGTCATAGACATAATCGTAGATACACCGAACATCCCAATTGTTTTCATTGGGATAAGGAACACAATAAACTACCTCAAACTTGTCCAATGACAGAGAGAGTAGGTTTTCTTGATATAGAAGCCTCTAATCTTAAAGCGGATTTTGGCTATATTATATCCTACTGTATAAAAAAAGAAAACGGAAAGATACTGGAATATATTTTATCCCCAAAAGAGATAAGAAATTACCACTTCGATAAACATTTAATTGAAAAACTTTGCAATGATATTATAAAGTTTGATAGAATCATTGTATATTGGGGAAAGAATTGGAGATTTGATATTCCTTTTGTCCGTTCAAGAGCAATCTTTTGGAATGTAGATTTCCCAGGTTATAAAGAGTTATATGTTACAGATGTCTGGAATGATGTAAAGTCTAAACTCTGTCTTCATAGAAGTCGTTTGGCTGATGCCTGTAATTTTCTGGATATTCCAGCAAAGACGCATCCCCTAAAGCCTATGATATGGATGAAGGCATTAGCAGGAGACAAGAAATCCTTGAAATATATCCTTCAACATAATAGAGAAGATGTTATTTCGTTAGAGAAGGTTTGGAGGGTTTTAGAAAAATACGACAATCTGGGGAAAAGTAGTATATAGGAGGAAATATGCCTATACCAAAGCCAAAAGGAAATGAAAGTGAAAGAAATTTCATTAAAAGATGTATGGGAAATCCTACAATGAAAAAAGAATTTCCCAAACAGAAACAAAGACTTGCAGTTTGTTTTAGCAATTTCCGTAAAAAGAAGAAAAAATAATGCTACCTTTACAAAAAAATGAGTCTTATAGAAATTTTATGACTCGTTGTCGTCATCACGATTCTATGAAAACCCTTGCAATAAAACTCCGAAAGGTTTCAAGACATAAAAAATCTCTCTATCAAATTAGAAAAGATATTTGTGAAGATATGTGGTTGGCGGATAGAGAATATACAAAATTACAATAAAGGGTAGGCTGTATACGCCTATATCGGTTCAAATAGATTCTGGGGGCAGTTTGACCCCTTACATAACAAGTTTGGAGCTGGGGGGAATCGAACCCCCGTTCTATCATCATTGTAGACAATAGGCAAATCCATATCAGCCCCATTTATTCTTTTTATATCTCTTTTAACTCTTCCAATATTTTTTGGCATTCTTTTATTTGACTTTCTACTTGGACCTCTATCTTATCTCTTACTCCCTTGCAGTTATTCGGTTGAAATATAAAGGCAAACATTAAGTCTGTTACACTCTCATTTAGAAAACTCATGTTATATCTGAAGGAATATAATCTTTTGAGAAGATATTTATATTTCTTTCTAATATCACACTTGGGACATTCCTCTTTCTTTATTATACTCTTGACATTTTTCTCCAATTTCCTTCTAATATCACATTTTTGACATTTCTCTTTCTTTACCACGGTAATTCCTCCTCCGATTCTTTGCTACCCCAAGTATTTGAATCTATCTCCGTTTGGACTATTTTTCCTTCTGGATTTTCAATTGTTTCTTTTTTAATTGTCTTATCTATTTCTTTTTTACTTGCTGTATATCCTGCATTCAATACCCAACGAGGTCTCCTGGGATTTTGGTCCACATATTCTTTGGGATTTTCAGAAAAAACCATTATAATAGAATGCTCGTCATCGAAGATGGCTCTTTCTTCTACTTCTTTTATTTTCTTTACTAAGTCGGCAATTCCCTCCTTGTTTATAAAAGAGACGGGATTACCCTTCTTACTCATCCAGAATGATAATAAATTTGTCCAGTTCATTATACCTCCATTACTTATGTTATTATCCATTTGCTTATTTTAATTTCCATATTTCTATTTCCTCTAATTGTTTATCTACAGATAATTCTCTGAATTCTTTATTGTCAAGTATATCTTTTTTGAATTTATCCCAGTAAAAAAGTTTACCTTTTCTTATTTCTCTGACCTTTCTTACAACTCTCGGCATAAGATAGTTCCAATGGAATTTAAGATTTTGTCGGTGTTGCATTTCTTTCAAAGTCTTATCCATAGATTCAGGATGGTTTTTAATATAGACTATTTCCCCTTGAGTAAATAACTTTCCTATTTTAGCCCAATCAACATCTTCTTTTTTAGGAGTAGGAGAAACATTCTGAACTTCAATTTCTTGATTTGCTATATCTTCTGTTGTAATTGCATTCCCTTCACTTAATTCTTCTATTGTATATATAGGAGCTCCTTCAAGTAGAACCTTGGGAGCAAAGAAACGAATTGCCTTTGAGATACAACGATAAAATAACATTGTTGCAGGTTGTTTTTTCCAGTTATCTTTTATTTCTATTTCTCCGTTCCTCTCTTTTGTAGCAGCCCCCAATTTAACTGCTTCATCATAAGTAAATTGAACTTTATGGGAAATTCCTTGAGGTGGAATGAATTCAATTTTACAAATTTTATCTGTTTGTTCGATAACTTTTATATCATATCCGTGTCTCTGGGCAAGTCCATATAGCAACTTTGCTTCTACCCCAATCTTTCCTTTTATAGGAGCCATCATTTGCATTGCCTGCATTGGTGGAACTCCCAATTCTCGTCCATATTCTACTATTGCTATTGCTTGCCCGGGATTATGCAAGTGAGGAAACATTCCAGATTTAAATAAATCAGTTGCTATCATCTTCATTTCTTTATATGGTTGGGGGATGTTGGTACTTTTCTCAACTATTTCTTTTTTCATTTTTCATCCTCCTAATAAATTTTTCGGGATGTTTTTTTACCATTAAACGAATGGCTATGATTCTATCTCTTATCGGAACTCCCAACTTTTTCATTCGATAAAGGATAGTTTGATTATATACTCCACAAATCCTTCCCATTTCATAAGAAGACAATTCGTCTATCCAGTATTTTTGATATAACCAATTTCTATCCATATATTTTCTACTCATATCTAAACATCTTTTTGCCATTTTATCTCCTTTATAAGTTTTATCTTTTTACACATAATTGTTCCTAAAGGCCAGACCCTATCTTCTGGGTGAACAAATTCGCCAAATCCACCCATCGAAGAAAGATAATTCACAGAATATATATGGGGTAATTCTTTAATTATTCCTTTAGCTTTAGCTCTATAAATAGCCAATCGAGTTGCCCTTGATGGAATGAAATTGAAGGCTTGCTCGTAAGTAATAAAAGCAGTTAAATAATATCCTTTTTCTTTCAACCACTTTGGGGCTTGAACCCACTTGCCGATTTTATACTGGACGAGTGCTTTGTTCCGAGCAGCATAAGAATATAGATTGTTTTCTCTTTTTGATACAACTTTCCAAATTCTCACCTTACCTCCTAAAATGGTAATTCCTCTGTTGTTCTATTGCTGAATTGCAAATATTTCTTATGAAAAATCACATCAATTTTCCCAGGAGAACCATCCTTTTGCTTTGCCACAATTAATTGGCAAGTTTCATTGTCTTCTGTTAGAACTTGATTTATATTAGGACGATAGATAAAAATTACTACATCGGCATCTTGTTCTATTGCTCCAGATTCACGGAGGTCAGATAGTTGTGGTATTCTATGTAGGGGATTTCTATTCAATTGAGCAAGAGCAACCACAGGAATAGAGAGTTCCTTTGCTATTGCTTTTAGAGCGTGCGATATTGAAGAAACTTCTCTTTCTCTGTTCTGGTCCTGTTTTCCTGACATTAATTGGAGATAATCTACGAATATTATCTTTATATCCTTTGTCTTTTTATATCTTCTTGCTACTCTCATCAATTTATAGTTATTCAAATAAGAAACATCGGCAATATATAGAGGTTTATTCATTGCATAGCTCATTTTTGCAAGAACTTCCTCCCTTTCATCTTGACTCATCAATCCAGTTCTTATTTTATTACTATTTACCCGTGAAAGAGAAGACAATATTCTGTTTGTTATTCTTATTTTTGAATCTTCAAGAGAAAAGAATGCTACAGGAATTTCTTTTTTAATTGCTAAATTGACTGCCATATTCAAACCCAATGCAGACTTTCCCATAGATGGACGAGAGGCAATGACTATCATTTGTTTATCCTGAAATCCCAGAGTTAAATTATCAACCTCCTCTAATCCCGTTGACAACCCTACCAAATGACTTTGTTTTTCCACTCTTTCATCCATTATTTTTGCAAAACGCTCAAGAATAGGCGTGATATTCTCTGCTTCAACTTCTTCTCTATATAATTTTATATTCATTATTTCTTGTTCTACCTCACCCAATAATTTTTCTGTATTTACACAGTTCTTAATTTTATTTGTAGTCTGAATACATACCGTATTTAAATTTCTCATTGCAGTTTTCTCTTTTATCATTTTACAATAATATTCTATATTTCTGGGACTTTCTAACTTTGCATATAAACCCATTATATAAGAAACTCCACCAATTCTATCCAGTGTCTCTTTTTGCTTCAAATAATCTATAAGACCTTCTATTCTTATCTTATTATCTTTATTATATATTTCTCTAATAGCATTAAAAACTATACTATTAGAAGGGAAATAAAAATCATCCCTATCAAGAGTTCCCAACACAATAGGGAGAATATTATCATTTTCAAAACAACTACCAAGAACTATTTCTTCCGCTTCTTTATTATATAGATAATCCATTAGACACTTCTGGTTGATATTTTGGAATCGATAACTTTCATAATCGTATTATATTTTTCAAGTCTTTCCATAAGTTCTTCTGCTTTACTTAATGGAAGTGAATTTATAGATTGCATATAATTTCTCAATGCGGTTGATATATCTATTCCGAGACTCATACACGTTTCTTTAAAATCTTCTTTAATTTTTGGACTAACTCTGAATACTACTTTTGCTTTTTTAGCCATTATACCTCCCATTTATAATTATAACAATTAACAGGGCATTTCCCAATATAGTTTAAAAAATCAAAAGTTGAATATGAAGAAATGCGAATTATATTATTAGCTGGTTGTCTTGTTGATTTGAATCCTAAATTATTTAATTCCCCTACTAACCACTCAACATCTTCAGTTGGGAATCCATAAGTGCATAATTCAATACAAGGATTCCATTTTTTAGGTTTACACAAACAACCATCCCCAAGATATTCTTGCCTAAGAAATATAGGTGTTAATTTTAAATCTCTTGGAATTATCTTTTTTCTATTTGGATACCAGCGGTCATATATCGGCTTTAATTCCACATAAGATTTAGAAGCATAATAATATGATTTAGGGAATAAAGTAATTGGTCTATCAACCCATTCTCCATTCTTATGTGTTTTTCCTTTCCAGTTTTTCCTAATTTTACCCGATTGTTTTATCCCAAAAGACCTTAAGGTATCAGCAATATAATGAATATATTCCCAATATTTTGAGTTATAACGAAACCGTGCAGAATATTTACTTAGAGATTGAAGGCAACCATCTCCAAGCATTTCACCTTCCAACCACTCGATTGTTTCTCGTGACAAATTACAATGATTTGCTTGTCTTAAATGAGATACTTTACCCGTTTTTCTTTTACTTTTTTTAGTTCTCTTATATACACCCGTAGGCATTATTTATTCCCTCCTATCCTATATTAAGGTTCTCAGATTTTGAAGAGCAAGCAAGTTTTGGAATACCATCCAATAATGCTTTAATTCACTATCATGTTTTATATGGATGTCCATTCCACCTCTGCCAGCAAGATGGACGAGATATATCCTTCTTATATTCACATCCAGACAATCTTTAATGAGATGGACATAAGCGGCCATTTGCATCCAATTCTCTGGATAAATATTCCTCCCCGATTTCCAGTCCAGCAGACAATATGAAAGTTCATTCTCATCGTAAGCAATAGCATCTATAGTCCCTCCATAATCCATCGTGGGATGTATCAATTCTTTTTCTATATACTTATATTTAAAAACATATTGCTCTTCAAAGGCTTTAAATTCTCTATAATATTTATTTGCTACCACCATAACACTGGGAGGATAGTCCATCTTTTTTGCTTTCTTTTGCAAATCATTTTGAATAAGTTGATGGGTGGCTAATCCTATCAATTTACTTTTATCAATTACAAGAGTTGGGTCATGTCCCGCCAAGGCTTCTCTTCTTGCCCATTGGATTAAGATATTCTTATTCCATCCGAGGTTATTCCCAATAACTGATGTAGCCCCAGGGACTATTTGTCCATTTTTCCGCTTATGCTGATGTGCTTTTATTCTCATTGTTCTCTCCTTCCTTACTTCTCATTTCATCAATTTTGCCCGTGAAACAGAGTTTGGATAGTTGACATTCAATTCCCCGAAGCCATATAGCTCCAAAATTGGTCAGGATGCTTTGTCTCATTTCCAGCCAACCTTTTTCAGTCATATTCAGAAAGTCCTCAACCGTGCCAAGATAAATATTTTCAATATCATCAAAGCTATATCTTTCCATCTGTCCAAATATTGCAATATCTCTATTCATTTATTTCTTCTCTTTCAAAAAACTTGTAGGTTCTTTACTCTGTAATTTTGTTCCATCATCATAAAGATAGTGCATTTTATTTCCTTTTGATACTCTTATTCTCTGTTCTACTTGTATTTGATTCCCTTTGATGTTCCAAATGACTATTTGAGAGTGCAGAGAACACATAATAATACCCATTATAACTATTCCTAACGCAAATCCTAATAAAGCATCCAGAATTTCATCTGCCATTTATTCCTCCTCTTTTATTTTTGTTTTTAGTTTCTTTTACTTCATTCCATTTGAATATAAATCTTACACCAGGGCTATTAGCAAAATGTCCTCTAAATTCCCAAGGATTTAATTCATAATCTACAGTCACAATTTTATTTTTCCATATAACTTGTTCTTTCATTTATTCCTCCTCTTTTTTCAAACCTTTTATCTTCTTCCAGTTATTGGTATTCCAAGTTCGCAAAATCCGATGTTCTACTTTCCTCATCCAATTCCCAAATTTTTGTGCTTCATATATATTCATCTTTCCAGTATATATCATTTGAAGAGCTAACCAATCCCTTGTCCCTGAAAACTCCCAACAATCAAAATTAATTTCAGGATATATTACCCCATTGTTATAAGAACCTTGCCAGTGCTCGCATAAAAACTTTTCAAATTGAGCCCCTATAGGGAAAAGAGAATTATGAAAAGGTTTCCATTCTGGATATCTTTTTGTCCAACCTAATATACACTGACATGATGAAAAGGAAAGAGAAACTTTTACCTCTTCTCTGTGATATGTCCCAATCAATATTCTATTTTTCATTTTACCCCCTTATTCCTCCAGTTTTGGCAAATCATCTATATTGCAATCGATTGACAAGAGAATCCGCCAGTTAAAATCTTCAAAACTTTCATCTGGAAAGAGTTCATCATCCCCAGACATATGTCTTTCAAACGCCTCGTCCTCTCTCCATTGTTGAATCATTTCGTCATAAGTCATTATTTCTCTTTAAGTAAATACAAGTTCTATTTTTACTTGCTCTTCAACATTTTTGCCAATATACATAACCCCCTTGACAAAACCAGTATCGTCTATTCTAAAATCATTGATAATATCATCAGGAAGTTCTTTTATAACTTTAGAATTATACTGACCTTGTGCAACAATATGACCTTCCCTTATGTCAAAACTATAACAGTTATTATATAAATCATCGGATAGTTTCTTTAAAACTTCTATTGCCTGTTTTTTACTTATTTCCATTTATACCTCCTTACTTAATATTTCCATTTATAATCATAAACACTACAGGGGCAGTTTCCGATGTAGTTTAGGAAAGATTTAGTTGAATAAGCAGAAATACGAATTGTATTATTTGACGGTTGCCTTGCTGCTTTAAACCCCAATTCATTTAATTGTTTAACCAACCGTCTTACATCTTCAAATGGAAAGCCATAAGTTGCCAATTTGATATAAGGATTTCCATCTTTATGATGAATCAAACTTCCATCCCCAATTAACCATTGGCGGCAAGTTAAGGAAGTTAATTTTAAATCTTTAGGGATTATTTTCTTTCTATTAGGCTCTGGATACCATTTATCATATATAGGTTTCAACTCTTCATAACATTTAGAATCATAATAAAATGCATTAGGGAACAGAGTAACACTACCATTTATTCGATATTTGCGTATTTTACCTACTTGTTTAATCCCAAAAGAACTTAAGGTATCAGAAACATAATGAATATATTCAGAATACTTTGAGCTGTATGCGAACAAAGCAGAATATTTGCTCTGTGAACTTAAACATCCGTCACCAAGAAGCTCGCCTGAAATCCATTCTAAAGCTTCTTTTGATAATTTACAATGATTTGCATTTGCTAAATGAGTCGCTTTACCTATTTTTCTTTTAGTTTCTTCAGAAAATGGCGGTCGTTTTAATCCTTTAAGCGATTCACTTATTTTTCTTTTTGTTTCTTCAGAAAGTTTTAATCCTTTATGAGCTATACTTATTTTTCTTCTTATTTCTTCAGTCCTTTTATATACACCTATGGGCATCTATTCTTCCTCGTTTTATTTACTTTTTCTAACATCTTTATCTCATCATATAACTCTACAATTTTTGCCCGTTGTAAAAGTGAGGTGATAAGAATTCCAAAGCAAAACCCTAAAGTGACTGATAGATAATACCATAAAAATTTCATAAGTTTCCTCCTCTTTTATTTTCTTCAATAATAATCGTCTAAAAGTGAATCTTTTATACTTTTATATATAAATTCACAGTTTCCTTCTGCTTTCTCTAAAATCTCTCTAATTTTTCTTGTGTGATTAAGAACTCTTATATCACCATATTTATGGACCAAATAAATATATACTTTATCTTTTGCCGTTTGACAATGACAAATATAAGACCATTTCTCTCGTTGACAATCATTTTTAAATCGCTTAAGTATCTTCATTTATTCCTCCCTCATTTTATTATGTTCCACGAAATTATTGAGACAAGTCCCATCCAGATAATAAGAAGTATCGCATTTACAACGAATTTTCTTATTTTACCTTTCATTATTCCTCCAAATCAAAAGAGCCCCATCTTTCCTTATATTCACAGAATTTCTGCATATTTGAACTATCAAGCAAACCTTCAGGCATATCCCAATCTGTTGCCTTTAATTTTTCCATGATATATGTAGGTGCTTTAGTTAGAATCCCTCCATCATTTTCCATAAGGATGGCAAAAACTACTGCTTGTCTTAAAGTTTTCATCTTTCCTCCTCCATTTTATATTGTTTTACCTTTCATTATTAATAATCCCATTTATAGTGATAGCATTTAATGGGACATTCTCCAATATAGTTAAGAAAATCTTCAGTAGAATATGTAGAAATACGAATTACATTATTAGATGTTTTTCTTGTCGATTTGAATCCTAAATTATTCAATTTTTCGACCAACCACTTGACATCATTAACCTGAAATCCACAAGTGCATAATTCAATATAGGGATTTGCATTTTTGGGATGAGCTAAACAACCATCTCCAATATACCACTGACGACAAGTTAAGGTTGTTAATTTTATATCTTTAGGAATTATCTTTTTTCTATTGGGTTTCGGATACCACTTATCATATATTGGCTTTAATTCTACATAAGCTCGAGATTGATAATAAAATGCTTTAGGGAATAAAGTAATAGGTCTATCAACCCATTTTCCATTTCTTATTGTTTTATTTTTCCAAACTTTGTAAATTCTACCCACTTGTTCAATTCCAAATGACTTTAGAGTATCAAAAACATAGTGGATATATTCGAAATGTTTAGAACCATAAGTAAAACCAGCAGAATATTTACTTTGGGAATAAAGACATCCATCGCCCAATAATTCTCCTCCAATCCATTCAATAGCTTCTTGAGATAACTTACAATGATTTGCTTGTTTTAAATGAGCTTTCTCACTTATTTTTCCTTTAATTGCTTTAGAATGTTTTAATCCTCTATGTGCTTCACTCATTTTTCTTTTAGCTTCTTTAGTTCTTTTATATTCACCCGAAGGCATTTTTTCTCCTCCTGTTTTATTTATATTCTATTATAATCTTCTACCCCAATTTAGTCAACCATTAATCCACAATATTTCTTTTTGTTCATACACAGTATATACACTGTATAGACAATATTTCCCATCTATTTTAACCAATATTTTAAAACCCTTATATTTCATAGTTTTACCCCCGTATAAACACCGTATAGACATTTATTATGGGAGAGGGGGGGAGAGTAAAGGAGGTTGTGAAATCTCTCCCCTCCATAATTTTTAGAATTAATCTTATTCAAAGAGGCATCCCAATGGAGGTATTAAAACCGATTAGTCGTTGGGTGACATCGAGATGCCTCTTCATTTCCTTCAAGAAGAATCAAGGGCCCAAACCCGAACAATTCTTAAAAGCTGTTTACAAAATGAACCAAGCAAGTAACCCTCTACGAATTCTTTTATTTCTTCGTCAGTCATCATATCTAATATTTCAGTCAATTCTCCAATTAATTTTTGAGAATGACGAAAGGCTTTATTCAGTTGATTTATTTCTTCTTTTGTTTTTTTCCGTGTTTTCATTTTACCTCCCATTTTATTATAAGATAATGCTTTCACCATTCAGAAACTTCTCTTTTAATTCTGGATGAAGAATAAAAGCTTCCATTATCTCATTTTTTAAAAAGGCTGATACTGTCGCCTGTTTAAATTCCCCAGAGGCTTTTCTGAAAGTCCTATGATATTTAGAATCGCTTACCAAAACACCACAAACCCTTCCATTTACTATTATATTAAAATAACCTCTCATTCTGCCTCCTTTAAAAACATATCTATGCGTCCGTGCAAATACGCTTTTAATTCTGTATCAATGGAATAATGTCCACTTATATTTATTGCTCCACCTGCTTCCTCAATCGCATTTTCGAGCATATCACGAGGAACATCCTCAATTATCCCTACCACTTCAATTGCAAACTTTTTGGAATGCATCAACATAAGTTTCGGATTCATATCCCATACATCTATATAAAAATAATAGCCTGTATTCTGTTTCGCTGATTCTATAACAAAATCCCAATCTTCTTGACTGGAAATCTCATGGCTTGCAAAAACTTGTTCAGGTGTTAAGTCCCACCTTATATTTTTTAAGATAATTGGACCAACTTTATCTAACTTCATTTTACCTCCTTTAAGGTTTCCATCTATTAAGGCAAGAGAATCAAAAGGCTTTTAGGTCCTCTATGATAACTTACCTTCATGATTCTTATAAATCTATATTTCCATCCAGTTCTCAAGGCTATCTCCTTCAAATTTTTCGCATCTAACACAACTTCTTCAAAAGTTCTAATATTCTGAACCCAGTATCTCTTTATTCTCATCTTGCCTCCTATCTCCACACTTCTTCTTTTATAAGTTCTATATTATTTTTCTTTATATATTCCAAAACTTTTTTCATTGATGGATTTTCGTATATTATTTTATTTTGGGTCCGTTCAATTAAAGAATACATTTTACAACCATACTCAAGAGAATATCTTTTTTTCATTTTGCCTCCTTTTTTTTCCAAGTCCCTCCAACAGGTATTGAGAAGTGGGATTTAGAATAAAATAGATATGATTCTTCAAATACATCTTTATTGCTGGACTAATAGGATGA
>Ga0209121_10003766_pt1 | contig 14481 bp, 12 predicted proteins | sample Cruoilmetagenom3_FD_187292 | JGI IMG/M metagenome (GOLD analysis project Ga0209121, IMG submission 187292) | Oil polluted marine microbial communities from Coal Oil Point, Santa Barbara, California, USA - Sample 3 (SPAdes) (version 2) | ecosystem: Environmental > Aquatic > Marine > Oil seeps ...
TGAAAAAAAAATAGTTAAGGAGTTAAATACAATTCTTCCCGGTGGCTGGAAAAGAAAGATAATGATGGATAATTATAGCCTTCTAAGGAATAAACTTTCTGGCAGTGGAGCTACATCACGAATAGCAGGGGATATGTATCATTCGCTTAAACTGGTTAATAATGTTAATTAGAAATAAAAAAGTCTTATTTCTTTTTTTGTTCCTGACAGCTGTTTCAAATAACTTATTATTCGGTGATTTAAGAATAGGGTTGCTGAGTCTGGATAATCCATTATCACTTACTGTTAATATTTGTGAAGGCCGGTACAGAATGATGATAGATGGGCATTATATTATTGTTAATCAGGATGATAATATACTTATTAACAGGGCTGGCAGTAAGATACTTATTACTACACTGGGAAATAATACTATACTTGCTGATTCTGTTATCCTTGAGCCCTATGAAGATGACTTTTTTTTCTCAATCAGGAATAATCTTACTGAAGGTGATCAGAAGGAATATTATGGTAAACTTATAGTGAAGTCAGACATACAATCTTTATTAGTTATAAACGAGGTTAATGAGGATTGTTACCTGGCCGGTGTGGTGCAGGCTGAAGCAGGTTTTAAAGGTAGTATTGAATATTTTAAAACACAGACACTGCTGGCCCGCACCTACCTGTATATGTATATTAACAGGCATAGGGAGGATGGTTATAATTTGTGTGACCGAACCCATTGCCAGGCTTATCATGGTAAATCACAGGTTAAAGTAATCAGGGAAGCGGTGAATGAAACAAGGGGTCAGGTGCTTACAAGCCAGGATAGCATACTGGTTTTTACTCCTTTTCATTCAAATTGCGGAGGACAGACTCAATCATCAGAAAATGTCTGGTTGAGAAGAACGGCCCACCTCTTGGGTGTGACTGATCCCTATTGTGCATATTCAAGAAATGCCAGGTGGATGAGGAAACTACGTATCAGTGAATGGATATTATACCTGACTGAGCATGGATATACACATCATAAGTATGATGATCTGGCTTTTGAGCAGTTGAGCAGAAAACAGAATTATTCAGCAGGAAGTTTTTCTTATCCTCTTACCAGGATAAGGGAGGATTTAAAGCTGAAATCCACATTCTTTTCTGTGAAACTGGTTGATAACAATGTTATTCTTGAGGGTAGAGGCTATGGCCATGGTGTGGGCCTGTGTCAGGAAGGAGCAAAGGTAATGGCCCAGAGAGGATTTAAAATGAAGGAAATAATTGGGTTTTATTTCCAGGGGTTGCAGATAATGGATATAAATGATGTAAGACAGACAATGGAAATAAATAGTGCTTTTTAAGTACATTTGTTCTTCAAACCAGGTAATAGTATGCTGGCAATATATAAAAGGGAAATAAGCAGTTTTTTTACAAGCATGACAGGCTATATCGTAATTTTCGTATACTTGCTAATTAATAGCCTGTTTATGTGGATATTACCTGGTGAATGGAATATTCTGGATAATGGCTATGCAAGTCTTGAACCACTGTTTATTATCAGCCCCTGGGTCTTCCTGTTCCTGGTCCCGGCTGTTACCATGCGAATGGTGGCCGAAGAAAAGCGTGCCGGTACAATGGAACTGCTGCTTTCCAGACCGGTAACTGAAAGACATATAATCTATGGTAAATATTTTGCATCTGTAACACTTGTTCTTCTTGCATTATTGCCCTGTATCGTATATTACATATCAGTAAGTATGCTGGGAGAAACATCAGGCAATATTGACAGTGGAGGAACGCTGGGAGCCGGGCTGGGACTCTTTTTTCTGGCTTCTATTTATGCTGCAATAGGCATGTTCTCTACTTCCCTGAGCTCAAACCAGGTAGTGGCTTTTATAATAACTGTTATTACAGGATTTATCCTCTTTATTGGCTTCGATTCATTTGCTTTATTGCCGGGATTAAAGAAAATTGACGAAATTATTATCCGGCTTGGAATAAATGAACACTATAAATCAATAAGCAGGGGAGTAATTGATCTGCGGGATATTATATATTATCTGGTGACCGTGGTAATTTTTACAGAAGCATCACATCTGGTATTATCTTCGCGCAGGTGGAAGGCCGGGAGGTTAAAACCTTTTAAGAACAGACCCCTGGGAAATATTACAGGATATACTTTATTAATAATTATACTCTTACTATTTGCTTTTGCCAGCTCGTTCATAACTTTCAGGATTGATCTTACCTCTGATAAGAGATATAGTCTGTCTGACCAGACAAAAGAGATTCTTTCAGACATGGATGATGATGTGTATTTTCAGGTATACCTTGATGGAGAAATGCCTATTGGTTTTAAGAAACTGCGCAGGTCAGTAAAAGCTACACTGGAAGAATTCAGAATGTACTCGAATAGAAAAGTAGATTACCTCTTTTTCAATCCCTCAGAAGCAGATGATGAGCAGGAAAGAAACAGGATACAGTTATCTTTGATAAACAAGGGACTGATGCCAGTTACAGTATTTGATAACGATGAGGAAGGTGGTAGATCAGAGAAAAGGATCTTCCCGGGCATGATATTAAACTACAATTCATTGGAAATACCCGTGAATTTTCTAAAGAATAATCCTTCTCTACCTGCTGAAGTAAACCTGTCGAATTCGATAGAAGGTTTGGAATATGAATTAATACAGCCTGTTTCCACGCTTACATCAGATACTGTTTACAAGGTAGCTTTTCTCGAAGGACATGGAGAGCTGGGAGAAATGGAGGTAGCAGATGTTACAATCGAAATGGCAAAATATTTTACGGTTGATCGTGGTACCATAAACGGCCAGAAAGGAATACTTGATGATTATTCTGCAATTATTATAGCAAAGCCCACATCCGAATTCAGCGAAGAGGATAAGCTTGTAATTGATCAGTATATTATGAACGGTGGTAAAGTACTGTGGCTTATTGAAGAGGTTATGGTGAATGCTGACAGCCTTGCACGAGGAGGCACAGTAGCATTATATAAGCCCCTGAATATTGAAGACCAACTGTTTAAATATGGCGTGCGTATAAACCCTATACTTATTCAGGATACCGATTGTCTTATAATTCCGGTTAGGTCAACAATTGCTGGAACAGGGCAGTTAATACCTGTTCCATGGATATATTATCCATTACTATATCCTAATTCTGCCAGCCCTCTTACTCGCAGTATTAATCTGGTGAAATCAGAGTTTGTAAATTCTATTGATACTGTTGGTTCAGACAGTGAAGTAAGAAAAAAGATTCTGCTTGCCAGTTCTGCAGGAAGCCGGACAATTACACCCCCTCAGTTGATTAAACTTGACGATTACAAGAACCCTCCTCCAGAGGATGCATTTACTGAATCATTTATACCCGTTGCAGTACTTCTTGAAGGGAAGTTTAATTCGTTGTTTGCTAACAGGATGACTTCCTATGGAAGATCTGAGCTGAAGAAAAGTAGCAAAACTACAAGTATGATAGTAGTCGCCGATGGTGATATCATAAGAAACGAAGTAAGTATTGTTGGAAACAGGATAACTCCACAGGGACTGGGCGTTGACAGATATTCCGGTCAGATTTTCGGAAATAAAGATTTCATAGTTAATTGCCTTAATTATCTTGTTGATGACAGGGGATTAATGAGCCTGCGCTCCAGGGAATTGAAAATCAGACTTCTTGACAGAGAAAGAATCAGGGATGAAAGGATCATATGGCAGCTTATAAACACCCTTGGCCCAATAATGCTTGTAATTATTACAGGCAGTATATTTATGCTTATAAGAAAAAGGAAATACACCGGGCAATAAGATGAAAAAGATAGCAATAGTTATAGTAATCCTTATTATAGCTATCGTGTTGTTTGCGATAGGCAGGCATATTCCTTTTGGAGCAGGCAATTCTGTTTTCCATGTTGAACATACAGACAGGATATATCGAATACTAATATCAGGAGAAGATAATACTGTTAAACTGAGCCGTAGATCACAAGGCTGGTATGTTAACGATATAAATATTGCAAGACAGGGGGCTGTTGAATTTCTCTTGGAGACTATAGGGGATATAAGCATCAAATCGCCGGTATCGGATGAAGTTTATTCGGATTTAGTTGAAAGTGAATTAACTGAACATCTTGAAGTAAAAATATATGACAAAAGAAAATTGATGCAGTCTTTTCACGTTTTCAGGAGTGCCAACAGGGATAAACCGGGTATTATGCAGAAAAGAAAGAATACAAAACCATTTATAATGCATATGCCTGGTTATGATACCGATCCAACACTCTATTTTTTTGACGATGCCAGGTTCTGGTTGCCGTTTACTGTTTTCAGATACAGACCTTCTCAGATATCTGAAATACAAATGAATTATTATAATGATCCTGATTCATCTTTTACTATAAACCGGACTGAAAATGGTATTGGCTTCTCCAGTGAAGAAAATGAAAATGGAGCTATCGATACAATGGCTGTGGAGAGATACCTATCATATTTTACGTTTATACCTTTTGAGAACTGGGCTTATAACATAAGTAAGGCTGCAAGTGATTCAATAACAGCAGGGAATCCATATTTTAAACTTACAGTATTTACTCTTGATAATGATACAATTAACCTCTTTACATGGAAGAGGAAAATAAAGAAAGGGAATATGTTGCAGGTTGATACTGACAGGATGTGGGGAACTACAAACAGGGCAGAGGATTTATTCATAATAAAATACTATGATGTGGATCCGCTTATTAAAGGCCCGTCTTATTTTATTTCAGAATGATTTTTATTTGAGGATATAACTTTTTTTACTAATATTGATAATCTGTAATAAATTTAAAACATGTCTATTTGTCAGGCATTTAGATCATTTACTTGTTGTTATAGAGATAATTGGTAACTTTAAATAAACATAAAACATGAAATTCGTCGTATCGAGTACCGAGCTTCTGGGCCATCTTCAGGGAATAAGCAAGGTAATAAGTACAAAAAATACACTTCCTATACTTGATAATTTCCTTTTTAAACTTGAAGGGGGTAACCTGGAGATTACAGCTTCTGATCTTGAATCAACACTTATTACAAAAATGAGCCTGGAGAATACCGATGGGGAGGGTAGTATTGCTATCCCGGCCAGGATACTTCTGGATACACTCAAGGAATTTTCGGAGCAACCACTTACTTTTGAGATTAACCTTGAGACCATGGCAGTAGTGATAAGCTCTGAAAAAGGTAAATTCAGTATTGTTGGTCAGAATGGGGTCGACTTTCCTGTTCTGCCTTCAATAAAAGAAGATAAAAAGGTTGCTTTCAATATTGATGCTGATATCCTGCTTTCAGGTATTAGTAAAACAGTTTTTGCCACTGCTGATGATGAACTAAGACCTGTGATGGGAGGTATATTTGTAGAAGCCGGAACAGATAAGATAACCTTTGTGGCATCTGATGCACATAAGCTGGTGAGGTATCAGCGTAGCGACGCTCATTCTGAGGAGAATGCTTCATTTATATTACCAAAGAAACCTGCATCACTGATGAAAAATATCCTTCCTAAAGAGGAAGGCAAAGTAGATCTTGAATTCGACGACAAAAATGCTTTCTTTTCTCTTTCTGAATATAAGGTTGTATGCAGACTTGTTGAAGGTAATTATCCGAACTATAATTCAGTAATACCCACAAACAACCCGAGAAAGATCAGAATAGACAAAATAGAATTATTTAATACGCTTAAAAGAGTGTCAGTATTCTCAAATCAGGCCAGTAACCTTGTTAAGCTGGAGCTGACAGGAAACCAAATCAGGGTTTCTGCACAGGATATTGATTTCTCCATTTCAGCATATGAAAGACTGAATTGTGAATATGAAGGAGAGGACATGGAGATAGGATTTAAATCAGTATTCCTGCTTGAAATACTATCTAATCTCGAGTCTTCAGATGTTGTTATTGAACTGGCCGACCCAACCAGGGCCGGTTTATTCTTACCCTCGGAGACAGATAACGAGGCTGAAGATGTATTAATGCTTCTTATGCCTATGATGATAAATGCCTGATGTAAATATGAAGTGCGAGATATGAGATGCAGACGTACGGACAGCAGGTAATTATTGCCGGCAGGAGCTAATAATTATGTATTACAATTAACCCTGTTTTTAATAATCCAGTAATCCAATAATCCAATTCTCCTTATGGAACTAAACCTGAAACGACCACTCGCATTCTTCGATCTGGAAACAACAGGTATAGATGTTGCTAAAGATCGTATTATTGAAATTTCAGTTGTTAAAGTGCACCCGAACGGCAGCGAAGAATGGTTTACAAAAAGGCTTAACCCATGCATTCCTATAAGCCCTCAGGCATCAGCTATCCATGGAATGACTGATGAAGATGTAAAAGACTGCCCCAGCTTTAAAGAGATTGGTAAGAGCCTGGCCAAATTCCTTGAAGGATGTGATCTGGCAGGTTATAATGCCATCAGGTTTGATATACCCCTTCTTGCCGAGGAATTTCTCAGGGAAGGTATTGACTTTGACATAAGGAAAAGAAAATATGTTGATGTGCAGGTGATTTTTCATAAGAAGGAGCAGAGAACCCTGAGTGCGGCCTATAAATTTTACTGTGATAAGGATCTTACTCATGCTCACAGTGCAAAAGCAGATACAGAAGCCACATATGAAATACTGAAAGCACAACTTGACAGGTATGATGATCTTGAAAATGATATTGAAAAACTCTCTAAATTCAGTCATCATAATAAGTTTGCTGACCTTGCCGGACGGATCATTTATAATTCAAAAGGGCAGGAGGTTTTCAATTTTGGAAAACATAAGGGTAAACTTGTTGAGGATGTGTTGAAGAATGAACCAAGCTATTTTAATTGGATGCTTGACGGTGACTTCCCGGAATACACCAAAAAAGTGCTGACTGAAATAAAGCTACGGTCATTTAATAATGGTTAAACCCATTTGATATAACATGAAAATTATCTGTATTGGTTTAAACTACAGTGATCATGCCAGGGAGATGGGCAGGGCCCTGCCTGATAATCAGGTTGTGTTTCTGAAACCCGACTCCTCCTTGCTCAAGAATAATAAACCTTTTTTTATACCCGGTTTTACCGAGAATATTCATTATGAGATTGAAATAGTCCTGCGCATTTGTAAACTGGGTCGTTCAATAGCAGATAAATATGCTTACAGGTATTATGACCGTCTTACAGTGGGTATCGATTTTACAGCACGTGACCTTCAATCTTCTCTTTCATCGTCAGGAATGCCATGGGATATATCCAAATCGTTTGATGGTGCTGCACCCATAGGTGAATTTATAACTGTAAAGGAAGCCGGTGATGTAGGCAGTATCTCTTTCAGGCTTGAGAAAAATGGTAAAACAGTACAGTCTGGTAATACGAGCCAGCTAATATTTAATTTCAATCAGATAATATCGTATGTATCAGGTTTCTTTACACTGAAAACAGGGGATCTTATATTTACAGGTACACCTTCTGGTGTGGGGCAAGTCAAACGAAATGACAGGCTGACAGGTTATATCGGTGACCGCAAACTGATTGATTTTATGGTAAAGTAAGGTTGTGATATGATCTTAAATACACCCCCAAGAACAATAAAATCACTCAGATTCAACAACAGTGCTGGTTACAGCTTTGATTTTTAGATCTTCAGGCTCCTGCATAAGCCTTGTAACAGGGTATAGCCTGTTATATTTCTCTATTTCATACATCGGAGAACGTTCATAGATAAACCTGAGTTGGGCCATCTGGTCATTTTTAAAACTGATGTCTTCATACTTCTTTTTTTCCAGCTGGGTACGTAATTCTTCGTTTTTTTCAAGCATCTCCATTAACTGATCCTGGAATCCCCATATGGAATAAAAATCATGAGATTCAATTATAGGGTCAAAATAGTTCCAGGCGAAATATGAATTGGGAGCACGCGGCTCCAGCATCTCAACAATAAACTTATTCGCATGTTGATTGGTGAATATTACATAATCACCTTTATAATAAGGCATTACCTGTTTTACCAGGCGTACATCCACATTGTTGTTAACATAATGACCCTGGTTGGTCCTTTGAGAATGTTCCACATTTTCGATATAATATGTTTCAACCTCAAGATCAGTATCTTCGTCTAACCTGTATACACACACTTCATTACGCCTCAGTTTATTGACGATATCACTCCAGGCCTGTGGTATAATATATGCGCGGGGCTTTGTTACAATAAGCACAGGATCATATTTTGTGAAGTAAGGTATTGTATCAATCCATGGCCTGTTATGGTCATAGTAACCTCTTGATCTCATGCGCTCTGAGCGTTCAGGTCTGACATATTCATATCCTTTGAAAAGCAGGTCTTCGGAATATGACATATCAATCTCCCAATTGAGGTGAAATACTTCCTGTTCTTTGATTTTCCTGTCAGCCTCATCTTTCAGTTTTCTTATTTCGCTGCAGTTATCATATGTAAAACCGGTAAGCTGTGTAAGAAAATCGATGACTGACCTGACCCTGTCAGGGAAGTATTTATACACAAGGTTTTCGGTCATGAATGAATAGCAGTTGAACAAAGCGGCATAGCCCGTTGAATAGAAGGGATGATCATTATATCCCATTATACCATCTTTAATATCACCAAAATAGTTTGTCATTCTGACATAGGGTATCATCCCGTATTCAGAGTTTTTTTCCATTCTTTCATATAATCCCGGAAGCATCTTATCGTGAAAGAACTTACCCATAGCAGTATCAAGTTTACTGTATAGTGTTGCTATCAGGGTTATTGTATATTGATGATCCGATCCGTTAGTTGTATGGGTATCAAGGAATACATCGGGGTTGAGGTTATGAAATATTCTGGCAAAACTGCGTGCATTTTCTGTTTCCTGTTTAGCAAAATCACGGTTCAGGTCAAGATTACGTGCATTCCTTCTTCTCCCATTGTATATCGGGCCGTTCTGGTTGGTTCGGTAATACTCACTTCTGTCAAGAGCACCTCCTATATTATAAACGGGTATTATTCCGATCACCACACTGTCAAGAATATTTTTTAGATCATTTTTATTTCTTAGCACATCCCATGAAAACTGAATGCTGGCATCAATACCTTCAGGCTCTCCAGGGTGAATACCATTATTTATAAGAACTATACATCTGCCCTTTTTCCTGATAGACTCAGGATTGAAATCCCTGTCGCCCGAGATCATAAAGAGATGAAGAGGTTTACCTATATCTGTTTTACCCATCTTCACCAGCCTGGCCTCGGGGTAATGATTGGCAAGCTGAGTATATGCATCTATCACCTCATGATATTCAAGGCTCAGGTTATCATCATACTTAAAATTTATTACAACTTCGTCACTTTGCTTACAGGCTGTTATTGTAAGTAAGCAAGCAATTGTAAATACCAATGTATGTTTCATATTCTTCAGGAATTTAAATTTACCTGAAAAGTAATAAAAAATACAGTATGAGATTGTAGTAAGAAGATAATTATACAACAGCTTGTGGTTGCCGAATAATAATTATTCAGATGATATCATTTTCTCTGCAATATCAAGTATGGTTGTATCATCCAGTGTGACCAATCCTCCATCGGGTCCCTGTTCCATGTGTATACCAATACTTTCACCCTGGTCAAAGTTCCAGCCACCAAAGTAATTCCTTACGGTTTCCTCATTCATATCAAGTTTCCTTGCTATGGTCTTTACGCCTCCTTCAGGAAGCTGGTCTTTTATTTCCCTAAGTTTATTGAATGTAATTGTTCTGCTCATCATTCTAAATTCGTTTTACCCTCAGTATATAAAAATAAAAAATTTATTAAGTACATGATGATACTGTACTTCTTTTAACATAGTTTTAAGAATTCTCTTTATTATATATCATCTGTGTTTCTTATTATAAACACCTCGTAATCACCCAGGTATTTGAATCCATATTTCTTATAGAGGTTTATGGCCACAGTATTGGTACTGTGCACTTCCAGTTTAACCTGATATCCTGTTTCCTTAACATATTCAAGTGTCTTTTCAAGCAGGTGTTTGGATAATCCTTTTCCTTGGTATTCAGGCAATAAGCCAAAGTGATGAAGATATAATCTTCTTCCATCAAATGTAAGCCATGAGGTGCCTGAAATTTTATTATTACTGCTATCTTCGAGTATTAATAGCCTGCCTCCTTTTTGTATACAGCGATCAATAGTTACTTTGTCGTCTCCTCTTTCAGGCTTGCCCATTCCTGTTAACTGCCATAAGTTCATTATAGCATCGTAGTCCACGGGCTCATAGTCTCTAATCCTGTATCTTTTCATAACGGTTCATTCATCTTTCAAAACATATAATTGTCCTGCTTCGTCTCTTATAACGGTTATGTCTGTCCCTTTTTCAATGAATCCTATCTCCGATCGAGCATCATAAATTTCATCATTAATAACCACCTTGCCTGACGGTCTTAGTACAGTATAAGCTTTCCCTTTTGTACCTATTAAGGATTTTTGTTTTTTACTGTCAAAGCTGATATATCCCTCATCTACCTTCTGTATTTTTTGAAGTGCCAGCTTTCCGAAAAGATTATTAGGTGAGAAAAGTTTTTTACTGAGCCATATTGACAGGATAAAAGACAGGAACATTGATACTACTACAATTGCAAGTGAAGCTATTGCTGCCTGTACACCCTGCCCCCCGGATGATGGTCCAAATTCAAAATTTATTTTATCCATCATAGTAAATGTAAGACCAATAATTATTCCTGCTATACCCAGCACGCCTGTTACACCGAAACCCGGGATTGCAAATATCTCAACTATAACCAGGATTATCCCAGCTACAAAAATGACTATTTGCCAGTTCGATTGCAATCCTTCAAGGTAAAGAGGGGCAAAGTAAAGTATAGCGGCCAGTACTGCTATTGCCAGGGGAAAACCGACACCCGGTGATTGCAGCTCAAAATACAGACCTCCTATTATGATCATTATCAATAAGCCTGATATTACAGGGTTAATCAGAAACTGTATAATCTTCTCAGCACCTCCAGGTCTGAATTCTTCAAGCTTATAATTCTCAATACCTGCTTTTTCCAGCACCTCTTCAGGATTAAGGGCTTTCCCCTCACAGAAACCCATGTCTAAAGCTTCCATAGTAGTAAGGGTAAGCACACTTCCTGTATCACTGATACCTTCTACATATACTTTAGGATCAACCATTGATTCGGCTATTGATGGATCTCTGTGCCATACATACGTTGTATCTCCATCCTTAATAACAGGCTTCTTACCGTGTGCTTCTGCTGTTGCGCGCATCATCCCACGCATAAATGACTGATACTTGTCCGGTACCTGCTGCCCGGTCTGGTCTACAACAGTGGCAGCCCCAATACTGCCTCCCGGTCTCATGTAAATGCTGTCACAGGCAATAGCGATTAGAGCTCCCGCTGATATTGCCTGGTTATCGATAAATACTAGAACAGGTTTGTTATAATTAAGTATGGCTGTTCTTATCGAATCAGCCATATCGACCTGTCCCCCATAGGTATTCATATGGATCAGTATATAATCAGCACCTATCTCGCTGGCTTCCTTCAGGCTCATTTTTGTAGTCCGCCACACGGGAGCAGCTATCGTTTTCTTAATATCGAATTTATATACTATGGTTTCATCTCCTGAAACAGTATCCTGTTGTATCCCTATTGCTGACACACCCATAGTAAAAAATGCAAAGAAAACAATACTTGTAATATGTAACCGTTTTATTTTCATTTAATTAGTAATATTATCAGGGTTCTTTTATATCCTTAAGATACTCAAAAAAGGTATTCATGGCTATTCTTTTTTCTTTATCAAGAATATAATCAATATTGACGGTCAGATAATCATAAAGCATATCGGGAGTCATAGCTCCTTTGTTACCGAAGTATTTAACTACTTTATCAATATTGTTAAGGCCATAAACCATTGCATTGTTGAAACGGGTAATATAACTATTACTAAGACTTTTATTTGTTACCCAGCAGGCAAAAACAAATGGCAATCCTGTATATTTATTCCATTCAACAGCCAGGTCTGTTTTATACCTGAAGTTTGATTCCATTTCGTAACACTGGTCTCCTATAAGCAAAAGGCCTTCGTTATCAGCTATACCTGAGAAATTAAAATCAGGATATGTTTCTTTCCAGTCAAAATTGTTTTTCCAGAATCTTAAAGACATAAGTTTAGTCAGTGCAACTGATGTATTAGACCTGTAATCAAGAAAGATTGTGTCAAGTTCATTAACAGGCTTGTTGCTCAATAAGAGTACTGTCCTAACAGGTCCTTTGGAACCAATACAGTAATCACCAATAATGGAGAGGCTCTTGTCCTTATACAATGCCACAACAGGAATTAACCCAATATCAGCTTCCCCTTCTGTAATCTTTCTTGCACACTCAGAGGGATGATCAATTTCTATTTTTGCATTGAGCTCGATCCCCGAGTTTTGCAATCCATAAATAAGAGGGTAGGTATTGGAATACCTTATAGCTGATATCCTGACTTCAAACATATATGGTTGACTTACTTCATGGCTTAAATGCCCGAAATTACTAAATTTCAGTTTTATTTCACCCTGTAATGTAGTAAATTTACACCTTGTCAGAATCGAGAATTAATCTTTTACTAATGGATCTCAATAAATTAACAGCCATTTCACCCATCGATGGAAGATACCGAGACAGGGTTAAAAACCTGGCGGGCTATTTCTCAGAATATGGTCTTATAAAATACAGGTTAAAGTCAGAGGTGGAATATTTTATTGCCTTAAGCAATATTCCATTACCGCAGCTGAAAGGTTTCAAAACTGATAATTGCATCCTTCTGAGATCACTATATCAGAATTTTAATATTAGTGATGCCACCCGTGTAAAGGATATTGAAAAAGTAACAAACCATGATGTTAAGGCTGTCGAATATTACCTTAAAGAGAAATTCCATGAATTAAAACTGGGTGAATGGACTGAATTCATTCATTTTGGTCTTACCTCCCAGGATATCAATAATACTGCCATACCTCTTTCAGTTAAAGAGTGCTCTGAACAGGTTTTTGTGCCCCTGCTGCTTAAATTGATTTCAGAATTAAATAAGTTGGCTGAAGAATGGTCAGGTATACCTATGCTTGCCCGTACACATGGACAGCCGGCTAGTCCCACAAGGCTGGGCAAAGAGATAGAGGTATTTGCCAGGAGGCTGGAAATTCAGGCAGAAGGATTTAAATCAGTACCTTGGTCTGCCAAATTCGGCGGTGCCAGCGGCAATATGAATGCTCATTATATTGCCTACCCGGAGATTGACTGGGATAATTTTGCTGACAGATTTGTAAATGAAGATCTGGGCCTTCAGAGATCAAAGCCAACAACCCAGATAGATCATTATGATAATTTTGCAGCTCTGCTTGATGCATCCAGAAGGATAAATACTATCCTGATCGATTTTTGCAGGGATATCTGGCTGTATATATCATTTGAATATTTCAAACAGAGAATAAGTAAAAATGAAGTAGGATCGTCTGCGATGCCCCATAAAGTTAACCCGATAGATTTTGAGAATGCTGAAGGAAACCTGGGTATTGCAAATTCAGTACTAGGTCACCTTTCTGAGAAATTGCCGGTGTCAAGATTGCAGAGGGATCTGACTGACTCTACAGTACTGAGAAATACGGGCGTACCTTTTGCCCACACTCATATTGCCATATTATCAATATTAAAAGGTCTGGGTAAATTGATAGTTAACAGGGATAAAATAGAATACGACCTTGATAATAACTGGGCTGTTGTTGCCGAGGCTATACAGACGATTCTCAGACGGGAGGGTTACCCGAGGCCTTATGAGACACTAAAGGAGTTAACCCGGACAAATAGCAGGATCACACGTGAATCATTAAATGATTTCATTGAGAATCTTAATGTCAAAGATAGTGTTAAAGAGGAGTTAAAGGCTATAACACCATTTAACTATACCGGAAAGTAATAAGGCTTAAGTATGAAGAGATTCAGGGTACTTCTTTCGTTTATAGCACCATACAAATGGTTTGCAGGACAGAATGTCCTTTTAAATATCCTGGCTGCAATTTTCTCCCTTTTTACCTTCAGTTTAATAAGTCCCTTTCTTAAGATACTTTTTGGCGTGGTGCCTGAAACAATGCATCCCGGGAATTTCGTACTGAGCAAAGACTGGTTCACTGATTTTCTTAATTATTATATAAGTCATTATATAGATAAGGCTGGCCCGGGAGCAGCACTGGTGGGTGTATGTATCCTGGTTATTACAGCAAGCCTTTTCAGGAATATTTTCGTCTTTGCTGCCAATAATGCTCTTGCATACCTGCGATCAGCCACAGTGAGGGATATGCGTAAAAAGCTGTATAATAAAGTATTGCGATTGCCTATTTCATATTTCACAGAGTCCCGTAAAGGGGATGTCATGACAAGGATATCAAATGATGTGGAGGAGATACAGGTGTCGATAAG
>Ga0209121_10003767_pt1 | contig 14480 bp, 14 predicted proteins | sample Cruoilmetagenom3_FD_187292 | JGI IMG/M metagenome (GOLD analysis project Ga0209121, IMG submission 187292) | Oil polluted marine microbial communities from Coal Oil Point, Santa Barbara, California, USA - Sample 3 (SPAdes) (version 2) | ecosystem: Environmental > Aquatic > Marine > Oil seeps ...
TCTACCAGGCCTAAGCCTGCAGACACTTTTTGCCGCGAGGATCTATCTGCGTTTGAGGGGTGGAGGCTCTTCCTCCTCAAGAGACAGGCCATTCCCCATATCGTTAATAATCCCACCTGGGTTGCCATCAACATCTTCGCTGCCATCGGAAGCGGGATTGCTTTCCAGTTTGATCATCAAGCGCAAGTCATTGGGTGAGTCGGCGTGAGATAAGGCATGTTCGTATGTGATCTGCCCCGAGGTATAAAGATCAAACAGCGCCTGATCAAAGGTTTGCATACCCAGTTCGCGTGATTTTTTCATCAGCTCTTTGATGTTATGCACTTCGCCTTTGCGAATCATATCCGCTGCCAGCGGCGTATTCAGAAGCACTTCAATGGCAGCGCGTCGTGAATTGCCATCGGGGGTGGGAATCAGTTGTTGCGCAACGACGCCACGCAGATTCAGCGATAAATCCATCCAAAGTTGACTATGGCGATCAGGGGGAAAGAAGTGAATGATTCGATCCAGGGCCTGGTTGGCGTTGTTGGCGTGTAAGGTGGCCAATACCAAGTGCCCGGTTTCGGAGAAGGCGATGGCGTGATCCATGGCTTCGCGCGTTCGAATCTCCCCAATCATGATGACGTCAGGGGCCTGTCGCAAAGTATTCTTCAGTGCCACTTCAAACGATTCCGTATCAATGCCCACTTCACGCTGCGTCACGATACAGTTGGCATGTTGGTGGATAAATTCGATAGGGTCTTCGATGCTGATAATGTGCCCATAGCTATTATGGTTGCGATGGCCAATCATGGCGGCGAGAGAGGTGGATTTACCTGTACCCGTAGCGCCCACAAAAATAATAATACCCCGCTTGGTCATGGCGAGGTCTTTGATGATGGGGGGTAGGCTTAAGTCATCCAGTTTCGGGATATTGACTTCGATACGTCTGAGCACCATGGCCACCAGGTTGCGCTGGTAATAAGCGCTCACACGGAAGCGGCCGATACCACGGGCGCTGATGGCGAAGTTGCACTCGCGGTTAGCGGCGAACTCGCGTTTTTGGGCATCCGTCATAACGCCAAAAACGGTCTCCCGTGTTTTTTCAGGGCTGAGCTTGGTGGTGGTAACCGGAACAATTTTGCCATGCACCTTGATGCTGGGTGGTATGCCAGTGGTAATAAACAAATCCGATGCGCCTTTTTGCACCATGATTTTAAGTAATTCTTCTAGCTCCATGCGTTAAAGTCCTTCGAATGATGGGTAAGAGATGAATTTCAACAGCCTGCTAGAATTGATCTGGATTCTTGGCCTTTTCTCGTGCCGCTTCTTTGGAAACCTGTCCGGATTTCACTAATTCCATCAGACATTTGTCCAGGGTTTGCATACCCAGCCCTGCGCCGGTTTGGATAGCAGAGTACATCTGCGCCACTTTATCTTCTCTAATTAGGTTACGAATTGCCGGGGTGCCAATCATGATTTCATGGGCAGCAACACGGCCACCGTTGTTTTTTTTCAGCAGTGTCTGGGAGATAACAGCCTGTAATGATTCAGACAGCATCGAGCGCACCATGGATTTTTCCGCGGCTGGAAATACATCGATAACCCTGTCGATGGTTTTGGCTGCGGAGGTCGTATGCAAGGTGCCAAATACCAAGTGACCGGTTTCAGCGGCTGTTAGCGCTAAGCGTATGGTTTCCAGGTCGCGCATTTCACCCACTAGAATGATATCGGGGTCTTCGCGTAAGGCAGAGCGAAGTGCTTCGGAAAAACCCAAAGTGTCGCGATGCACTTCACGTTGGTTCACCAAGCACTTCTTGCTCTCATGTACAAATTCGATGGGATCCTCGATGGTGAGGATGTGCTCATAACGCGTGTCGTTGATGTAGTCGACCATTGCCGCCAAGGTGGTGCTTTTGCCAGAGCCCGTGGGGCCGGTCACCAAAACCAAACCGCGCGGGTTTTCAGAGACATCTTTAAAAACCTGCCCTTGCCCCAAGTCTTCCATGGTAAGTACCTTTGACGGAATGGTACGAAATACCGCGCCAGCCCCCCGGTTCTGATTAAAGGCGTTTACCCTGAAGCGCGCGATTCCTGGTACCTCAAAGGAGAAATCGGTTTCCAGATATTCTTCATAATCTTTGCGCTGTTTGTCGTTCATGATGTCATAAATCAAGGTATGCACCTGCTTGTGCTCGAGCGGAGGCAGGTTGATGCGTCGTACATCCCCATCGACACGAATCATGGGGGGCAGGCCCGCAGATAAATGGAGATCCGAGGCGCCACTTTTATGGCTAAAGGCAAGTAATTCTGTAATATCCATGGTTTTTTCTTCAGTCCTGGTGTGTATTGATTTGCCGGTTCTAGGTGCATACGATGAAGCGGATTATTATTTGAGTGTAGGCATTTTTTTGGAGTTTATTCGTCTAGTTAACAAATTTTATGACGTGTCTTTTCGTATGGAGTCGGGATGATGATTTTCTCTGTGATAGAATCTCAGTGTTTTTTGCTCTGCTGGAAGTTTGTATCAAGGGTGCGCAGCCAAGAGTTTGTGGCGGAATCTTGTTGTGAAATAATGTTCAGAGGCTCGATAGAAAAATAAGCGATGGTAGATATTCAGAGCAGCATTAACGCTACACTTCAGCGCATCAATGGCGCAAGTGAAGAAAAAAAATTAACGCCGCCAATTCTGTTAGCCATTAGCAAAACGCGGTCTGCCGCTGACCTTGCTGTGGCCTACGAGGCTGGGCTTAGGCATTTTGGCGAAAACTATCTTCAAGAGGCGCTCGAAAAAATAGTAGCTTTACGGGCTTACCCGATAGAGTGGCATTTTACTGGGCCGATTCAGTCCAACAAAACACGCGCCGTTGCAGAGAACTTTTCCTGGGCTCATACCCTTGACCGAAAAAAAATCGCACAAAGATTAAACGATCAGCGGCCCGAAAAGCTGGGAAAGTTGAAGGTTTGCCTACAGGTAAATGTGGACAGGGAGACGAGTAAGTCGGGCCTTATGCCGGAATCCGTTGAGCAACTCGCCGAAGAAATAAGCCTTTTGCCAAACCTGGAACTAAAAGGCCTGATGGTTATACCGCAGGCCGGAGTTGATAATGCCCAAAGGCAAAGGGCGTTTCAAAGTCTCTCCAGAATGTTGACCGAACTGAAGAAAAAATACCCGCAAATGGATACCTTATCCATGGGAATGTCTGGCGACTTGGAGCTTGCTATTGCTGAAGGGGCCACTATAGTCCGTGTTGGCACAGCGATATTTGGGCCGAGAACGAAAAACCATTATAGAAATATCGACGATTGAGAGTTGTTTGGATGAATCAAAGTAATATCGCCTTTATTGGCGCGGGGAATATGGCCAGTAGCCTGATCGGAGGGCTGGTTCAGCAGGGTTGTCAAAAAGAAAATCTTTTTGTCAGCGACCCCTCTGCAGATCAAATGCAAGCGTTAGTGAGTGAGTATGGCCTCAATGCCTGCGAGAACAATAAGCAGGCTGCCTTACAGGCAGATGTGCTGGTGCTAGCGGTGAAGCCGCAAGTCATGAGGGACGTGCTTGCCGACATCAAAAGCGCAGTAACACAAAAGCAGCCGCTGATTATATCCATTGCAGCGGGCATTCCTTTGGCCATATTTTCCAGCGTACTGGGTAAAACAACAGCGGTGGTGCGTTGCATGCCGAACACTCCTTCCCTTGTGGGAGTGGGGGCGACGGGTATGATTGCTAACCCCAAGGTCAGCCAAAATCAGCAAACGCTGGCTGAGCAGGTTCTCGGGGCGGTTGGTCTGGCGCTATGGGTCAAGAATGAAGCACAAATTGATGCCGTGACAGCACTATCGGGCAGCGGCCCTGCTTACTTTTTTCTTCTGATGGAGTCCATGATTGCAGCAGGGCAGTCTTTGGGCCTGGATGCCGAAACCGCCAAACAGCTTACCTTGCAAACCGCTTTAGGTGCCGCCACAATGGCCCAGCAGAGTGATGTTTCACCCGCCATATTACGCCAGCGGGTGACTTCGCCAGGCGGAACAACTGAACAAGCCTTGCGAGCCTTTGAAGACGGGGGCTTCAAACCTCTGGTTGAAAGCGCGCTCGCTGCTGCTGAAAAACGCTCAAAAGAACTGGCTGACTTGACCTAAAAGTAATAATAAGGAGAATTTAAAGAATGCAACAACTGCCTGCTGCGGGAATCTATCTTGTACAAACAGTGGTGAGCTTTTATACCATTATCGTTCTGCTGCGTTTCTTGTTGCAGCTTGCCCGAGCCGATTTTTATAACCCTATTTCCCAGTTTGCGGTGAAAGCCACAGCCCCCTTGCTTAACCCCATGCGACGAGTGATTCCGGGCTGGGGCGGGGTGGATGTTTCTTCCTTAATCCTTATTCTCGTATTGCAGGTATTACAGCTGGTGGCAGTTATATTAATGCTCGGCTACGGCCTGCCCAATATTGCGTTGCTGGTTGCTTGGTCGGCGGTGGGTGTATTGGGCCTGGTGCTCAATTTTTTCTTTTGGGCTATTTTGATTCAGGTCATCCTGAGCTGGGTTGCTCCCCAGAGCCAAAATCCGGCGGTGGCCCTCATCTATCAAATTACCGATCCTATTATGGCGCCAGCAAGAAAATTGCTGCCACCCATGGGGGGCATGGATTTTTCTCCCATTGTTACTTTTATGTTGATTCAGCTGGCAAAAATTCTGGTGGTAGGCTCCTTGGTGCAAGCGCTTGGTGTGCCTCAGCAGCTAATACTAGGTTTATAGGGAGCGGGCTTTTTGCCCCTCCATTGGTCAAAATGGCAGCGTATGAATTTGAGGGCGGCGATCTGCTGTTTTACTGCTACCTTCAACCTAAAGCCAGTCGCAGTGAAATTGTTGGTTTACATGATGATGCGATTAAAATCCGTATTGCAGCACCTCCTATTGATGGCAAAGCCAACGCCGCGCTGATTAAGTTTCTTGCGCGTTACTTTGGTACGGCGGCGAAGGCGGTGGAGATTGTCAGTGGCCAGCACAGTCGTCGCAAGCGGATTCGCGTGCGCGCCCCGTTTTCTTTGCCCAAAGAGTTTGAGTCGCTGCTTGGCTCCTAAAGATAAACAGGTTTTTTCGTGTGAAAGAAAGCGCTATGCAGTTTGAATTAGATTCCCGCCTTCAAAACGACTGTTTTTCAGTCGGAAACTTCCCTCTTTGCCAGGTACTCTTACTCAACGACAAAAATTTCCCCTGGATAATCCTTGTGCCCCGCATCACTGGGGTGACGGAAACTATTCAGCTTTCTACCGAGCAGCAACAGCAATTACTCAACGAATCGGGAATTGTTTCCCGGCTGCTGTTGGATCACTTTTCCTGCGATAAATTAAATACCGGCGCGATTGGTAATATTGTTTCTCAGCTGCACGTGCATCATATTGCCCGGCGACACAACGACCCGTGCTGGCCTGGCGTGGTGTGGGGTTACGGTAAAGGCCTGGCTTATGATGAAGCTGAAAAAGGTGCGTTGATAAACAAGATTCAGAGCCTTCTCAGTCATGCCTCGGGTTTTGAACCGGCGCAGGGTGTTGAGTAAGTCATGGATATGAGCGAAATGGAGGGAAGCGCTCAGTTGGAAAGGGTGTCGTCAGATGTGGAATCCTATGGCGCCTGGAAAAGTGAGCTAAGGGCGGTGATTGCCGAGTACCAGCTGTGGTCTCAACGCCAACAATTGCTAAGCCCTGAGCTGGAAGAGCAGTTGCTGCTGCTGGAAGACTATTTACAACAAGATAAAATTCAGCTGGCCTTTGTCGGAGAGTTTTCTCGCGGCAAGACAGAATTAATTAACGCACTATTTTTTGCGGATTACGGTCGCCGTTTATTGCCTTCACACCTGGGGCGCACCACCATGTGCCCGACAGAACTTTTTTTTGATGACAAAGCTGAATCCGCCTATGTGCGCTTACTGCCTATTGATACCCGGATCGAAGAATTTAGCCTCCAATATTATCTAAATCGACCCGAGTACTGGGTTGAAGTACCCTTTAATAGCGCCGACCCGGAGCAGATGGCTGAAAGCCTTAAAAGGGTGACCGAAACGCAACAGCTTTCCCGTGAAGACGCGATGGATCTTGGCTTCGACTTGGATTTTCTTGAAGTACGCGGCGGAACCGAGAACGCAGGGCATGGCAATGATGACGACGTTGTTGTTCCGGCCTGGCGACATGCTCTGGTGAATTTTGACCATCCTCTGTTAAGGCAAGGCCTGACAATTCTGGATACGCCTGGCTTAAATGCCTTGGGCTGCGAGCCAGACTTAACCTTGAATCTTTTACCGGAATGCCAGGGTGTGATCTTTATGCTCAACGCCGATGCGGGGGTGACTTCCACCGACCTACAAATCTGGAACGAATACATTGCAAATTTACGCAATATGCCTAACGCGGGCTTGTTTGCGGTGCTGAATAAAATTGACGGGGTTTGGGATGCTCTGGAAAGTGATGAATACAATGCTCAAGCCGTTGCGCGGCTCCGAGAACTAACGGCACAGCAGCTGGATATAAACGAAGAGCATGTGTTGGCCTTGTCTGCCAAGCTGGGCCTGCAGGCAAAGATTATGGAAAACCCCGACAACCTGATTAAAAGTCAGCTCGGTAGCCTTGAACATGTATTAAGCACGGAGATCGTGGGGCACAAAGAAACCTGTATGCGTAATCGGGTGGTACGCGCACTGATGGCCGTTATTCAGCAAAGTAAATCCAACCTTAACGAGAACCGTCTCGCTCTGGAAGAGCAAAGAAAAATTTTTCAAATGGATTACGGCCAGGCTTGCGAGCGGGTCAAATTACATGTGAAAAATGCCAAGCAGACGCAGCTGTACTATCAGCAGCAGTTGGAGCTATTAAAGCGCAGCCGTGATGTGCTGGTGCGTCGAAGGAAGGTCTTGTTGCGTACAGTTCAGAAAGAGCATATTGAACGATATAGAGAGCAACTTAAAAAAGAGTTAAAGGAAAGCTGGACCAGCCTTGGCATGAGTACGGCCATCAAAAATTTTTTCGTTAAGGCAAAAACTGACCTTCAACGCCAGGAGCTTGAGGCTGCAGAAATTGACCTGGAAATTCAGCAGATTTATTTTGATTACAAAAAGCTTGAAAGCACTGGCGTGGAGCTGAAGCCGCCTGTGTTTGCAATAGCCGGGTTGCTGGAAAAGCTCGATCTTATTGAAAAACAGGCGCTGGCTTCCCACTCCCGCTTGAATGTTCTGTTGCTGAGCCAAGGCAAAGCCACGCAACGTTTTTTTAATAGTGTTGTCCTGGAAGTGGAAAATATTTTTGCTGATGCGGCAGAGGACGCAAACCTCTGGCTGAGGTTGGCACTGCAACCTTTGATACTCCATACTCGTGAAAAAAAGGGTTTCCTCGAAAATCAGATTGCGCAATGTAAACAGTTTTCGGAAGCGGGGAAAAAGACACAAGAACAGCTTGCGGCTCTGGATAAGCTGATTGTGCGCACAGATGAAAAAAAACAGGAGTTACACACTTTTATTCTGCGGGTTCAAGAGCCGCCTCTGCTCCAATGACAAGAGGGCTTCAGGGGCAATCATTTTCATGGTCTTGTGTTTAATCATGGTAGACTTTCTTCCTTATGACGCCGTAACCCTTGGATCCTGTTAGCGAAGATGCCTGAACAAATACCCGATAACTCTGTGGGCCTTGTTGCCCCGCAGGTCATGCAGTTTGATGAGCCCTTGACGCTGGCGTGTGGACGTACGCTGGATCACTATGAGTTGGTTTATGAAAGCTACGGGCAGCTCAACGCAAAGGGTAGCAACGCCATACTGATCTGCCACGCCTTAAGTGGACATCATCATGTTGCCGGTTATCACAGCATGGAAGACCGTAAGCCTGGGTGGTGGGAAACCTGTGTAGGGCCTGGGAAAGTGATTGATACCAATAAGTTTTTTGTAGTTTGCCCAAATAATCTTGGCGGTTGCCACGGTAGCAGCGGCCCCATGAGTATCAACCCTGAAACGGGTAAAAACTACGGCCCTGATTTTCCCCTGATGACGGTGGAAGACTGGGTTAAAAGTCAGAAAAAACTCATGGATGCTCTCAAAATAGACTGCTGGGCGGCAGTGGTTGGCGGTAGCCTTGGTGGGATGCAGGTGCTGCAGTGGTCAGTCGATTACCCTGAGTTATTGAGGCATGCCGTAGTGATTGCCTCAGCACCAAAACTCAGCGCACAAAATATCGCCTTTAATGAGGTGGCCAGGCAATCCATCTTATCCGATCCCGACTTCCATGGCGGTCGATATTACGAGCACGACACCTACCCCCGACGAGGTTTGATACTTGCCCGCATGGTGGGGCATATCACCTACTTATCTGATGATGCCATGCACGCAAAGTTTGGTCGTGATTTAAGAACGGGTCAATTCCGTTTTGGATACGATATTGAGTTTCAGGTAGAGAGTTATCTGCGTCATCAAGGGGAAGTGTTCTCCAAACAGTTTGATGCCAATACCTACTTGCTGATGACCAAAGCACTGGATTACTTTGACCCTACACGCGACAAAGATGTGGGTCTAAACGATGTGATGGCGCAGGCGCAGTGTGATTTCTTGGTGATGTCTTTTACCACCGATTGGCGTTTTTCCCCAGAACGCTCGCAAGAGCTGGTGAATGCACTTGTTGCGACGGGCAAAGATGTGAGTTATGCAGAAATAGATGCGCCGCAAGGGCACGACTCCTTCCTGCTGCCTATTCCTGACTATCTTGCCATATTTGATGCCTACATGAAGCGAGTGGCCCAGGAAAGTGAGGGGTTGTGTCATGCGAGCTGATTTTGAAATAATTCTCGACTGGATTCAGCCTGATTCCAGAGTTCTGGATATGGGTTGCGGTGATGGCACTTTACTCGACATTCTACAAAAACAGCGTAGCGTTAAAGCTTATGGGCTAGAAATTGATTCGGCTAACATTGCCCGCTGTGTTGCATCAGGTGTGAATGTTATCCAGCAGGACTTGAACAAAGGGGTCGATAACTTTGATGATGCTGCATTTGATACCGTGGTAATGACTCAGGCTTTACAAACGGTGCGTCGGCCGGACCGACTACTCGATGAAATGTTGCGTGTGGGGCGCGAAACGATTATTACGTTTCCAAACTTTGGTTACTGGCCTATTCGTGCCTACTTAATGACCCGTGGCCGTATGCCTGTCTCCAAAACCTTGCCCTATACCTGGTATAACTCCCCTAATATTCACCTTTGTACCTTTCACGACTTTGAAAGCCTGTGCCGACGCAAGCAGATAAAAATTATTAACCGAACGGTTGTAGACCATAAGCACCGAGTTGGGATAGGATCAAGGTTATTCCCCAATTTGCTGGGGGAGGTGGCAATCTACCGAGTTACCAAGTAAAGTCAGATGAGTTATAACAAAGGCTGATGTCAAAGACTGTGCTTGCAGTCGCTTAGTGAAGTTATCTCTATTTTTCACCTTAATTTTGGAAGCGTACAATGAGAGAAATGATTAGAGGGTTATTTTTACTGATTATTGTGACAAGTAGCTCTTTGGTGTTTGCCGAACAGGTAGAAACACGTGGTGACTATAAAATTCACTACAGTGCTTTTAGCAGCACGGTATTAAAACCAGAGATATCCTCTCATTATCAGCTGGTGCGCAGCCGTTTCCAGGGTGTCATTAATATAGCTGTACTAAAGGCCGAAGGTAAGAGCTCCAAAGCTCATACGGCGGTGGTAAACGGCACTACCAGGAACTTACTAGGGCAAACGCAGAAAGTGCAGTTTAAGGAAATACGTGAAGGTGACGCTATTTATTATCTTGGTTCTTTCCGTTTTAACAACCAAGAGATTCTGACCTTTGATGTGAAGGTTCAGCCTGATCCTAATAAAGCCCCTTACACCGTTAAGTTCCAGAAAAAATTCTACGCTGATTAGAATGCTCCTTTCTCTTTCTTGATCTTGGCAGCAAGTGGTTAATGACCTGCTTGCTGCATTAAGACTCCCAGCCTTTATTTATATTCTAAGATCTCCTTCCTGGGCCTACCCTCGTTTTTAACGCGGTTTTCTGAAAAAGTTTCTGTGAGTAAGTGGGGAGTATCAATGCGTAAAATTGTAATGGCCAGTGGTAATCAGGGAAAAATACGGGAAATTCGCGCCAAGATCGAAGAGTTTGATCTTGAGCTGGTTTCCCAAAAAGAGCTGGGCGTTACTGATGTTCCTGAAGATGGCCTGAGCTTTATTGAAAACTCCCTGATTAAAGCACGTAATGCTTCTCGGCAAACTAATATGCCTGCGATGGCTGATGATTCAGGCATTGTCGTTCCTGCTTTGGGCGGACAGCCTGGGATCTTTTCAGCCCGATATGCCGGTGAACATGCTTCCGATCAGGCTAATGTGGATAAATTACTGAATGAACTGGCCAAGGTGCCCAGCGCAGATCGTTCTGCTTATTTTTATTGCGCGATTGTTTATGTGCAATTTCCTGATGACCCCACGCCCCTCGTTGCAGTGGGTAAGTGCTTAGGGCGCATTGCCCAGTCTGTATCCGGCAATGAAGGTTTTGGTTACGACCCCATCTTTTATTTACCAGAGCAAGGCTGCACCGCTGCAGAATTACCCCTGGCAGAAAAAAACCGCATCAGCCATCGTGGCCAGGCGCTGGCAAAGTTTGTAAGCTTATATCGTGAAGCCTTTGTATCGGTCGACGGTGAGTGAATATCGCTCCTACAATGACTGCTGAACTATGACACTGCCCCCGCTCTCTCTTTATATTCATACGCCCTGGTGTGTAAGAAAATGTCCTTACTGTGATTTTAACTCCCATGAGCACCGAGGCGACTTACCAGAAAAAGAATTTTTAGCGGCGCTTCTGGATGATCTGGAGCAGGAGTTGGTTCACGTACAAGGCCGAAAGCTTGTTTCTATTTTTATTGGTGGTGGTACACCCAGCCTGCTTTCTGCGGGCTTTTATTCTCATTTATTAACGGCCCTTGCTGCCAAAATTCAGTTTACTCCAGATATTGAAATTACCCTTGAGGCCAACCCCGGAACCTTTGAGCAGGAAAAATTCGCTAGTTTTCGCGAAGTGGGTATTAATCGTTTGTCCATTGGCGTGCAATCTTTTTCAGAGCAGCATCTGCAAAACCTTGGTCGTATTCATAATGGTGACGAGGCGCACAGAGCTGTGGAAATGGCTCAGGCGGTGGGCTTCGATAATATTAATATCGACCTGATGTTTGCCCTGTCGGGCCAAAGCCAACAAGCGGCGATGGATGATCTCGATCAGGCCATACAGCTTCGGCCCCAGCATATTTCCTGGTACCAGCTGACCATAGAACAGAACACCTATTTTTATAAAAATCGCCCTGTCTTGCCCGATGATGATTTTATTTGGGATATGCAACTTGCTGGGAAGCAGCGCCTTGAGGCAGCGGGGTTTCATAATTATGAAGTGTCAGCCTATGGGCAAGAGGGCTTTCGCGCGGCTCATAATTTGAATTATTGGCAGTTTGGTGACTACCTGGCACTGGGGCCGGGCGCACACGGTAAAATTACCACGCCTGATCCTTTTACGGTAAAACGTTACTGGAAAACCCGCGCACCGGCAGATTATTTAAACCCAGATAAAGCCTACTGTGCAGGCAGTAATATTTTAAAAAAAAGCGACCTCGGGTTCGAGTTTATGCTTAATGCCTTACGCCTTGTAGGGGGCGTAAGTCGAGAGGTATTCACATCTCATACTGGTTTGCCGTGGTCTGCTGTGGCAGGCAAAGTAGGTCAGCTTGTGAGCGAAGGACTGATGTGGGACGATGGAACTGACTTTGGTCCCACACCAAAGGGGCAGCAGTATCTTAATTTTCTGCTGGAAAGGTTTCTTGACTAAGGATCTGCCCGGCTCATACGGAACTGAGCAGCATGGCTTTATCCAAATTAAAAATTGTTGGTGATCGATTCGTTGACGAATTTGGTCGACATATTATTTTGCGTGGCGTTAATCTCGGGGGTGACTGCAAGCTTCCCTATCCCGACGGCGGCACACATTTCCCCTCTGATTTTTCTGATCACCGTGAAGTAAGTTTTATCGGTCGCCCCTTTTCCTTAAAGGAAGCCGATGAGCATTTTTCCCGCTTAGCCCACTGGGGTTTTAATTGCTTACGCTTGCTCACCAGTTGGGAAGCGATAGAACATGCCGGCCCCGGTGAATACGATGAGGCCTATCTCGATTATTTCGCCCAGCTATGTGAAAAAGCCAGTGAACACGGCTTTTATGTCTATGTGGATTTTCACCAGGATGTGTGGAGCCGGATGAGCGGTGGCGATGGTGCACCATGTTGGTGTTTCGAAAAAGTAGGGCTTGATTACCGCAAGTTTGATGCTGCCGAAGCCGCTTTTGTTATGCAGCAGCGTTATGACTATTCCGATACCCGTCCACGTCAGGATGATAATTACCCTCAAATGTCCTGGGTGAGAAATTATGCCTACGCCGCCAACGGCATTATGTGGACGCTATTTTTTGGCGGGCGGGATTTCGCGCCGGGCTGTGAGATAGACGGACTAAATGTACAGGATTACCTGCAGAGCCATTTTATTAACTGTCAAAAAGAGTTGGCAAAACGTATTTCTCACCTTGGTAATGTGATTGGCTTTGACGCACTTAATGAGCCCAACGCGGGCTGGATAGGGAAGTCGCTCAGTTACTGCCACACCAAGATGAACGATGCAACGGATGACCCCGTGTTACCGGGTTTGGCTTGGTCGCCTATTAATGCCTTGCGCGCATCCCACGGCGTGAGCATAGATGTTCCCTATATGGCAATCTCGCTGCGTAAGCTGGGCATCACGCAAACTGATACCGTGACGGTGAATAAAAAAGGCGCTTCAATATGGCTTGATGCTGAGCGCGACCCTTTTCAGTTGGCAGGAGCCTATACCATCAATGCTGACGGCTCAGCAAAAGTGCTGCAAGATGACTTCTTTCAAAAAGTAGATGGCAAGCCCGTGGTATTTGCTCATGATTACCTTGGCGATTTTTATCAAGCTGTTGCCGCAGCATTACGTGAAGAAAATCCCGATTGGTTTATTTTTATCGAACCAGATTTACTAAAAAAAGATTCCGACCTGGCATTCCCCCAAAATTTACCTGAGAGAACGGTTAATGCCGGCCACTGTTATGACGTGAGCACGCTACTTTTAAAACGTTTTAATAGTCGCTTTGGTTTTAATCTCTTAAGCGGAAAACCCCGCGTGGGAAGAAGCGGATGTCAGCGAGATTTTGTCGAACAGTTTTCCGAGGTTAAGCGTCAATCTGAAATTTCAGGTGGAGGGTGTCCGACGTTAATTGGTGAGTTTGGAATTCCCTTTGACATGAACGGAGCGAAGTCCTACAAAGCTTTTAAGGAGGGGGATTGCTCTGAAAAACCCTGGCGCGCCCAAATCGAATCACAAGATCTTCTATATAACGCCTTAGATGAGCTGCTGCTCAATAGCACCCAGTGGAATTATACCGCTAGCAATTCCAATTCAACTGCAGCAGGAGATGGTTGGAATCAGGAAGACCTCAGTATTTATTCGCCCGATCAAAAAATCAACATTGAGGATATTAATAGCGGTGGGCGAGCTATTCAAGGTTTTGTGCGTCCTTATGTGCGTTGTACTCAGGGTATCCTTAAGAAAGTAAGCTTTGATTCCTTGAGGGGTTTGTTCGAGGTGGAGCTTGATGCGGATGCGAGTGTGGCGGTGGCAACAGAAATTTTTCTTCCTGAAATCCAGTTTTCCGGTGGTTACACCATCTCCGCGCCAGGATTTTCTTTTGAGCGAATCGCTAATACAGAGGTGATGTGCTTTGTCGCTGACTCCAGTGGCCGAAAAGATATTTCCATAAAGCGAACCAGCTTTCCGATGAAAAGGAGTATTTGAATAGATGGCGTAGTAAGTATATCGAGTAGTTTCTTTTCCTGCCGAGAAAAAAGCTTAGTTGGAGGCTGTTATAAAAGATCTAGAGTACATCATATGATGCAAAGCCGAAAATGAAAATGGCCTCAGTGCTCAAATCAAGGGAACGTTGCAGGGCCTGTGGGATGGATTAAAGGCGAACACGTTTAGACTATTTCTTTTATTCCTCTGTTCCGGTGCTAAGGGCTTCCTCTTGCTGGCTCAGGCTAACCTGGTTGCGGCCATTACGTTTGGAAAAGTACAGCGCTTCATCGGCTGACTGGGTGATGTCCGCGCTGCTTTTCAGGGCTGGGTAGCCAGCAATGCCTGCACTGAAGGTGCACCTTACATCTCCATGCTCGGAGGTCAGCACGATTTCACTGAAATCCTGGCGGATTTTGTTCAAAATAATCTCCGCCTCTTTCTCGTTTGTATCTGGCAGAATCACTGCAAACTCCTCTCCGCCATAGCGGCCGATAATATCGGTGCTGCGCAGGCTTTGTTTAAGAAGTCGGGCAAGAATTTTGATGACGGAGTCGCCAACGGGGTGCCCATAGTTGTCGTTGACCAACTTGAAATGA
>Ga0209121_10003768_pt1 | contig 14476 bp, 7 predicted proteins | sample Cruoilmetagenom3_FD_187292 | JGI IMG/M metagenome (GOLD analysis project Ga0209121, IMG submission 187292) | Oil polluted marine microbial communities from Coal Oil Point, Santa Barbara, California, USA - Sample 3 (SPAdes) (version 2) | ecosystem: Environmental > Aquatic > Marine > Oil seeps ...
GAAGACCATAAAAAAGAATTGCAACAAAAGGTTGTTGCCTATATAAATACCGACGGTAATGGGCGTGGATTTTTTGGAGCTGGTGGTTCGCATTCACTTCAGGCTATGGTCGGTGAAGTCGCTGGGATTATTAAGGATCCCCAAAGAGGAGTTTCTATCAAAGAAAGACGAAGTGCCGTAAACTTGGTCAATGGCGGTAAGGAAGATTTTAGTCTGTATGCCTTGGGTTCCGGTTCAGATTACACCCCATTTATTCAACATGCGGGAATACCAGCTTTGAATTTGGGATTCGGTGGTGAAAATGCGGGCGGCGAATACCATACAATTTATGATACCTATCCACATTACAAGAGATTCAAAGATCCTGAATTTGCCTATGGTGTGGCACTTGCGAATACAGCGGGTAGAATAAGTCTCCGATTGGCCAATGCCGATGTACTGCCCTTTGAATTCAAACAATGGCACAGTACGGTTTCCACCTATTTGGAGGAAGTCATGAATACCTGTGAAACCATGCGTAAAGAGGTTGAAAAACATAATGGCATGGTTGATAAGAATGTATTTGAATTGGCCGCAGATCCACGAAAACCTTTTAAAAAACCAGTCAAAAAAGAAGAAATCCCTTATTTGGATTTTGCCCCTCTACAGAATGCTATGACAGCACTAAAATCGAGCATTGCTACATTTTCTGATATTGATATTGCTAAGCTATCCGCTTCGGAACGCAATAGCATAAACAAAAAACTGATGCTCGCAGAGCATGTACTTACCTCTGAAACCGGATTACCCAGAAGAGGTTGGTATAAACACCAAATTTATGCCCCGGGCTTCTATACCGGTTATGGGGTAAAGACCTTACCAGGGATTCGTGAGGCCATTGAACAAAAAGATTGGAAAGAAGCACAGGAACAGATTATGAAACTTTCGGGCACCCTTAAAGATTTCAATATTCATATTCAAGAACTCAGTGCAATGCATTAATTGCTAAAGCCATAAATCCAAAAAACATCCCCTGCCAAGAGGAGGTGTCCGCCAGCTGGCGGACGGAGGGGTCAACCCAAAATAAAATCAAGAGACAAAAACCACCCCGGCCTTTGGCTACCCCTAAAAATTAAAATTGAGGAACCCTTGGTCCTCCCCTTTTTTCAAGGGGAGGTGGATCCTGCCCGTAGTGGCAGGAAACGGAGGGGTCACCATAATCTACATGACCAAATAAAGTCCTCCCCTGCTAAGGGGAGGTGTCCGCCAGCTGGCGGACGGAGGGGTCAAGGGAAGAACACCGTTAATTACCACACTTATTTTCATTCCAGAACTATAGGATATGAATTCGCAAAACGTATCTGTCTTCTATGGGATTATACGTATCTTTAATAGTATAAAATTAATGGCCATGACATCAAACTATAAAAAGATTTTTACTGGAGATTCTATTGTCGCAAAACAAATCGCAAATAAATTGCATGAAATAGGGATAGAAGCCGTGGTCAAAGACGAAGCGGAATCTGCACGCTTGGCAGGTTTTGCCTCCTCAATGTTGGGGCAGGTAGATATTTTCGTGCATAAGGATGAGTTTGAAAAGGCGATGGTTGTCGTGAATCAATAGTAACCCGATCAGCAGGTAGATCATCTATTAATTGTGTGCATACCGTATATACAGCAATACTAGCTGTTAAAGTAGATTATTGTTCCATAGATACAGATTCACAACCGTTTTAATACTGATTGCCTATCTTAGATATGCGTGAGTTTTAAGAGATATTAAAATCTCCGCTATTAGAATCATTACAATTAGCTTGGAAGATGCGAAAGAACAATTATAAACCACTGATCAAACAGTTTCTGAAATAGCCTATGCCGTTGGTCTTAATGACCCCGCCTGGTTTAGTCGTGCTTTTAAGGAAGAATTTGGCTTTGCAACCAGTATCATAAAATGATGAAAAAAAATCACCAACAGTCCAATAGGAATATATCTGAATTCGTTCAGCCGGCTTTCATTTTTTGTCTTTTAGTTTTTGGTCTAAGCTTCTATAGTACGTTTTCTCAACAGGTTTCAGAAACCGGCCTCCCCTATATTCAGAATTATTCCCCTGCAGATTATAATGCTGTTTCCCAGAATTGGAGTATTGTTCAAAGTAAGGAAGGTTTAATATACGTAGGTAACAATGAAGGGGTTTTAGAGTATGACGGCGTCTCATGGAGGATCATTTCACTTCCTAACTTTGCGCGTTGTGCAGCTTTGGGAATAACCAAGGACAACAAAATATATGTAGGTGGAGAGAATGAACTGGGATATTTGGAACCAGATGATGCTGGGCAACTGCAGTTTACCTCATTAAAGGATAAACTAAGATGATGACTTTCAGTATGTTAGGGATATTAGTATTACAGATAAAGCCGTTTATTTTCTTACCCCTAAAATGTTGTTCGCTTGGAAAGACGGCCAATTTACTGTTAACCATACGGACAGCGGTTTTAATCAATCAAAATCAATACAAAACGAAGTTTTTGTTTTAGAAAATAACAGGGTAGTAAAAAAAGTGAAAGGCAATGGGCTCGAAACAGTAATTGATCTTGCTAAAACCTTTGCCACGATTACTGACGTAATCGGTTATAAAGAAAATGAACTCTTACTCTTAACTTACAACAAAGGCATTTACAGAACCAATAATGGGGAATTACTTCCCCTAAATTCAAAAACATCCAAGTTCTTGGAAAAGGCCTTGGCAAGGAAAATTATAAAACTCAGTAATGGATGGTACTGTATTGCAACTTCGAAAGAAGGTATCATTACTATTGATGAAGAGGGCACTATTGTTAAGGGAATAACAAAAACCCTTGGATTAGTCGATAATACCGTTTTCGGACTTCTTGAAGATCAGCAAAAAGGGGTCTGGGTGGCTACCAATAATGGCATTTCCCGAGTTGAATTATTATCTCCCTATTCCATTTTTGACGATAGACATGGTATTGAAGGTTACATCAATGACATTTACAAATATAAAGGCAAGTTGTATTTGGCCAATTACCATGGTGTTTTAAGGTTGGATAAAGATGAAAGTATTGAGAATCATAATTACTTTAAGACTGTAAGTCCGTTAATTTCCACTATCAAAACCTCCGCCAAACAAGCTATTGCATTTTTAGAACTAAATGACACCCTGTTCGCCGGCACCAGAGGGGGATTATACATCTATGCCAATGACAAATTAGTGCAACAATTTAAGCTTGAAAGCGGTGCGTTGTTACGATCTAAAAAAAATCCTAAACGTATGTATGTGGGATTGATGAACGGTTTTGCTTCAATAACCTACCGAAACGGAAAATGGGAAAATGATGGACTAATACATGGGATAAAAGATGATATTCGAAAAATCGTGGAGGATCAGGAAGGTAACCTATGGTTAGAATCCCAAAATGATGGTGTTTGGAAGGTAGAAGCTGAATCCCTCAGGCATTTGGATAGTTTTCATCATCCAAAAGTCAGGCATTACAAGGCAAACAAAGAACTGCCTGAAGGATTTCTGTTTTTAAAATCTGTTATTGATCAGGTTATATTCAATATTGATAATGACATCTACTCCTATGATAAAAAACATGATAGTATCATAAAAGATCCAAGCTTTGCGAAGCTTTTTAAATTACCTGGTGAAATCTCCCTGAAAATGGAAGATAAGAAGGGTAATGTTTGGATGTTTGCCCAATTACAAAAGGAAGACGAAAGAAGATCCAGAATTACAGCCTTGAAACAAGAAAATGGAACCTACCTCATACAAAAGAATGCAGATGAGCGTATTACCCAGGACGTAGGTGTAGCTCATTTTCCAGAAGACAATAATGTCGTTTGGTATGGGGGCAGCGGCGGGGTTATTCATCATGATCTAAATATGGTAGGCAATGATCAATTGGACTTTAATTCCCATATTCGAAAAGTTACAATCCAAAATGATTCGATGCTATTCGGGGGGGTCAAGGACGCCAAAAAACATATGTCAATTCCTTTTAAAGGAAATACCATCAGATTTGAATATGCCGCCACCAGTTTTGACAACGAGTCTAAAAATCAATTTCAATATACATTGGAGGGTTTTGATGAAGATTGGTCGTCCTGGACCGATGAAACCCAAAAAGATTATACCAACGTTCCAGAAGGGGATTATAGTTTTAAAGTTCGTTCAAAAAATGTTTTTAGTCATATAGGCAATGAGGATAGGTATTCCTTTACCGTTTTACCACCATGGCACAGAACATGGTGGGCATATTTATTATACGGTATAGGAGCGATTGGCATTGTGGCCTTATACTCCAAATGGAGATTTCTTGAATTGCAGAAAAAAAATGTGGCATTGGAAAATACCATTAATAAGCGCACCCTTGAAATACGACAAAAAAATAAACTTTTAAACCACCAAACGGAGCAATTGGTACAGTTGAATGATTCAAAAACACGCTTATATTCGAATATCACCCACGAATTTCGCACACCCTTGACCGTAATCCTTGGGATGGCAGAAACACTAAAAACCAATGTGCTGAATAAAAGTTTTGAAGGAGCCGAGAAATCTTTGGAAATGATTAGACGCAACGGAAAAAACCTATTGCAGTTGGTGAATGAGATGTTGGATCTGGCCAAGGTAGAAAGCGGGTCTATGGCGTTGAATTTAGTCCAGACCGATGCCATTCCCTTTGTAAAGTATTTGAGTGAAAGCTTTCATTCCTTGGCAGAATCCAAGAAAATAAATCTTACCGTATATTCGGAAATCAATGCCTTGGAAATGGATATTGATGTGAATAAGATGGCATCGATTATTTCAAATTTACTTTCAAATGCGATAAAATTCACGGCAGCCAACGGTAAAATAATTGTCCACCTAAACAAAATCAAACTAAAAGACAGCGAATTTTTTTCCGTAAAAGTGCAAGACAACGGCTTAGGGTTGGCAGAAGATGACATGGCCCATTTATTCGACCGCTTTTATCAGGTTGATATTGAATCGTCAAAATATCAGGAAGGCACAGGTATTGGCCTTTCCTTGGTCAAGGAATTTGTGGAATTAATGAATGGGACTATTGATGTTGAGAGTACCCTAGGAAAAGGGAGCACTTTTACCGTACAAATACCGGTAACCAATAATGCGATTAAAACGGTAGACGCCAAAATAACGGTTGAATCGCCAATTAAAAAAACAGAGAATAGTACAAAAACGGAACCTTCAGTTTTGGATGAAGTTTCTTCATTACCCTTGGCACTCATTATTGAGGATAATGAAGATGTGGCCCATTATTTAAAAACCTGTCTAAAAGGTAAATACAGAACCATACATGCCAGCAATGGGAATATGGGTATAGAAATGGCATTTGAAGACATTCCCGATATCATTATCAGTGATGTAATGATGCCCGGTAAAGATGGTTTTGAAGTGTGCGCCACACTAAAGGCAGACGAGCGTACAGACCATATACCCATTATACTCTTAACGGCGAAAGTAACTACTGAAGATCGATTGGCAGGACTATCCCATGGAGCGGATGCCTATCTGGCAAAACCCTTTAACGAAAAGGAATTGTTCATTCGATTGAATCAATTGGTTTTATTACGTAAAAAACTAATCGATAAAATCCAGAAAGATGGCTTCAACACCTTTCTGGACAAACAGCTAGAAAGTCCAGAAACAAAATTCCTTCAAAAGGTCATACAATTCATTAATGAGGATATTGGCAATGCTACTTTTGGTGCGGGAGACTTGGCCGATAAATTGCATTTAAGTGAATCCCAGATTTATAGAAAACTAAAAGCCATTACCGATAAATCAACAGCGGTCTTTATACGATCTATCCGTCTTCAAAAAGCCAAGGAATTGATTGAGACCACAGATAAAACCATCTCGGAAATCGCCTATGAGACCGGTTTTAACGATCCTTCTTGGTTTAGTCGTGCCTTTAAGGAAGAATTTGGAATTGCACCCAGCGATATTTCTAAATAACTGATTTTTAATATTTTACAATTCTTCATTGCATCGTTTTGCAATAATAGTACAAGCTTTTTCTTCGTAATGCATACGTGCTCCTAGGTTTTGAAAAAATGGTGAATACGATTTTGCCATAAGTAGAATATCATTGTATCATAATTAATGTTCGCTTAAAACAATTATTATGAAAACAATAAAAACACCTTGGAAAAGCACTGCCAAAATTAACCATATCATTTATTTTTTATTTGTATTAATAGTTACTGGCTGTAGCAAAGATGACAGCAAGGAGCCTGTCGTTGTGGCAACCGCAATAGAAGAACCAAAACTGAGCGATTCAAAACAGATAACAAGCTTTGTTTTCTTACTTACCAATAATCCAATTGACATTAATGTAGTGGCGACTATTGATGAAGAAAACAAGACCATTACTGCAGCCATACCATCAGGCACATCTCTATCGGGACTCTTACCCGAAGTGAAAATATCTGAGCTGGCTACCATAGACCGTGATACCGCTCAAGACTTTACTGACCCCTTAGCATATACGGTAACTGCTGAAGATGGTACTACCGTGGTATATACCGTAACCATTACGTCACTTTTAACGCAGCGGCAGATTTTGCAGGCCATTTTAGATGCGAACCCTGGCAATATATTGGATTGGGATTTACAAAATACAGAGGATCTCGGTGATTTGAGCGGTGTTACCACAAATACTGAAGGGCTTATTACCAAATTCAACCTGAATGATAAAAAACTTGTTTTTATACCCTCAGAAATAGGGCAATTGAAAAGTTTAACTCTTCTAAGTCTATTTCAGAACCAAATTACCTCAATACCCTCAGAAATTGGTGAATTAATTAATTTAAATACATTGTCACTGTTTACGAATGAACTTACCTCAATCCCTTCCGAAATAGGGCAATTAACCAAACTAGTGAGTCTTACTCTAAGCGCTAACCAACTTACTTCAATTCCGTCAGAAATAGGACAATTATCAAATCTTGAAAGACTTGTTATAAGCTCTAACCAACTTACTTCATTTCCTTCAGAAATAGGAATAGGTCAATTGACCAATTTGACAACCTTAGGAATAGGTGGTATGCAGCTTACTATCATACCATCAGAAATACTGCAATTAACCAATTTAACATTATTGGATTTATTTTCTAACCAACTGTCTAATCTACCTCCAGAAATAGGGCAATTAACCAATTTAACAAGATTGGGTTTAAGTGGCAATCAACTTACTTCCTTACCTTCTGGAATAGGACAATTGACCAATTTAACACACCTGAGTTTAGGTGGTAACCAGTTGTCCAATCTGCCTCCAGAAATAGGGCAATTGACCAATTTAACAAACTTGCATATTAGTGGAAACCAGCTTTCGACATTGCCTCCAGAAATATTGCAATTGACCAATTTAACAAGCTTGGGTTTAAGAGAGAACCAACTTACTTCCTTGCCTCCAGAAATAGGACAATTGACTAATTTAACAAACTTGGGTTTAAGCGAGAACCAACTTACTTCCTTGCCTCCAGAAATTGGACTTTTAACGAATTTGGATAAACTGGTTTTAGAAAATAACCAACTTTCTGAACTACCTCCCGAAATAGGATTCCTTACAAACTTGGGTTCTCTATTTATTAGAGAAAATGATTTAACTACAATTCCTCAAGCTATTTGTAATCTGAGGGAGTTTCCTTTTTCGAGACTGTCAATATTCACGGATGATAATGTTATTTGCTCAACTACCTCACAAAAAGATGTTCTTATTAGTATTTATAGTGCCAACCAGGATAACACCTTGGCATGGAGCGTAGATAATTATCCAGGTGTTAGTTTTAATGTAAATAGTGAGGTAGAAATTCTAAACTTAGCAAACGAAAACATATCAAAAATACCTGATAACATTGACAAGATAACTTCTTTGAAAACATTAAATGTGGATAATAACAATATATCTATCATTCCGAAATCTTTAGGAAGCAATAACAATTTAATTGTATTAAGCGTAGAAGAAAACCTACTCCGTACTCTACCTTCAGAATTGGGAGAACTACATAATCTTGAATTTTTATTGTTGAGAAATAACGACTTGTCGGGTATTCACCAAAGTATCTGCGATTTACAAATAGCAAATGGGGGCCTTCTTACCATATTCACAGATCCCGGAGAAGGCTGTAATTAATATAAAAACAATATTATCGAATTTGGTAAAGAAACTCGATAATTCTTAAAACAACAATCATGAAAAAAATAAAAACTTTTTTGAAAGAATACATAAAGCAATGTCTTATCATCCTTTTTATTTTAACGAACAGTTTAACCAGTTGTAGCAAAGATGATGGGCCTGCACCTCAGGAAATCGTAAAAAGCAGCGAAAAGCAAATTACCAGTTTTGTTTTTCTGTTGAACGACAACCCTTTTCAAACCGATGTGGTGGCAACCATTGATGAAGAAAACAAAACGATTGATGCCACCGTTCCACCAGATGCAGACGTTTCGAATCTGCTTCCCGAAATAAAAATATCCAAGGCGGCGTCCATTAACAAAACCCCTGCTCAAAACTTTTCCGAACCTGTATTGTACACCGTAACCGCTGAAGATGGGTCTACTGCTACTTATACCATTACAATACATTTTGCCTTATCGCAACGTCAGATCTTAGAAACCATTTTGGATGCCAATCCAAACAATATCCTACCTTGGGATTTGCCAAATACTGTTGATTTAAATGATCTTGAAGGAGTAACTACAAATGTCAATGGGCGTATTATTCGTTTAAATATTGGAGATACCGGGATATCGTCATTACCCGAAGAAATTGGGTTATTATCCGATTTAACCTATTTGTACATTGGAGAATCTGACCTTACAGAATTACCAAGTGAAATAGGACAGTTATCAGAGCTGGAAGAGCTACATCTTCATAGTAACTTTCTTTCTGGTTTACCCAAAGAAATTGGGGAACTGGAGAATTTGAATATATTAAACCTTGATGGAAATCTAATTTCGGCATTACCAGATGAAATAGTCGAACTGAGGGCATTAACATCCCTTGTATTAAGTGGCAATCAACTCACCGAAATTACTTCTGAAATTGATGCGTTGGTCAATTTAACAGGGTTGGAATTGACCGGGAATGAGTTAACCGCTATCCCGAAGGAACTTGGGTCATTGATAAACCTAACATACCTTTCCCTATCTATCAACAACCTGTCTTCTATACCTATCGAAATTGTACAATTGATCAATTTGGAAACTTTATCACTTTCTGGTAATGAAATTTCCTCAATACCCCGCGAATTAGGAAAATTGACCAAGTTGGAAGTTTTAGCATTAAACCATAACCAACTAACATCCATTCCAGCAGAACTAGGGTTTCTTTCTAATTTAAGGCATTTAAGGCTTGTTGAAAATGAGTTGGTCTCAATTCCTAGATCTGTATGTGCCCTGAAAAATTTCAATGAAGTAAATCTTACCATTGATATTGGCGTCACATGTGCCTTACCTACCCAAAAAGACGCACTCATCAGTATTTATAGTTCCAATCCGGACAATACTTTGGATTGGGGAGTCGATAATTTTCCCGACGTTGATTTTGATGTAGCAGGTAATCCCACAGGTCTTAGAATAAGTAACAAAAATCTTACCCGATTACCTGATTTTATTGGAGTGTTCACTTCTTTGGATATTATAATTGCAAACAACAATAGTATTGAAGAAATTCCAACTTCTTTAGGTAGTTCAAGTCTGTTGGTAACTCTAGAGTTTGGGAACAACAAATTAAACACACTACCACTTGAATTAGGGCAATTAAACAATCTACAACTATTGAACCTAACGAACAACCCTATAACAAGTATACCTCAAGAGGTATGCGATTTACAAACATCGAATGGTGGTATTCTTACAATTCTCACTGACCCCAATGAGGGATGCAATTAACAGAAAACCACTATAGCGAATTAGATGTAGAAACATCGATAATTTTTAAAAAAACAACCATGAAAACAATAAAAACCGTTTTGAAAATAAACCTAAAGCCATGCCTTATCATCCTTTTTCTATTAGTGGCTGGTTTAACCAGTTGTAGCAAAGATGATGGACCTACGCCTCAGGAAATCGTAAAAAGCAGCGATAAACAGATTACAAGTTTCATTTTTCTGTTAAGCGACAATCCTTTGCAAACCGATGTGGTGGCAACCATAAATGAAGAAACTAAATCGATTGATGCAACCGTTCCACCAGATGCAGACGTTTCGAATCTGCTTCCCGAAATAAAAATATCCAAGGCGGCGTCCATTAACAAAACAACCGCCCAGAACTTTTCTGAACCTGTATTGTACACCGTAACCGCTGAAGATGGATCCACTGTCACTTATACGGTAACCCTTCTATTTCCACCAACTCAAAAAGATGCATTGCAGGCCATTATAGATGACAACCCAGACCATACCCTGGATTGGGATTTATTAAACACTTTTATTTCGGATTTAGGAAATCTAGATGGTGTTGAAACGGATGCTGATGGCAACATAACCGGTCTTTTTCTCATTTCAAAAAATATTAAGGAAGTATCACCGGAGATTGCCTTGCTATCTCATCTAGAGTTGTTGAGTTTAGACGGCAATCCTATTTCAACACTACCTCCAGAAATAGGACAACTTACAGCTTTATTTGAAATATCCCTAAAAGGAACACAACTCACTACTATCCCAGCAGAAATAGGGTTTTTAACCAATTTAGAGGGCTTATTGATTGAAGGTAATCCGCTTACAACACTGCCTCCCGAAATTGGGTCATTAAGCAATTTGAGGCGCCTAGATTTAGAGAATAACCAAATTACGTCCTTACCACCAGAAATGGGCTTCCTATCGAACTTGATTTTTTTATTCATAGAAGAAAGTAATTTACCTGAAATACCCATTTCACTGGCATTCCTTACAACATTTAATGATTTCATTGGTTTAAGTGTTTTACCTCCAGCTAATATAGTTTCCCAAAAAGATGCACTGATAAGCATTTATAGCGCTAACCCTGACCATACTTTGGCATGGAGTGTGGATAATTTTCCAGAAATAGCTTTTAATGACAATGGTAACCCAACTGGGATTACTATGAATAATAAAAATCTTTCAAGAATACCCTTGAGTATAGCTTCCTTATCAAGTTTGGAATCCTTAAATATCAATGGGAATAACTTGGAGAGTCTTCCAGCAACAATCGCTAACATAAATACATTGAACGTAATAACAGCTGCCAATAATAACCTAAGTACTGTCCCTCCAGAATTTGGAATTATGTCTGGCTTAGCATTACTGAGCATAACCGATAACCCCATAACAAGTATACCTCAAGAGGTTTGTGATCTTCAAACCTCAAACGGGGGCATACTGACGATTCTTACGGATCCCAATGAGGGCTGTAATTAAAAAATGTGTTTAAACTTAAAAAAAGCAACAATGAAAATCTCATCACAAATAATAGAAATTAGATTTAAGTTTTTGTTTCAATAGAATAATGAGCTTATCAAAAAGGTAGCGGGCTTAATGTCTTTGTTAATGCTATTTACCTTCTGCTCCTGTGAAAAAGCAAGTGCTGAACAAGAAACATTTTCTGAACAAAAAGAATCATTTTATGATCTTCAAGGAGAAAATGGTTTCACCGGAACTCTTGAAGAAACAAATGCACTCGTCTCAATTTTAATAGGTGAGAAAGAGGGAGTAGCCTATGTCTACAATGGGGAAGAAGCTATTTCAGAATGGTTTAGTGGGCAGATATCAGACCTAAAAAAAGTAGAATTCACCAATACCAATGGGGCGAAAATCACAGCTAGTTTAATTGGCAACTCTTTTAATGGTGAAGTAACGCTTGTTGATGGACGGACTTTACCGTTCAACGCGGCAGTTAATGATGATGAGTATGGAGGAATTTATCGCGTAATAGATGAAAAAGCAGAAAAAGCAGAAATAATGGCAGATTGGATTGTTCAATCTGAAGAAGATCAACGAGGCGCTATTACATTTCTATCCCGCGAATTACCAAATATAACTTTAGTTAAAAAGAACTTTGAAGATATTAATGATGGAACATCGAACACCATCGTTATAAAAGAGACGTCCTATTCTATTTTCAGATATAAAGTATTAAAGCCTCCCTTAACCGAACTTGGCCCAACTCCACCTTTTGTCCCTATCCCCTACCCTAATACATCAGGATAAAACATTTGGAAAACCTTTGCGCCAATACCGAACATTCTTTGAAGTATTATCAAAGCTTCAAGACCCTGAGAAGGCCATAATATAGGTTAAGAAAATTTGAGCTGGGGAGGCCAGTGATTCACAAATACTGCTAGGAACTGAACAAATAGTGAAAGCCATCCTTGTAAGATTGTTGTAAAATTGTTCTAACGAAAAATATTATCTCAATTCCTCCAAGCGAAGGTTAAAGGTTCCTCCTAATAATGCCGATTGTATAAGATGATTAAGGCGGTTCCCAAGAACAAAAAACTTTTAAGTAGACATACTATGGAATTAGACGAAGAAAAATACACGATTTACAAGGCAGAGTGGTAACTGAATTGGGAACCGCTGCAAATGACCCTTAATTCACCTTTGGTGACGAACTAGGCCTTTATAAAACCTATCGGAATCTAAACCTATGACCTCTAGTGAATTGGCAATGGCCACAAGTACTTCTGAAAGATATGTTCGTGAATGGTTCTCCGCACAAGCAGCATCCAGTTAAAAATAGTATGATGCCAACAATAAAATCTTGATGCAGAATAATTGATTATTTCAAAGAGTTTATTAATCAATATGTGCCAATTTAACTATATATAACTTATTTACAACCATTTACACATTTTGTGGGATTCCTATACTGTAATTTACTTACATTCTGAATTGTAGTCACTTGATATGAGCATTAATGTTAAATAAAAGATAGCGTTATGAAATATAAATGAGTTGTTGCCCTTGGTTTCTCGTCCATTTTCCGTCTGTTTTATTGAAATGGGATAATCCTTGGCAAATCTTTACCAAAACCAGCTTATAGTGTTAACCACAAAATAGAAGCTTATCTGACCAGAAATTGAAGAAGTAAAATATTTATACAACAATCTTAAAACGAATTACATGAAAACCATTTTAAAAATTGTACTCCCAATTATATTGGTTATGGTAGTTGGCTGCAAAAACAACAAGTCTGACCCCACATTGTCCTCAATAGACTTTCTAAGAGGAGAACTTTTGCTTTGTGGCGATGGACAATTTGGAGAATTGAAATTTTCACTTTCCTGTAGCTATGAAACAAGGGCTGATTTTGACCTGGCCGTTGCACTATTACATTCGTTCCAATATGCCGAAGCTGAAAAGGCATTTGTTAAAGTGATTGATGCTGATCCTAATTGTCCAATGGCGTATTGGGGAGTTGCAATGAGTATTTATCATGCCGCATGGTTTCCTCCGACAGAAAAAGATTTAATTAAAGGATCAAAAGTATTAACAGCGGCTAAACAATTGTCGATGACGGAAAAACAAAGAGATTATATTAATGCAATAGACTCTTTTTATACGGATTGGGAAACTTTAGATCATAAAACAAGGGCAAAACGCTTTGAGGAATCAATGGAGAAAATGCACTTTAAATATCCTGAGGATACTGAAGCTGCCATTTTTTATACACTTGCTTTATATTCAACACGAGATAGGGTTGGAAAAGAATATAAAAACGAACAAAAAGCAGGAGCGATTCTAGAGTCTCTGTTTGCCTCAAACCCTAATCACCCAGGTATTGCACATTATATTATTCACAATTACGATAATCCTGTTTTAGCACAAAAAGGATTAGAGACCGCACGCAGGTATGCAAAAATCGCCCCTTCATCATCTCACGCCCAGCACATGCCTTCACATATTTTCACCAGATTGGGAATCTGGGAAGAGTCTATACAGTCTAATATAGAATCAGCAGAAAGTGCAAGATGTTACACCCAAGCCATGGGAATTAACAAAGGCTTCTTTGAAGAGCTGCACGCCATTGATTATTTGGTTTATGCTTATTTACAAAAAGGCAACAATACGCATGCAGAAGAACAATATGAGTTGGTTAGGAAGCTTAAAGACCTCTATCCATTGAATATTACAGCCGTAATGTATCCTATTGCCGCCATACCATCTAGGTTGGCACTTGAGAATAAAAATTGGGAAAGAGCTGCAAAACTAGAGTTACAAGAAATCAATATGGACTGGGAGAAGTTTCCTTGGCAAAAAGCAATTCACCATTTTGCTAAATCGATTGGAGCTTCCCATACCAATGATTTTTCTCTTGCTGAACAAGAAATTGAAACTCTTGAAAAATTGCATCAAAATTTAGTTGTGGAAAACGACCGTTCTAAATTTATTCAAGAAAAACAAATTGAAATTCAGATTAAAACAGCACAAGCTTGGATGGAATTCAAAAATGGCAATAAAGCAAAAGGGCAAGCCCTAATGGAGGAG
>Ga0209121_10003769_pt1 | contig 14472 bp, 12 predicted proteins | sample Cruoilmetagenom3_FD_187292 | JGI IMG/M metagenome (GOLD analysis project Ga0209121, IMG submission 187292) | Oil polluted marine microbial communities from Coal Oil Point, Santa Barbara, California, USA - Sample 3 (SPAdes) (version 2) | ecosystem: Environmental > Aquatic > Marine > Oil seeps ...
GGGCCTGCTTACATCCAGATCAACGCCCCATGCATCACTGGCTGGAGCTTCAACGCCGGCGACACCATCGAGCAGGCGAGGCTAGTCGTCGAGACGTGTCTTTTGCCCCTTTGCGAGTACGTCGATGGGACTCTAGTCGGTGTCAAGAAGGTGAGGAGGAAGAGGCCCGTCGAGGATTACCTCAAGACTCAGGGCAGGTTCAAGCACCTATTCAAGGCTGAGGGCGGTGCCGAGGTCGTGGCAAAAATCCAGGCCATGGCGGACGCCAACGCCGAGAAGTTCGGTCTTCTCGACTGAGGGCCCTTCTTCTCTCGATCTTTTTTTGGAGATAGAACATGTACGTTGGAAGGATCGTCGTCATTGGCAGGACCAAAAACCGTTCCTGGGTGGGGTATCGGGTATCGTCCCGCTCTTTTCCAAATCGCAGAGGTGCCATTCGTGGAGATACGGTGCTCGTCTCGCCTGTGGATCCAAGGGACCTAGAGAAAAATCCCTACATCGCCTACAACTGCATTCGACTCGCGGGAGGAAAGGCGGCGGCTATCGTCGCTAACGGGACCCAGGCCGACATGATCGCAGAGAAGATCAGTGACGGGACAAAGCCCCTTGATGCCGTCGCCTTCAGCCTGACTGCCTACGGCTACGAGAGGGATGAGCTTGACACCCCGAGGATCGCTGGTGTCGTGATGGGGGATCGGGGGTGGCTTGGGATCGCAAGGAATGGAGAGATCAGGGCGAAGGAGTTCGACCTTGCCGAGGACTCTGCCTTCCTGGTTGCGACCTACGAGAAGACAGAGTTTGAGGTTGTGAACGTCGCAGGGAAGAGTGCCGGAGAGATCGCAAAAGCCGCCTTCGACCTCGATTTGGAGCTACCGGTCTGCTCGGCTGCGGCCTTCGAGGCGGAAGGCAGTTTCGAGCTTGCGGTCCACAACCCGGAGCCTGCGAAGCCTGAATGAAATTATGAAATTTTGCTTATTTTGAGGAGTGGACGGGATGGAGATAAACGGCGTAGAGATTGAGGATACCTTTGCGGAGGGCTTTCCGATAAAGGTGGCCAGGGTTACGATCACAGCGATCACAGAGCATTGGGCCCAGGAGACTGCAAGGGAGGCGACGGGCTTTGGAACTTCAGTTATAATGTGCCCGGCAGAGGCAGGGATCGAGCGCATCCTGAGCGTGGAGGAGACCCCGGACGGAAGGCCCGGAGTCGACATTCTGATCTGCAACATGGGATACAAGAACCTGGATAACTCGCTTCTTTCGAGGATCGGCCAGTGTATCCTCACAGCCCCAACGACGGCGGCCTTCAACGGTATGCCGGATGCCGAAAAGCAGTTTGTGATAGGAAAGAAGCTCGAGTACTTCGGGGACGGATACCAGAAGGGAGCCGAGTGCGACGACCGAAAGCTCTGCGCTCTTCCGATAATGTCAGGCGAGTTTCTCGTCGAGGAGAGCTTCGGGGCGGTCGACGGGATCGCTGGCGGGAACTTCTACATCCAGGGCGAGAACCAGACGAGCGCCCTCATGGCGGCGGAGGTCGCCGTCGACGCCATAAAGAATGTCGCCGGAACGATCACCCCCTTCCCAGGCGGGGTCGTCGCCAGCGGATCGAAGGTCGGAAGCCAGTACAAGTTCCTGAAGGCCTCGACGAACGAGAAGGTCTGCCCGACCCTGAAGAAAGAGGGTGTCTGCACTCTTCCCGAGGAGATCAACGCCGGGTACGAGATCGTGATCAACGGCGTCAGTCGAGAGGCGATCGAAGAGGCGATGCGCGTTGGCATAAAGGCCGCCTGCACCGTTCCCGGAGTCATCCGGATTTCGGCCGGGAACTTCGACGGGAAGCTCGGGCCGCACCTCTTCAACCTGCACGAGATCCTGGGGTAGGGGAAGCCTCAGGAACCAAATCTATTTTTTCATCCGTTTTTTGCAGAGGGCAGAAGGCCCGGATCTTCGGCGTTCTCAAGGTAAAGCTCCACAGCTTCTTTCAAGTTGCTAAGGGCCTCTTCGGGCGTTTTTCCACAGCTTGCGACCTCCAGCTCGGTGCATCTGGAGACGTAAGCGCCCTCTTCTTCCCATATCTTGGCGGCCAGGTTGAGCGGTGTCATTTTTCGATCCCCATAGTCTGCCCAGGTTATCGCTTATATGTACTTTTATACGTGCATCATTTTTGACGCTTCCGCTGAAAAGGCATTTCTGCTCTTTGGCAGAGTTAATAGCGATACATTCCAGCAGATCCGCGGAAATCGGGGTGTACAGAGCGCAGTCTAGGTCTAGTCCTAAGATTCGGGTGGTAAGCTCCGGTCGTGTCTGTTATACGCGTGGAACCTTTTTCCCTCTTTTTCTCAGTCGATCAACAGGAAGATCTCGCCGGTAAGGGTCGTTTGAATCTGCTTTTTCTTTCCTTCTGGAGCAATTTTTAACGCATCGAGGTCGGCGAGCCTTCCGACCTGTCTTGATATCGTGCTTTCGGATAGATTGAGTCTTGCTGCGATCTCGGTTATGGTGGTAGGCTGGTTATCCCGAACGTCTCCGAGAACGGCCTTCGACTTTTCGTCAAGGCTCTGCACGATCTTCGGAAGATCGATCTCCCTCATCACCCGTTCGACGTCGCTGTAGTTCGTTGTTTTGTGAATCTTCTGGGATTGCGAGAGGCAAGCGATCGCAAAGGCCAGGAAGATCTCCCTGGGGCCTCCGGAGATGTTGGCTATGATCTCTCCCTCGGTCTTTTTCACGAGGTCGATCAGGGAGAGGAGCATGCCCTCAAAATTTTGGTGGTCAACCCGGTGGATTTCAACTTTTATCGAGCTGTCGATCTGCTTTGAGAGGTCCCGGACCGCCTGGATGGTGGTCTCGGCCCTCTCATCGGTCTCTTTTTCGGGCCGGATCAGGATTATCCTGTCGTCGGCCTCGATCCCGTATTTTACGATGAGGGACAATATTTGTGAGGTGTCAAATCCCGACGGGGAGATGTAGGTTCTCATCGTCAATCACATCCGGACGATTGCATAAATGTTTTTCTCATGCACAATAGCAGGTTAAGCCGTTGTTGATTGTAGAAATATGCAACTATTTCACGAATCGACAGGTTTATACAGAATGAGCTAATAGAGGCCGTAGAGATGCCACAGAAGATCGCTTTCATCACGAAACCAAAGGCGGAGTTCGAAGTTCCGTCAAGCGAGGGGTATCAGCTCTACTCGGCCATCCTGGAAATAATTCGGGAGTCCGACGAGGCCATCAGCGAACATGCCCACAACTCGCCCATCGGCTCGATCGCCCTCGGAGGTCTACGAGGCAGGTTCAAGAGGTGCGGAAGGCCGCACCACAAGCTCCTTGACCCTCATAATAAATACGAGTTTTGCGTGGGAATTACAGACCCGAAGGAGGTGGAAATCTTCCAGTCCCTCATCAAGCCTCTGATCTTAAGGGAGAGGGACATCGTCCTCGACCAGGGCGCGCTCGGGATAGAGGAGGTTGCAAGCTTCGGCGCCACTTTCGAGGAGCTGGTGGAATCGGCGAAGGGTTTCCAGGACCCGAAGATCGAGTTCTGGTTTAGATCTGCGACCTGTATCCAGTACAAGAACACCAAGGTCTTCGAGATGTTCCCGCACAGGGAGGCGGTCTTCTTTTCTCTTGTGGCCAAGTGGAACGCGGTCTGTCCCACCCCCAAGATGGACATCGAGCGCGACGAGATCGCCCGCTACGTTTTGGAGAGGCCTGACGCCCAATCCTACCGGACCCACAGCGCGATGGTGAACACGGTCTTTGACAAACGCAAGGGCCATCCAAGGCCGATACTGAGGCAGGGCTTTTCCGGGCGCTGTACATACTCCTTTGCCAAGGGCGCGCCCCAGGATTTTAGGAACGCAATTTTGGTGCTCTCAAGATTTGCAGAGTACTCGGGCGTGGGAAGCGCGGTGAGCCGAGGGTGTGGATGGGTGGAAGTTGGGGTAAGCGAGGTGAGGAAATGAAAGAGGAATGGAATGATTCATTAGAACATATGACAGAAGACCATTTGGAAGAAATTGGTAACGAAATGGCTGATGCTTATACGGCCATAAAACTGTATCTTGGAGATTATATTGATAATGTTGTAACATCGCTTTTCAAAGGCTCGGCACAGTTGGACGCAAAATATAATAAGGCGCTCAGTTATCCTGCTCATATAATCACTGCGGCTTTCACGGGATCAATGTTATATATTTATGATCGGGCACCAATCGGACCAATTATAACTCCTCACGAAATAAAACTAATAAAACTACTCTGTACGGCTTTAACCCTTCACGACGTAAATAAATTCTGGAATGAAGTCACAGGATCAAATTACGAAGGAAATTATTACAAATTACTACAAGATTATTTTGAGATTGATCCATTTAATCTTAAGGAATATTTCCCCGAGTGGGAAGAAGAACTTGATGAAATTGCATTTCTTGTTCAGCACGCTCAAGAATCTGATGACGCCCAGCATGAAACCAGATTCTTACGACCTAAATATGCAAGATTGTTGCCTTACGTAAAAATTGGAGATAAAATTGCAAGTTTAAGCAAAATGGAGAATCCTCTTCAAGAGATCCTGAGGCGTCTGGAAATAGAGGGTCACGATGTCCACGTTTTGTGGTTGCCAGAAATGCCACAGCAGCTTCTGTCTCAAGTTGTGTATCGAAGTGCGAAAGAGTTATTAGTGAATTATGGCGGGGTACCCCTTCTTATTTCACCCAATGGTATATTATATCTATCTAAAGACGTAATATTTACTGATAAAAATATGCTGAAAAATTTGATTGGTCGAGAGCTTATTAGTAATACTGACGCAAATCCTGAGTTGACAGATCGAAAATTTAATTTATTGCCGCTTCTCTCGGTCCCACTTGATAAAGAGAATAGATTTAATGTCTACCTCGATTCGGTCCAAAAAAAGACAGAATCCGGTCTGTTAAGTGCACTCAGCAAAACGATTTATCCTGAAGAAAAAGATCTCCAAGAAGCGCTAGCATGCATATCATATTTCGTATATAATGATAAGAAGGGTTCAGATTGGACGAAGTTTCCGGAACTAGAAAGGAACATACAGGATGATCAAATCTTAGAAGAACTACGGAAAATAGGACAAATTCGCCAAAATTTTGCGAATCAAGATGGAGTAGGTGGACAGAAATGCAAGCCCTATACTGTTCATGAGATTGTACAAAACTGTAATGATTATAAGGGTGCCCTTAAATTGTTACATGGACATGTAAAAGAGACCATATTATCCAGATTAGATGATGACTCTTCGGCATTGGATTCGATAACGGACTTGGTTTACTCTTACAACACCGAAAGACCAAACGGCTTAATTGCTAATATATATCCAAAGGGGAATACAGATGTTTGCTTCATGTGTGGTGCAGTTGCAAAAAATAAATACAAACCAGGAAGATATTTCCTTCAATCTGGGGGCTTTACCAAGCGCGCCACACTAAACGACCAATACAAACGCGAATGTGATGCCTGTCAACTTGAGCGTTTACTCCTCAATCATTTAATCAAAAATAGTGGTTTTCGTGTGACCGATGATTTAATATTTTTCTATTTCTATTTTGACACTATTTTTGCTAACCTCGATCCATTCCAAAATCAGATGAGCAAAGTTGAAATATGTGTAGAAGGGACGAAAACAAAAAAGCTCGGTTTGAATTTTACACTTGGGGATTTTGCTACACCGTTTCATATCGAGCCTATGGCCATAAAATCTTCAAACGACCATTCAAGTAAAACCACACGTCGGGCGCGTGCAATCCACACTGCAATAAATGCTTGTTTAGAGTGTGGCTGTAAATGTGTAGTAACAAGTCCATATTCTCTGATGCGAATGTATGATGATGTATTTTACAACGAAAGGCCAAATAAACTTGAGATGAATTTTGGATTGGATCGAGTCAAATATTTCAAAGATGCAAGGAGACTGTCAGCTCAATTGGATGTCATAAATCAGCTTGATGGGATAAAAGGGCTGCATCGTGTTCAGAGATTTGAGCCCATTATGGTAATTCCTTATATAAAAAGTACAAAAAGAGAGACTAAAAACTTTTCGAGTTGGGTGATTGCAAATGGAGAAAATGTCAAGAAGTTATTTGGAGGGAACAACTTGAATATGAAGGAAATTGCAGAAAAAGGAGTCCTCCTTTTTGGAAAACACCGCTTTAGCGGATCGTATAAACGCGTAAAGATATTCCGAACATCTCTCGACTCTTTAGTGGCATCAAAGGCGCAAAAATATTCAGACGATGAAGCAATGAGGTTTGCGGCTGCCGAAGTCTGGAAAGATGTATTACGAGAGCAGTACAGCCCAAAGAAAGGAAAGGATATCCCGGCAGAGTGCTTGGATTATGTTGAGAGTATCGTGATGTATCTGAGATGTCATGACCTGTGGGATGTTAAGAAGATATCCCAGTGGGGAAACTCGTTGACCGATATGTACGAATTTGAGTATATTCTGGCTATAAAAAATAGTGGTGATGAAGAATGAATTGGACCGAACTTAAAGAGCGTGTGCCAAGTGATGGCTTTGCTGAAAAATATGAGATATACAGGAGAGCAAGACCTACAGTTACGTTGATCGTTCTCAGAACGGTGACCGATCCGATTCTCTTTAGAAGCACGGATTCAGAACGAGCTGAAACCCAAGAATTCAACGGTGTTATTCATGCACAGGTAAATGGCGAGAAATTTGTTAGCAAGGAGCGTTTAACAGGGCTCAATGTTTGTCGAAAACTCGATGAGAATGAAAATATCATTTCAGGGGAGTACACGTATAACGAGCCGATACCTAGCCTTCCCAAATCCCAAAATGCGGACATGCTTACTTATGGCCTTGCAGGAACGGTTTCTGGGGCGACATTTTCTCAAAAGAGCCATGTCATTGAAGGCTACACATACAGCCTAGAGCCTTATGATCTCATGAACAAAGAGCTACACAATGCCCTTTACGAAAGTGGGACGATGAGGGACGAGTCTGGTAACCAATCTGAAAGCCTGTTCAATCCCGTTAAAGTACAACCAGGCACCCACTTCGTACATTTCATTACTCTTGAGGCTGGGACAAAAGAGATGCTTCTCTATCTGATGCATAATATCCTCAACACAGGAAGATATGGAGCACGCGAAACCCGCACGGGCCGAAATATGAAAAACGAGATTGTCGGCGTGATAACATCTGCTGGTGACAGCTCTTTGAGTTGTGGAGAACTAATTTCAGATTATATAACAGAATCTGGGAGTGAGCTTTCCAGGGACACGATTAGTTCTAAGATCTCGGATTATATCAACGAGCATAAACGAGCAGATTGGAACTTATATTATGCAAATGATTTCGAATTAGATGGTGGCAGCGAATTTCCGGAGGGGTTGAAGGACCTGATTGATATTGGACGTTGTAAAGAAGAAAATGATTTTACATTGATCAAGAGTGCGTTAGAAACGGTACGCAAACAAGGATTGGACGCAGTCGTAAAGAAAGAAACCAATCAGTAAATGGTAGAAACGGAATTGGTGATTAATGTGGAGACAGCAACATATCGTACCACGCTCCACTCTCCGCTATTTTATTCTAGTTCAGAGGGTGTTCTGGTCAGCGCAGATCGCATATTGGGGAGTACTGCATTGACATATTCCTTTGCGTATAATCTTGGAATGTTAAAAAAACATTATTTTCTTTTCGGAGATGAGGCGGTTAACCATCAATATCACGAACTTGCAGATATATCATTACTTGTAAGCGATGGGAAACCTATCGATGTCCACTTCAAAGAAGAAACCTTCAAGAGCACTGAATACCTATCTGAGAGAAGTCTGACTGTAACTATACCAAGCACTAGCAAAGGGGACTTGGGTAGGTTCAAAAAGACCGATCCTTATTGGATGAGCAGTGACTCTGCTGTAACGATAAGCAAAGTTCGACGTTACATCGGACTTGCACCAGGGAGTACTTTTGAAGTTACGGTTTGGTCAGAAGAAACTCTGCCAGATGACTTATTTTTGACCCTTGGAATCCGGAGAAGCGGTGAGTTGAGGTTAAAGAAAACAAAGCCCGCAAGTAAAGTGCACTTAAACATTTACATGCTCAGCCAAGTGTACGGCCTAGATGAACAAACCATTTTAGAATTGTATAACGCATCTGGGAAACTCGTTCGTGGTAGCGATTACAGAAAGCATCACATTCTTGATGTTGATGTTAAGTTGGTGAACGATAAAATCTTGCCTTTAGTTTTCGGGGGATAGATCATGGTAGTGGTTGAAGAAGTGTATCTTCCATCGGTTGAAGAGACTTACGGTCTTTATGGCCTTGCGCCAGAGGGAAGGAAACTGCGCGCTTTTCAAAAAGAGTTTATCGATTGTGTTAATGATGAGGGTGCGGATGTCATACAGTTGGTTGCCCCAACCGGCGCAGGGAAGACCCTCTGCTTTGAATATCTGTTGAATCAAAAACATAAGGTTCTTCTTTTGTATCCAACTAACGCCTTGATACAAAGTCAGATGCAAAGATTTGAGGATGAAGGATTTCGTGTCGCGAATATATCCTCAAAAATCCTGAAAAGAAGGGGGCGAGAACGGGCTCGGGAGCTATGGGGTTTGATAAAAAGAAATGACATAATATTGACCAATCCGGACATCTTTCAGGCGATTATCGGAGCCATGTACAGAAACTTCGAAAGAGATTTGATTCAAGCATTTCACCAATTTAATTATGTGATTTATGATGAATTTCACGCATATGGCGAGTTTGAGCTGAGCGGCATCCTTACCCAGATAGCCCTTTTCCAAAATATGAGTTGGTGCAGGGTTATTTTAAGCAGTGCAACGCCCAAACCTGAGATATTGGGTCTCCTCAATCTTGTACGGATTGGAAAAGATCGGCGAACTCCGATAATTAAGAACGTCAAAGCCGAGCCAGGACCTTCAGAAGGAGAAAAACCGATCCGCCATCGTACCGAAGTAGAATTCCATCAGGGAAGGATTCTCGATTATACCGAAGAGATTGCAGATAAACTGATAGATGTGATAAAAGATATCGAAATGAGCGGGCCTCAGATACTCTTAATCTTCGATAGAGTAAAGGACAGCAATTGGTTTTATTCTCGGTTATACAAGGAATATCCTGATTTGTACGGATATGTGGAGAAGGATAACGGCTACGATACGAACCAGATTGGTGATGCGCCCGATTTCACTAAACCTATCCTCATCTCCACAAATAAAAGTGAATTAGGTCTCGATTATCCGATAAAAATGCTGTTTATGGAGGATGGATTTAGCATCGACTCTTTTATCCAGCGATTTGGTCGTGCTGCTCGGCATGAGCCTGCTAAATGTTACATCTACACGAAAAAAGAGGCAAACCCACTCTTCACTGACGAATCAGTTGGATATCTGGAGTTTTTAGATAAAATCAGATATATCACTGACGAATATAACATTCAGACGAAAAAAGTAGTTAGACTATTCACATTCAGGCAAGCATTGGCGATCGAAGGTTATAGCCACCAAAAATATAGGGAAGAAGACCTTAAAGCGTTTTTTGCGGTTGAATCAGGATACAGCTACAAGTTGTGGCTTAAATTTTTTGCCTTATTGAAAAAATATGATGGTTTGGATTTGACAAACCAAAACTTGAATCGACTTAATCTCCTGGTCAAGGATCTCAAGGACGCATGTAGAAGCTTGAGAGGTCGATCGCTCCAACGTCCAGTTTTGTATCAGAGAGGACATGAAATACGCCGGACAGCGTATGATGTGCTATCTGTTTTGAATAGGGTTCCTGCCGTGGTGGAAAAAACCGATGAAGGGCTGATTATAAAAGAACTAACGGAACTTGAAAGTGACGATTCGGGTCCCTTCATTAAGGCGATAACTCTGCCCTACTTCCCGGCAATGATCGATTATCAAAAGCGTAATGAACAATTTAGAGACGAAGTGGAGACAATTGCCAAGAACGCACTCGGCGTTTTCCCGGAAAAACAGCAAGATTTTCTGCTTTCCTGTATTCGATCGTTGTACTACTCAGTCGACCCAGACAGAGTGATACTTCCAGAAGAGGTCATCCTCTGGAACGACAAAGTTGTGCCGCTATTGGAAGACGCGATGGAGTTCTATGACGACTGAAGAGGATCTCGATCTGGTCAACGTCTCCGACCTCAACCAGTACCTCTACTGCCCTCGACGCCTCTACTATCTGATGTTCTACAATACCCAGGGGTTGAATTACTACCTGGTGGATGGTCGGTCAAAGCACGCTAACCAGAGCCGCCGGGGCGGTTGGTATCGAGAGATGTACCTGAGATCTGAGAGGCTCCGCCTACACGGAAAGATCGACCTTTTGGAGAGCAAGACCAGATTGACACCTGTTGAGCGAAAGCACGGAGATTCTTACTTCGACAACGACGAGGTCCAGCTTGCAGCCTACTGCATGCTTCTCGAAGACTACCTAGATGAGCCGGTCCGGATGGGGTACCTCTACCTATTCGGCACGAACGAGCGCTACGCGATCGAGATTACGGACTGGCACCGCGAGAAGGTCGTCGAGACTGCGGAAGCTATCCGGAGGATGAGCCTTGAGAGGATTCCCGATTTCACAGATAACGCTAAAAAGTGCGAGAAGTGCAGCACAGTCCAGTACTGCATGCCTTTTGAGACGAGGATGCTGGAGAAGGATCGGGCGGTGAGGAAGGTGAGAGCATGAAGGCGAGCGAAGGCATGTTCGACGACAGCGTCGTTTACGTGACGAAACAGGGTGCCCCACGCCGACCGTCATGGCCGTCCGTCTCTCGCCCTCGACCTCCTCGAGGAGTTCCGTCCGATATTCTGCGATGCCTTCGCCGTCCGGCTCATCAACAAAGGCATCCTGACCCACGACGACTTTCAGGCCGACAACCACCTGAAGGATCGCGCTTTCAAGAGGTACCTTGAGAAGTTCGACGAGTACATGAAAGAGGAGTTCAAGCACCCGAGGTTTGGCTATGTCGTCTCACGGCGAAAGGCGGTGAGGATGCAGGCGATCCTCCTTCGAAAGGCGATCACCGGTGAGCTGAAAAGCTATTATCCACTGGAGTTCAAAAGATGAGGCTGGTAGTATGAGGCTGGCGGTGGCTTACGACATCAGCGAGAACCGAATCCGGACCAGAGTCTATAAGATCCTCGAAAAGTACGGGGCCTGGAAGCAGTACAGCGTTTTCGAGCTGGAGATCGATGCCGTCCAGAGGTTGATGATGGAAGACGAGATAAAGGCCCAGATTGCGGCAGGAGACAAGGTTCGGGTCTACCAGTTCTGTGACCATTGTGTGAAGAACATCAAGGATATTGGAGAGAAATCTCCAGAGAAGAAGTCGAACGTCCTGTGATGGGATCATGGATCTTTATAAGTTTGGGGTACGGGGGCGGTTCATGATTCGAGGTCTTATTTTCCGACCTTTAGAAGGCTTTATATCGGGAAATAACCAATTCAGGGGTACCGTTGCAAGGCCTAAGAAAACCCGATAGGGATTGAAACATAGTTACGCGGGCTCTTGGGGAAACGCGGGCGGACAGGTTGCAAGGCCTAAGAAAACCCGATAGGGATTGAAACTTTTCGGCCTGTCTGGCCGTTGGCATCGGGTACGCGATAGTTGCAAGGCCTAAGAAAACCCGATAGGGATTGAAACAAATGGTGAATATCTGGAGTGGGCATCCCAGTGGCTCGTGTTGCAAGGCCTAAGAAAACCCGATAGGGATTGAAACAAGAGGGCGTCGATGGACCTGGGCCGGGCACTGGCAGGTTGCAAGGCCTAAGAAAACCCGATAGGGATTGAAACCTATCGGTACGGCTCTGAAAGTCGGTGCCGCTGCTGGGATAGGTTGCAAGGCCTAAGAAAACCCGATAGGGATTGAAACTTCAACCCGGACCCTTGCATCTTCGGCGTCCAGAGTTGCAAGGCCTAAGAAAACCCGATAGGGATTGAAACCCACTGATGTATTTGTGTTCTGTGTGGCGGTCCACCTCGTGGGTTGCAAGGCCTAAGAAAACCCGATAGGGATTGAAACTCGGGCACGGGCTGGAAAGACATCATCGGCCAGACCGTTGCAAGGCCTAAGAAAACCCGATAGGGATTGAAACTTGTTGCAGTTTCTCCCATTGGTCCTTTCGGATCGTGTTGCAAGGCCTAAGAAAACCCGATAGGGATTGAAACTAGACGTGACGACACCGAACGTGCAGCATCCCCACGGTTGCAAGGCCTAAGAAAACCCGATAGGGATTGAAACACTCCACCTTGCGCATTTGGAGTAACAGTTACACCGAGTTGCAAGGCCTAAGAAAACCCGATAGGGATTGAAACTTTTATGAGCCTGATGACTCCACTCCTGAACCAGACGGGTTGCAAGGCCTAAGAAAACCCGATAGGGATTGAAACGATAACTGCATTCTTCAAAGATTATAATGGAGAACCGAGTTGCAAGGCCTAAGAAAACCCGATAGGGATTGAAACACAACAGCAACGATAGTTTGGGATGGAACGGTCTACAGTTGCAAGGCCTAAGAAAACCCGATAGGGATTGAAACATATGACCCTTGGAGGCTCGTTCTCCACCGATGATCTCGTGTTGCAAGGCCTAAGAAAACCCGATAGGGATTGAAACGGAAGCTAAAGCAGAACGCGCAGAGAACCGGTCAGAGTTGCAAGGCCTAAGAAAACCCGATAGGGATTGAAACCGTATTGTACATGTGTATGCCATCATTCATAGCACCGTTGCAAGGCCTAAGAAAACCCGATAGGGATTGAAACCATAATTCGATTCCATATATAAAAAACGGCGGCAGAAATGTTGCAAGGCCTAAGAAAACCCGATAGGGATTGAAACTAACAGACCGGAATCCAACAGTCTGGCCGGATGGTCCGTTGCAAGGCCTAAGAAAACCCGATAGGGATTGAAACTACACATTACTGAAACTCGGATTGATCGTCATCGCAGGGTTGCAAGGCCTAAGAAAACCCGATAGGGATTGAAACACGGTGGAAGTAAAATATTCAAAGCCGATACTCTAGACGTTGCAAGGCCTAAGAAAACCCGATAGGGATTGAAACCGCTCTTCCCGCTTCCACTTTTGCCAATACAGACGTTAGTTGCAAGGCCTAAGAAAACCCGATAGGGATTGAAACTACTGTGCGATAAGTCCAGAAGCCGATGATCCAGTTCTGTTGCAAGGCCTAAGAAAACCCGATAGGGATTGAAACTTAGTATGTATTATGACAGAATTGGATGGCAAAGCTAAAGTTGCAAGGCCTAAGAAAACCCGATAGGGATTGAAACACGACAGCACAAGGCGGTCCATATTATCGGGTTCACATCGTTGCAAGGCCTAAGAAAACCCGATAGGGATTGAAACAATAAAGAACACGGTGACCGGATTCAGGCGCTTGTCGTTGCAAGGCCTAAGAAAACCCGATAGGGATTGAAACTCCCATGAAGACGATTGCCAATCCGACTTCCTCAAGGTTGCAAGGCCTAAGAAAACCCGATAGGGATTGAAACTTGATATAAGTACTTTTCGATATATCCTCGCGGTACCGCGTTGCAAGGCCTAAAAAAACCCGATAGGGATTGAAACGCCAACGACCGTTACCGTCCCCGTCGGAGTCCTGGCGGCGTTGCAAGGCCTAAGAAAACCCGATAGGGATTGAAACCCCTGGAGGGGGTCACCACCATGCACCTTTTTGAGGTTGCAAGGCCTAAGAAAACCCGATAGGGATTGAAACTTCGAGACCTCCAGATATACCGTCCCAAGCTTCTTCAGTTGCAAGGCCTAAGAAAACCCGATAGGGATTGAAACCAGACATCGGACTTTACGTGCAGGACGGGATTTACGGTTGCAAGGCCTAAGAAAACCCGATAGGGATTGAAACCTATCGGTGGAGGTAATGTCATCTCCACGGTAACGTTGCAAGGCCTAAGAAAACCCGATAGGGATTGAAACCGGGATCACATAAAATCATAGGATAGACTGGATACCGTTGCAAGGCCTAAGAAAACCCGATAGGGATTGAAACTGATAAGGCGGCCGGTTGTCGATGTCCTCAGAGGTGAGTTGCAAGGCCTAAGAAAACCCGATAGGGATTGAAACGGAGAAAATGGCAAAAGATCCCGATTCTTTCACCCCCGGCAGTTGCAAGGCCTAAGAAAACCCGATAGGGATTGAAACCCGAATCTCCCAGAGATCAGCATCCAAGTCGATCGAACGTTGCAAGGCCTAAGAAAACCCGATAGGGATTGAAACTTGTCGGCGACCTGATGCCGGTTCGTCTCTTGAAGTTGCAAGGCCTAAGAAAACCCGATAGGGATTGAAACCCAGTCAAACCACACGAGACAACGTTGTTCCCATAAAGTTGCAAGGCCTAAGAAAACCCGATAGGGATTGAAACTCGGCATCGCACCCGCTTCCAGTTCCGTCGTTTCCGG
>Ga0209121_10003770_pt1 | contig 14472 bp, 13 predicted proteins | sample Cruoilmetagenom3_FD_187292 | JGI IMG/M metagenome (GOLD analysis project Ga0209121, IMG submission 187292) | Oil polluted marine microbial communities from Coal Oil Point, Santa Barbara, California, USA - Sample 3 (SPAdes) (version 2) | ecosystem: Environmental > Aquatic > Marine > Oil seeps ...
GGTGATTTAATCGATAAAAACAGGAAACAAACGAAAGATTTAATAGCCAATAGCTTATAGATAAATGGAATGAAAGAAGAAAAAAAGAATTCAGATAAAGAGAAAAAGCTGTACGAAGACACACTTCGTGAGATCTGTTCCTTTGGTGCAGGCAATGCTGCAGCTAGACTTTCAAAGATGATCGGCAAGAGGGTAAATATCGATCTTCCTGAGGTTTGGGTCAGCAAACCTTCAGACGGTTTTGATTTTTTACCCTCCAATAAAAGAGAAGTGGTGATAGGCATTAACTCCGCTTTTGGTGGGGACAGGAGAGGAGTCATATTCATGCTTGCAGGGATGGAAGACGCAGAAAAACTGCTTGGATTTTTGTTTAATAGAAAAATTAAAGAAATGGGTGAGATGGAGCAGTCAGCCCTGCTGGAAATAAGTAACATACTTTCGGGAGCCGTTGTGGGTTCAATTGCCAACTTTGCAGGAATGAAGATAAATCTGGAACCCCCACAGCTAACCGTAGATCTCCCCCTTTCTATCATTGATCCAGCACTGGCAGAACAAATGGAACACATTAGGTGGATATTCTTTACAGTTGTGAGCATCAAGATAGAAGTGGAAAAGATTTCTCTTCTGCTCACGTTCTTTCCTTTCTTTGATTTGGTAGGTGAAATATGGAAGAAGATGGGGGAAGGGAAGTTACTATAGGGGACTATGCTGTTACCACCGACAGCGGAGTGCTTACCGCCCACGGCATTGGTTCGTGCGTGGTTGTGTCGATTTACGACCGTAGGAAAAAGGTAGGCGGCTTGATTCACGCATTGCTTCCTAAACAAGACCCAAAGGTCGTAAAAAGTGCAAAATATGCTGATACTGGCATCGAGCTTCTTTGGGAAGAATCAAAAAGAGAGGGTGGAGTAGAATTTGAAGCGAAGATAGCTGGTGGCGCAGCAATGTTTGGTAGTAATACTGGCAAAAGAAACTTTCAGAGTGCACTAAAAAAACTCAGAGAACTAAACATCAAACTAATTGCAAAAGATATTGGCGGTGCAAGAGGGAGAAACTGCTTTTTTTACATCAACTCAGGAAAAATGAGAATCATGTACTCAATCAGAGAAAACTTCTCCGTTAGATGGGTAGAAAAAACAATTTAACGAAACAGAACAAAACGTAAAAAATCTTTAATTCTCTTCAAGCAGGACTACACATTTGTATCATCGGCATTGCCGAAAAAACCTGCAGGACAAGAAACAGCTTAATGGGTTACCTATTTTTTCTACATGACGCTCTTAAGAGCGTCTTCTACCTCTTCCTTTTTAAATGGCTTTGTGATGTATCTCTTTTCAGCTCCAGCATCAATAGCATCTTTCATTAAAGCTTCTTCTCCACCCATTGCAGTACAGCAAACTATACTCACTTTCGGGTCATAGTTTTTCAATTCTCTGGTAGCATCTATGCCACTTGTTTGCATAACCAAGTCCATTAATACTATGTCTGGTTTGCTTTTGCTGTACTCCTCTAGAGCTTTTGAACCATCGTCGCATTCGCTCACTATCTCAAAATCTTCGATGGAATTTATTATGTTTCTCAACAACATTCTCATGAACTTCGAGTCATCCACTAACATTACCTTAGGCATCTTTTACCTCTTCAATTATGTATTTCTTACTCAAATTTAAATCTTTCCCTTCCTTTTCTCCATTTGGCAAGGTTTATTTACAAAAGTTATACGTCTAGTCTCCCTCTTCGTTAGAACCAAACCCTCATAAAAAGAGTTATAAACTGATTCAACCATAAATTTTTCTGGATGAAAGAATTAATCCTCCTAAAGTGGAGAATAAAAAATAGATTTGGTGTGGATTTGAGACCATACAGGGGAAATTTTATCGAAAGGAGAATCAAATCGAGACTCTTTTCAACTCACACTGACAATCTTTCTCAATATCTAGCTTTTCTAGATGAACACCCCGAAGAATATGATAAGTTGGCTAAGGCCCTATTAATAAACGTTACAAAATTCTTTAGACAAGAGGCTGTTTGGAGAAAGATAAATTATTTGATTAGAGAAATCGTTGAAGAGAGATGGAGAAAAAATAGAAAGAGAATCCGATTTTGGAGCGCTGGCTGCGCAACCGGAGAGGAATCTTACTCGCTAGCGATGCTGCTGAGCGAGGCTTTGGGAGACAACCTCGAAGATTTTTACCCTAAAATCTATGCCTCAGATCTAGATGAGAGTGCACTCAGCATTGCCGAGAACGCGATTTATGATTGGGAGAAAGTTAAAGATGTGGGGAACAAACTACAAAAAAAGTACTTTGAAAAAGTAGGCGAAAAATATCGTGTAAATGAGGAGATAAAAAAATTTATAGATTTCCAAAAATTGAATCTTTTTTCGTCCTCACCCTTCAAATTTGTTGATTTGGTATTGTGCAGAAACGTGCTAATATATTTTTCAAAAGAAGGCCAAGAGAAAATAGTTAGTAATATTTTTGATTCACTCAAGCCAAATGGATATCTAGTTTTAGGGGAAGTTGAAAGCTTGCCTTTTTCTTTAGGCGAATCTTTTTTACCTTTGTATCCCAAGCTTAGGATTTTCCAGAAGATAAGATACTAGCGGGATTAAGGGTCAGAATCACTGTTCCGTCTCCTAGAATTGCCGTTCCAGAAAAGAACCTTACGCTGCCTAGATAGGCCGGCAAAGACCTCACAACCAATTCTTGTTGACTGACAATGTCTTCAACCGCTATCACGGCAATCCTGTTTTCGTCTTGAATGATTATACCATAACCACCAATAGCCGGTTCTTCTTCTTCAACGCCTGTAAAAAGTTGGTGAATATTGATAAGGGGAGCAACCGCATCTCGCAGGAGGACGACCCTCCTATTTTCCATCCTTCTTATCTTGGCTCTCTCTAAGTTTATCGTGCTTTGAATATCATCGAGCAAAATCCCATACTTATTGCCTTTTGCTTCCACAACCAGAGCTTTGCTTATTGCTGTCGTAAAGGGAAAAACTAGTGAAATCTTCGTTCCCTTTCCTGCTTGAGTCTTAATAGAAACGCTTCCCTTTAGAGATTCTACAACCTCCCTAACCACATCCATACCAACTCCTCTTCCTGAAACTTTGGTGACACGGTCAGACCCGCTGAACCCAGGTACAAACATTAAGTTTAAAATTTCTTCCTTAGCAGCTTCTTCTTTTATCAACTCCTTTTTTAGCCCCTTTTGCTTTATCTTTTCAATATCCACGCCCTTTCCGTCGTCCTCAACCTCAACTATTATCGAATTTTCTCCTCTCTTTGCCCTTATCCATATTTTAGCCATTTCATTTTTGCCTGCCCTCTTTCTTTCTTGGGGTTTTTCAACTCCATGATCTACTGCATTTCTAATCAGGTGTATCAGCGGTTCTGAGAGGCTATCCAGAATTGCCTTATCAATTTCTATGCCCCCTCCTTGAAGCTTCAGTTCTATTCTCTTATTTTCTGCACGTGCCAAATCTCTAATAACTCTAGGAAATTGTTCAAAGATTTGATCCAGAGGCAGTAATCTTGCCTCGAAGACTTCTTTCTGCAAATCGTCCAAAAGCATGCTGAGTTGATTAAAAGCATCATCAAACTCCTTTATCTTGGACTTTGAAGCAATCATTTGAAGTCTATTTTTGTTTATCAGCAGTTCTCCTACCAAGTCCATAAGGTTATCCAAAAATTTCACGTTCAATTTGATAGTCTCTATTCGCTTAATTTTTGGCAAAATCTTTTCGCGAATCAGTTGCTCCTCCCCTCCTCCCTTTTCAGCTTTCTTCTCTTTCTCCCCTGCTTCCTTCTCAGCTTCCTTCTCTTTTACCTTCTCTTTTACCTTCTCTTTTATTTTCTCTGTCCTTTCTTTGATATCTTCGATAAGAGGCTGCGCATCCATTTTTGTTAACTTTTCCGTCCCCGCCTTTTCAATCATTTCCCTAAGTTTATCAACATATCTGAACAATAGTTCTATCTCTTCTTCGCCTGGTTTAACTCCACTTCTATACACCGCCATTAAATTTTCCATCGCATGGGTTAACTCTGAAATGTTATTGAAACTCATCGAGGCGGCCATTCCTTTGATTGAGTGGGCACCTCTAAAAAACTCATTTATAGGATCTATATTTTCTGGAGATTTTTCAAGCTCCAGAAGAGAGTCCTCCATCTTTGTAACTAGATCTTTTGCCTCTCTTTTGAAAAGATCTAAATACCTCTTTTCCATCTACTCCATCTCTTTTAAAAGATATTGAATCGCGTCTGCAATCTGGTTGCCGGGGAGAATTTCATCAACCGCACCCATCTCTATTGCACTTTTTGGCATTCCAAAGACCACGCAGCTTTCTTTCGATTCGGCAATCGTAAAAGCTCCTTTTTCACGCATACGCTTTAGTCCTCTAGCTCCATCTTTTCCCATTCCGGTTAATAGCACCCCTATTGAGTTTTTTCCAAATTCTCTTGATATAGACTCCATCGTTGTGTCTATGGTGTTTTTGATTACCGGTTCTTTGTCTTCTTCAATGAGCTCTATGTGCTTATCTTTCAATTTCATCTTGTAGCCTCCGCGGGCTACGTATACTCTACCTGCCACTATTTTTTCTTTGTCCTCTGCTTCCACCACTTTCAAGTTTGAGAGCTTGTTCAGCCTGTCCGCAAATGATACTGTAAAAGGGGATGGCAGGTGCTGAACTACGAAGAAGGCCGCGTGATCATAGTATTCTATCTTTGGGATTATCTCTTCCATGGCCCTTATTCCACCAAGCGAGGCACCTACTCCCACTGCTATTTTTGCTTCTTCTTCTTTAACCTTTGGACCCGGCTTCTTTGCCTTCCTTTTTCTACTCATCACTTTGCCCAAGTCCACTTTAGCGGCGTTTTTTACTTGTAGAAGGATTTCGTCTTTGACGGTTTCCAATGGGGATATCGGCCCATAAGGTTTTGAAACAAAACCTATTGCGCCTTCCTCCAAAGATTTTATTCCGATATCTCCCTCCGTTTTATCCGCACCGCTCACCATTACCACCCTAGTTGGATGAATCTTCATAATCTCCTTCAAAGCTTGCAGCCCATCCATTTTTGGCATCAATATATCAAGCGTTACAACATCTGGATTCAGCTTTTCTATTTTCTCGATTGCTTCCAATCCGTCTTTAGCTTCTCCTATTACCTTTATCTCTTTATCCTTCGATAGCATATCTTCAATCTGTTTTCTCATAAAAAGAGAATCGTCTACCACCAAAACTCTAATCATTCAGAAAATATCCCTCCGATCTTCAAGATCATTATCAGTCTATCGTCTTCCCTTTTCACTCCCTTTATGTATCCTTTCTCACCCCGTTGGGCTATAAGCTCGGGCATCTCATCGATAGTATCGAATCGTTCTACTCCACTAACCTCATTCACTAGCAGGCCAACCAGCTTTTCATTTATTTCAGCGATGACTATCTTTTTGTAGCCTTTTCCTTTTATATCGACTCCGATTCTTTCAGCCAGATCAAAAACCGGTATGACCTTTCCTCTGAGATTCATCATTCCTCTCAAATAAGGTGCCCCACCAGGAACCTCAGTGATCTTTTCCAACAGTCTTATTTCTAATACCTCCTCTATGTCGGCAGCGTAAAGCTCTTCTCCGAGAGTAAAAACAACGAATTGGTCGCTCATTTTATCTTAAATCTCTCTAAAGAAACCTTAAGTTCATCGGCCGCATTACCCAGTCTCTCCGAAATCGCTGTTAACTCTTCCATGGATGCCATCAGCTCTTCAGTCGAAGCCGAGGTCTCCTGGGTTGCCGCAGCATTCTCTTCGGCTATAAGCGAAACCTCAGCAATTTGTTTATCAATCTCTTCAACCGACTTTGCCTCTTCTTCGGTTTGCTGTCTTATCTCCTGAGCGATGGAAGCGGTTTCTTCAACTATGCTTGGTATGCCCTGCAGAATATTTAACGCATTTTCTATTGTCTTTCTTCCCTCATTGACAGAGCTTATTGATTTGTTGGCTGATAAGACTGTCTCCCCTTTTTCCCTTTCCATGGTTTCTATCATGGATGTGATTTGTTGGACCGATTCCTTCGATCCCGATGCAAGTCTTCTTATCTCATCGGCAACAACTGCGAATGCTCGTCCATGCTCTCCCGCTCTAGCAGCTTCAATAGCAGCATTCAGAGCTAATAAGTTTGTTTGGTCTGCAATGTCTGTTATTACTTTAGTCACTGAAGTAATCTTCTCTATACTTTTTCCCAACTCCTCAATCTTTTTAGCTACCGTGTCAAACGATTGTGCTATTGCTCTTGATCCTTCCGCTGCATTCCCTGCATATTTCTCTCCCTCTCTACTTTCACCTGCAATGGCATTAATTTTTTCTGCAGTTGTTCTAACTCCAGAAAGGACACTTTGAGTTATCTTCTTTAGTTTGTCACTTCCCTGCTTAATGTTTGTGCTCAAGTTGGCTTGATCTGAAGCACCCTTGGATATCTGTTGAATTGCGTTAGTCATTTGTTGACTAGAAGCACTTACTCCTTCAGCGGATGACAGAATTGTTTTACAGGTTTCTCTCACCTCTTCACTCGTTTGCATCGCCTGCATAATTAAGTTACTAATTGCATCTTCCATTCCGTTGATGTTTTCGCCTACCTCTTTTAGATCTTCTGAAAGTGCATCTACATTTACCTTTTGAGTCAGTTCGCCTTTTGCTGCCTTTGATAAAACCTCGTTTATCTCTTTCACCGCTCTTGCCAGGTTGCTTCTTTCTTTATCGGCCGTTTCTTTGCTGTTTTGAAGATCTTTAAAGTTCTTATCCATGGTTGCAAGCACCCTATTCAGGTGGTCTCCCATAACTCTCAGACCGCTACCCAGCTTCCTGATTTCAACTCTCGCTTCCAGATCTCCTCCCGATATTCTACCAAATGCCTCACCAAATTGTTCCATTCCATCAGTCAACTCTTGTTCTCTTTCCTTTATTGCCGTTATGTTGCTTATGGCGTTAACCACCCCAACCGGTTTTCCAGAAATGTCTCTTATTACGGCCGCGTGAGACATTACTGGCACACTTTTACCTTTCTTGTTGTGCAACAAAAGTTCTTTTGAAGCACTGTCTTTTTCCATTGATTCGGTCAAAAGACCTTTTGCATCTTTTCTAGAATCTTCTTCATATAATTCTTCGACTTTTGTGTCAAGCAGCTCCTCTCTTTTTCTTCCACTAAGCAATTCCGTGGCTGGATTGCAATCGGTTACCAGCCCTTCAGGAGAATACAAAATTATCGGGACCGGAGTGTTTCTAATCAGTCTTTCAGCGTACAATTTTGCTTCTTCCATCTCTCTTTCTGCTTCTTTAAGTTTAGAAATATCCATCACAGTTGCGAACAAATAGGTAATCTGCCCCTTTTCATTTTTGATTGGTGCAAAATGCAGCAAAACTTGGGAGGTTGACCCATCCGCTTTTATTGCAGTTGCTTCACATGAGCTAATCCCCTCTTCCTTCGCATCTGCTATTGCTGTTTTTATTCTGTCTTTTTCTTTATAAAACTCTTCGATAGCCATCCCTTTGACTTCTTCTTTAGAAACTTTAAAATAATCTGCAAACGCATCATTAACCCAAGCCTTTTTCCCCTCTAAAGTATTGAGAGACAAAGGATGAGGATTGACGTTAAATAAGTTCTCTGCAAATCTTCTTGCATCTTCTATCGTCTCCTCTCGTTTGCGGAGCTCGGTCACGTCAGTCGCAGTACAAACCATATGGCTAACTTCTCCTTTTTTATCTTTAAGAGTTGAAAAGTTCAAAATAACCGGGAATTTAGTTCCATCTCCTCTAATTGCAGTTACTTCGCATGTACCGTGGCCAACCTTCTTGCAATCCTCTACCGCTTTTCTGATTTTTGGAGCATCTACTTTTTCATACATCTCTTCAAGCTTTGCTCCGATCCATTCTTTTTTCTTTCTCTTGTAGAGTGTAAGACACGCCTCGTTAACATCCGTCCTCACACCTGCAGGGTCTGATAAAGATGCAGGCAAAGGCAAATTATGAAATAAGGCATAGCCAATTCCTTTTTCTTCCTCTAGCTTTTTTCCCCCCTTCACCTTAGAAACTTCTCTCTCTTTCTTAGATTCTTTAGTTTTTCCTGTATCGGTTTTTTCTGCCATTCTATCCATCCGATTGTCTTTTTTTGGTAAAAAGATGTTTATTTAATAGTTATAATTGTATATTAATCTTTTTCTTCATCCCCCATTTTTATTTTTCCCTCTTTTTTGCTCTATCCCTTGAGGCTTCTTCAGGGCATTTTTCCCCTCAAATTAGTTCAGCAAAAACATCTACCTCTCTTCTTTTTTATTCCTCCCAGAAACTGCTCTCTCAATCGCCCAGACTTTTGTAAACCTGTAAAAATTTCTGATTTAAAAACTTCTGATTAGTTCTTTACACCAATTTATTTATACTAGAAAATCGATAGACCATTAAAATGGTAGACCTAACAAGTATCTCTCCGCAAGCAAGGGTTCTGATCCATCTGTTTGACCTACTCCCAAAGCAAACTTCCGGAAAACCTTCAAGGACACTAACCCGAGAGTCTATTGCAAAGGCTGTGGGGCTCCCATCTTACACAACTGTAAAAATACTCAGAGAGTTTGAGTTAAAAGGTTGGTTAGAGGAAAAGAGAGTCACTTTTGATGAAGTTATAAAATTTGGAAGTAAATTTGATGTGATCCATTCTTTAACTATAAGTGGAGTTCAAAAAGCCGAAGAGGTGAGGAGTCAGATCGACAAGACTCTTATAAGAGTAAAAGACAGAGGCCGAATATTAGAAATGGAAACAAGAGAGGCCATGTCACACATACAAAGGACGGCCAAGCTACCTGTAGCGATGAATTACACTTTTCTTTTGAAGAATTTATCCAAGGGCAACATAATCGATGTTAACTCCGTGATGGCTTCTATCTCCAGAATTTACCCTTATGGAGCCAGGCCTGAGATAGAATACTTTTTTGGAAGGGATGAGGAGCTGAAGGAACTCAGAGAGTTCATGAGAGTTGACTCAAAAATTTTATGCATCACAGGAATTGGCGGGTCAGGAAAGACAGCCCTGATAAACAAATTTGCTCTACAATCCGGCAAGGAAGTTTTTTGGTACTCCTTTTCGGAATCCATGAGTACGATGAAACTAGTAGGCAAGATAGCAGAATTTCTCTATAAATTAAACAGGTCCAAGCTACAGGATTATTTTAAAAGAGAGGATGTAAATCTTATCGATGCCTTCCTATTAATGGGAGAAGAGCTCAAAGGCACAGGTGCACTGCTTATCTATGACCGAGTTGAAAGAGCAGGACCAGAATCACTCGGTTTTTTTTCCCACCTCAAAACCACCCTTGAAGACATAGACGTAAAATGCATCCTCTCCGGGCGGCAAGTCAGAAGATTCTACGATACAGAAGATATAGACTCAGGATTAGTCAAAGAAATGGCCCTTGAAGGTCTTGATAAGGAAAGCAGTGATCAATTACTTCGACTCCTGAACATCGACCAGCGATACTGGGACCGACTTTATGACGTCACTCGCGGTTACCCTATTTTCTTGCAAAAGGCCACTCCTACCTCAACTGGAAGGATAGATGAATACATCTTTACTGAACTTCTGAAAGGGTTGAGTCTTAAAGAAGAACAAGCTTTAAGACTTGCCTCAGTTTTTAGATTCCCATTTGAAGCGAAGGCCATCATGGCAGAGGGTTACGATTGGAATGTAATCAAGGATTTGGTCGACAAGGGGGTGTTAGAGAAGATAGGAGACGATGCATACCTAGTGCAAGACATCATACGAGAAAGAATATACCAAGAGCAGGCAGCACCCAGAAAGACAGAAGGTCACAAGGTTGCTGCTCAATACTACCAAGGTAAAGAAGGAACTCTAGCCTTTTTGGAACGAATTCATCATTATGTGATGATGAACCGAGGCAAGGACGTTTTAACCAATGCCATAAGGAAAGGAGGTAGAATCATTGATGAGGGCTATGCCGAAGAATTTTTAGAAACAATCCAGAAGCTAAAAAAGCTGCCGGGGCTTTCTCCAAAGCTGATGAGCTATCTGTACTTCCACGAGGGTCATGCTTACTACGTCTTGGGTGAATACGAGCAGGCAATCAAGCAGTCCAAGCGCGCTCTTGAATATGCTGACCTAGAACTCAAACCCAAGATCTGGAGATGGCTTGGTGACACTTATCAGCTGATAAACGAGCCAGATTTGGCTCTTCAGGCGTATGACAAGGGCATTAAGTTCACTTCGCCAACTGGGAGGGTCGAATTGCTTACCCGTGAGGCAAATCTTTTGACGGTCACCGGAGACTGGGGCAAGGGGCTAAAAACCGTTAAAACGGCCTTGTCAAAAGCCAAGAAATGCAAGGATCCCACAATAGTGGCTGAGGCGCATGGTCTTGCAGGTTACATATACTCCTCTCTTTGGGATGCAGAAAAGGCAAAAATTCATCTGCAAAAATCAATGGAGCTGAGCACTAAATATCGGAGTATGCGCAACCTGTGTTTGGGTCACATGTACCTGTCCCAGGTGTATTATCAGCTTAGAGGATACGAAGGTGCAGAGAAAAGCAGCAGAAATTCTTATGATATCGGAACGAAAATTAGATACATCCCAGCACTGGCTGGAATTTACGTGATGCATGCTCCATTATACAAAGACCTGGGCGATCTCACAGAGGCCGCAGATCACCTTTTCAGGGGGGTGAAATTGGCAAAGAGAAAAAATTCAAGGCAGTGGCTCGGGGATGCGTATCTAAATCTTGCCGAGATCTCTAGAACCTTCGGAGACATAAAAAATGCAATCGGATACGCAAATCTAGCAATAGACTGGAGTTCAAAATTGCATGACAATGAAACCTATGGGGAATCTTTGGTTAGAAAAGGTGTCTTTTTGATAGAGACGGGTAAGGTAAAAGAAGGAAAAAAATCTATAAACGCTGGTGCAAAAGTATTGAAGAGAAACTGGTGCAAGAGAAACGAAATCTGGTTGAAAATTCAAAAAAGTCAAGCAGCTTATCTAATCTCTGGCACAAAGGGCTCAGTCCGGTGCTTAAAAAGTGCAATAAAGAGACTGGAAAGATTAGGCAATCGGCGTATGCTATTCGATGCTTATCTCTCCCTTGCTAGGCAACTTGTCGAGCAAGACAAGATTGAAGGGGCAAAAGAGTACTTAAATAAGGGTATGGAGATCTCCGGAGAGTCTTGTTGGTACGAAGAAATAGAGTATTCTTTGGTCGAAATCCCATTCATGATACTAGAAGGTAAAAAAGTTGGCGATAAGATAGAAGAGCGAGCTAACGATTTAAGAAACAAGGGTTACGCAGCTGAGATGGCAATGCTGTATCAGATGGCGTCCCTAACCTTAAAGAAAATGAACAATTTAGAGTGGAAACATTACTCACGAAAAGCTAGAGAAATATATGAAGGGAGTGATTTGGTTCAATTTATGAATCGTGTACCAAGCCCTCAATAAATTTTTAGCCGAACAGTGCTCCAAGCCCTGCCGCTGCTTCTTCCTCACTAACTTCCTCTTCCTCTTCTTTCTTCTCTTCCTTTTCCTTCTTCTCCTTGGTCTCTTCCTTAGCCTCAGCAGCTGGGGCCTGTGGAGTTGTTGGAACTAAAGAGGCACCTTTGATCACTTCATCTATGTCAACATCTTTTAGAGAGGCAGTCAGCGCTTTTACCCTCGCCTGGTCAGATTTGATTCCCGCTGCTTCAAGTATCTTTTTTACACCTGCTTCGTCTACGGGTTTGCCTGCTGTGTGAAGCAACAACGCCGAATATACGTATTCCATTTTTGTCTCCTCTTTTTTTTGGTTTTTTATAATGCCTTTAAAGCAATTGACTGAACGTATGCTTTTCTAATTAATATAGGTATCGTTTCCTTGTTAACTATCTTTGCTTCCACTGCGCAACTCTTTGCTTCTAAATATGCTTTTCGTATAAGATGTGGTAGGGTGAACTTGTTTGTAATTTTTTGGTTTAATGATAAATTAAACGCTGAGATGAACCCTTGACGAATTTTGTTTGCGGTCTCCTCTCTGTCAATGTCCAGCACGGACGGTTTAAACATGATACCCTCCTCCCACACCGCTCTCAAGTCAAGCCCAACCTCTATCGGATTAATTTCCAGCCTTTTCAAGGCCTGTGCGACATCATTGGGAATAGGCTCTCCTTCAGAAATAACTTTTTTTGTCTTTTTTATTACTACCTTGCCACCTTCTATGCTGGCTGGTATTCCTGCCTTTTGCAATTCTCCAACGATAGGTCCGGGCTTGAATTCTGTTTCTCCTGCTTCTACCCATATGTCTGCCGGTGCGATTTGGCCTGCTTTTGGAGGCATGAAGGTTTTTGTCGCTTTCAGTTCTCTGAATAATTCAAACGAATTCAACCTGCTTGCAATCAGGGCATTTTCACCCTCAATCTCATCTGTCAAACTTTCTATGCCCTTGGATTCATCTGAAGTTTTTTTAAGAGCGATGTCAATCAAACTATTCTTAGAAACCTTTATTGAAGCTTTCCCCCTGAGTTTTTTCCTTATTTCCTGCAACTGTGGAGAAGGAATCCCACTCAAATTTGCTATGCCCACTGCCTGCGTTTTCTTGGCCAGTTGGACAAGTTCATCGACCTCCTTTTTTTTCCACTTTGCTACATTAGCCATATTCTCACCGTTCCAATCCTTCCTACAAAATCCTCACTGGAGACCCCATCGTTGTCTTGACAAAAATAGAAGCAATGTTTGCCTTTCCTTGAGGCAAATTGTCTTCTGCCCGTTTAATAACCGCCTCAACATTTTTAGAAATCGCCTCAGGCATCATCTCCTCGTTTCCTACCAGTGCATGGCATGTAAGTGTCGAATGGGACCTCAGTCGAATTGATTTTTTTAGTTGATCAGCAACTGGTTTTAGATCTGCACCGGGAGGAACAGGCCTCGGCATCTTCCCTCTCGGTCCCAAAACCTTACCCAGCGTTTTACCTATCGTAGGCATCAGAGGGGCCTCGGCCAGAAAAAAGTCGTATTCATTGGCCAGCTGTTTTGACTTGTGTTTGTCCTTCGCATAATCCTTTAACTCTTCGGGACGGATAACTTTCTCCGCCGCCTCTTCCGCCTTGAGAGCCACCTCACCCGAAGCAAACACTGCAATTTTGGATTCTTTTCCTTTTCCTTCAGGCAAAACAATTGTCTGGTCCATCCTGTTAGAGGGATTTTTCATGTCGATGTTTCTCAAATTTATTATCAATTCCACTGATTGCTTATAGCGCCGCTTTTTTCCCTCTTTGATTATTTTGTTTATTTCTTCCAACACGTTATCTTCTGCCATTTGTTGACTTTTATAAATGATTAAGCATATTCATAGCAAAGATTATTTATAAAATTTTCTATTGACTGTTTGCAGAGATTCGATGATAAGGGAAGGCGACTTTAGGGATTTTAAAGAGATGCTGAAGCTGGAAAGGCAGGGTTTCCCAAGAGAACACGTGTATAGTCCATACTACCTAAATTATTTGTTAAAGAAACCGAACTCAATTGTTCTAAAGGTGCTTGCTGAGCAAAAGATGGTGGGATTCATAATATCCCTGCTCAGTCAGGCCACGCGCGAGGCGCACATAATAAATTTGACAGTCCACCCCTCTTTTCGGAGAAGGGGGTATGGAAAGCTTTTGCTGCAATCCACAGAAGAAAGAGCAAAGAAAAAGGAGATGATCGCGTGTTATCTTGAAGTGAGGGTAAACAATGAGAGCGCCATAAACCTCTATAAGAAGACGGGCTATAAAATCGAAGGAGTGGTAAAGGATTATTACACCTACCCGCTGTTGGAATCCAGGGACGCTTACAAAATGAGAAAAAGATTATGATTTATCCACTCCAATCGGTTTCTTTATGAACTTTTTTAAAGGGTTTAAAACCCCGCCCTTTAGGGTGAAGGATTTTACTAAAACGCCGAAGGCGTTTTCTCCCCCTCGAGGGGGAAGCCCGACCATTTATGGTAGGGGGTGATTGCCTTGGCCTTTTCAAATCCAATAGTCAGTCCTGCGGGATATTTTTCAAGTTCCCCTTATTATGGCTTCTTTTTACCGCCTCTCAATGCCCACCTGCACTTCTTTTTTCTGCAATATTCCCAAATATTCTTCGGGGGCAGGTTTAGATGCATTTGATAACAATATTTAAGAAGAGCGAACTGCTTTCATTTAGTTGAAATCGAGGAGTTTTAAAGCTGATAATTTAGAGGTGAACCAATGAAAAGAGAGGTCTCTTATGCGGAAATAGAAAAGGATATAGCTGACCTCAATAAGGCTTTGAAAACCATAAAAAAGAATGCTACTGTTGAGAAGGCACTGAACAACACTATAGGAAATGTAAGGTTTCAAGCCGCCGAGCTCAAAAAGCACGAGAGGGAAATAGCAGACTCAAAAGCTAAAATTGAATCTATATTAAATGGCATTCCAATAGG
>Ga0209121_10003771_pt1 | contig 14465 bp, 13 predicted proteins | sample Cruoilmetagenom3_FD_187292 | JGI IMG/M metagenome (GOLD analysis project Ga0209121, IMG submission 187292) | Oil polluted marine microbial communities from Coal Oil Point, Santa Barbara, California, USA - Sample 3 (SPAdes) (version 2) | ecosystem: Environmental > Aquatic > Marine > Oil seeps ...
GGGGGTGACAGTGGCGACGGAATTGACTAGTTTAATTTTAGGTGGCTTGTTTGTTTCAAGAAAACTAAAAAAATTTAAAAAACAATGAATCTTAATATTTTTACTGATGGTGGCGCTCGGGGTAATCCTGGGCCGGCCGCGGCCGGTTGGATAATTAAAAATAGCAATGGGGAGAGGATTGCTTTTGGGCAAAAATATCTTGGCAAGGCGACTAATAACGTTGCCGAATATCAAGCAGTTTTAGGTGCTTATGAATGGCTGGTATCACAGAAAAGAACGATTAAAGAAACTAAAAAAATTAATTTTTACTTGGATTCTCGATTAGTAGTCTTCCAATTACGGGGTCAATTTAAAATAAAGGCGAAACATTTGATGCCATTGATAGCAGAGATTAAGAGGAAAGAAAGAGCAATAAAGGTGCCGGTTTTTTATTATTTGGTTCCTCGGGACAGGAATAAAGAAGCAGATGGATTAGTGAACGAAGTGCTGGATAAAAGGACATAACAATGAATCGATTGTCTTCGGTTGCTAACATAGAAGCAACTCCTACTGCTTTAGTTTTAGGAGGAACTGGTTTTTTAGGATCTCATCTTTGTGACGCCCTTATTTCTCAGGGGTGTCGGGTGAAATGCGTTGATGATCCTGATAAATTGGGACAGGTTAATATTTCTCACCTCAAAGGCAATAAGAGTTTTCAGTTAGTTAGTCAGAGAGAGATAACTTCTCCGCAAAAAATTAGCTTTGAATACGCTTTTTGTTTTGAGAAGAAATATTTTAGTCTGATTTCCGATCTTACGGTTCGGCGCTGGCTTTTATTTTCTCCAGAGCCGGATCAATCACTTTTATCACAAGCTCAAGATAAAGGATTTAATCTAAGATTGGCTTGTGCCCAACAGGTTTTTGGCCCCCGAATAAACCCTAAGGAATCATCATTTATTTCTCATTTGGTCAAAGGGGTTTTTTTTGATCAAAAGGTTGTTCTCCCCGGCGATGGATCAGTGAAGATCTACCCTCTCTTTGTTAAAGACCTGATTAGTGGTTTAACGGCAGCGATGTTTATGCCTCGATCAAGAAATCAGCTCTTTTATTTTGCCGGTGAGGAGATAACCGCTTTTTCTTTTGCCAAAATTTGGGCTGATTATTATCGGCCTGACCTGGAGATTGCTTTTGATAAAGAGGCTGATTTGCCTCGTTTAGACTATCTTCCAGAGGTAGCCAAAACACAGACGGAGTTAAGCTGGAAAGGGGTCACTCCTTTGGAGGCAGGAGTAGAAAGTACTGTTATTTGGTTTAAAAGATCAGATATAGAGCGGTTTTTTTCTCAGAAGAAAGAAAAGGTTAAGGCTAAGGCTGAGGTTAAGGCTAAAGAGGTTGTTGTTGAAGAAATTGCTGATGAAGAGGTTACTGATGAACGGGATTTTTTTGACTTGAGCCATGCGGAAGAAAATCTACCGGTACAGATAGACAGTCAGGTGCAGGTAAGTCCAAAAAAAGAACCTAAGAAAAGGAGGGAAAAATTATCCTTATTAATAATATTGGGCTTTTTGCTTATTTTAAGCGGAGTCTTTTTTCCCTTTATATTTTTGGCGAGAGGCATATTTTTAGGAACGAGAAACTTAGGAAATGCTCAAGAATTATTACAGGCGGGAAGTTTTGAAGAGTGTGAGCGTAAAGCAGGGCGGGCGCAAGATTATTTTGTTCAAGCAGAGACAACGAGCGAAAAGTTATCCTCTCCTTTGGGGCTGATTTTAGGGGAAGCAAGAAGTCTTGTTTTCAGTAGATATGTAACTTTGGGAATAGAGGCTTCCTCGGCTCTTTCATATGGATCAGGGGCAGGACAGAAAATGGGATTGGTTCTGGAAGCAGTAATTTTAGGAGAAGAAACCAATTTATCCAATCTTTTGGATGAAGGTGGCCTATTATTAGAGAGAGCCTATTTTGATTTAGTGGATGTTTTGGCCATCAGTAAAGATTTAAAGATTCCCTCTCAATACTCTTCATTTTTTTCAGATATGCCCACGACAATTGACGATTTAGAATTGGCAATAAATACTTTACCTTTACTAAAAGATTTTTTAGGGAAAGATAGGCAAACCCTACTGGTTCTTTTCCAAAATAATATGGAATTGCGCCCTACCGGCGGTTTTATTGGTTCTTATGGATTATTAACGTTTGAGGCGGGCCAGCTTATTGATTTTAGTGTTCATGATGTTTATGAAGCCGATGGTCAGCTGCATGGCCATGTGGAACCACCGGCAGCTCTGAAGAAATATTTGGGAGAGACGGGTTGGTACTTACGCGACTCCAATTGGTCGCCGGATTTTCCTGTTTCTGCCCGGCAGGCAGCCTGGTTTTTTGATAAAGAGATGAAGCGTCAAGTTGATGGAGTTTTGGCTATTAATTTAAAGACTATTCAAGGATTATTGGCGGCCATAGGAGAGGTTTATTTGCCTGGTTATGACGAGACAATTGACAGCCGTAATTTTTTTGAGAGGGCTGAGTATCATTCCGAGGTAGGCTTTTTCTCTGGCTCGACTCAAAAAAAAGACTTTTTAGCGACTGTTTCTTTTACGATGATGGAGCAGCTTAAAAAAGGAACGGTGTCTTGGTTATTAGTCTTGAGGGCATTGGAGCAGTCATTAGCGGCCAAGGATATTTTAGTTTATTTCAATGATTCCCAGCTATCAGCCGCAGTAAGCGAACTTAATTTTGATGGTGGTATCAAAGATGTTCATTGTCAAGGGGAAAATTGCCTATCTGACTATTTGTTATTAATAGATGCTAATGTGGGAGCGAACAAGGCTAACTTTTTTATTCAAAGGCGGTTGGTACAGCGTTTAGCGCTAAGCGATAGGGGGGTCAGCCATTCTGTGCGCTTGAGCTACCAAAATACTGCTCAGAGTGAAACTTGGCCGGGAGGGAAATACAAGAATTACTGGCGGGTGTTTTTGCCGGCTAATGCTGTTTTAGAAAGTATTTGCTTGGAAGATCAACAGGGAGAACGAACAAAAGTGGAGGAGTGGGATGAGAAAGAGGAGGCAGGTAAAAAAGTAATAGGAGTGTTGGTTTCAGTGCCTATTAAAACTAATTTAACAATAGAAGTTACTTATCGTATAGATGTTGATTTTACTAAGGCGGATAAAAAACAGTTAGCCTTTTTGTTTCAAAAGCAAAGCGGCGCTGATTTTAATGAAGATATTATTTTAGTTTCTTATCCCTCTGACTGGTTGCCGCTCTCAGTTTCGCCAGAAGGAGCAGTGGCTCCGGGGGCGATTACTTATCATGATGTTCTCAAGCATGGTGATAGTCTTTTAGAGATAGAATGGGGAAAGTAGGAATTTTTTGCTTGCTTTCCCGCTTGTGTTGAGTTAGAATAACCAACGTATGGCAAGACCAAAAGTAGTTGTCCAGAAGAGAAAAATTTTAGGTCGGAAAGTTAAACAATTGCGGCGAGAAGGTATTTTGCCTGCTAATCTTTTTGGTAAGAAAATAAAATCACAAACTCTTCAGGTAAATCAAAAAGACTTTTTAAAGGTGTTTGATAAAGCGGGCGAAACAGGTCTAGTAGATTTAGTAATTGATAAGCAAAAAGTACGTCCAGTTTTGATAAGCAATGTTCAAGTTGATCCGGTTACCGATGATCCTCTTCATGTTAATTTTCATCAGGTGAACTTGAAGGAAAAGACTGTAGCGGCGGTAGAGATTAGTTTGGTGGGAAAGTCGCCAGCAGTGGAGAAGGAAGAAGGAGTTTTAGTCCAAACGCTTTCTGAAGTAGAGGTGGAAGCGTTGCCTGCTAATTTGCCTGATCATTTAGAAATTGATGTTTCTTTGCTTAAGGCAGTGAATGATGCCGTTCGAGTTAAGGATTTAAAAGTGGGTAAAGGAGTAGAGATTAAAGCAGAGGCCAATGAAATAGTAGCTAAGATTAGCGCCTTAACCAAGGAAGAAGAGGTTGTTCCTCAAGAGACAGAAGCAGAGGGAGAAGAAGCTGGTGCTGAAGAGAAAGCAGAAAGCGAAGAGGGTAAAGAAGTAAAAGAAAAGAAAGAAGGAAAAGAAGAGAAGAAAGAGGAAAAAAAGGAACCAGAAACTCAAAAATCTTCGAAGTGAAACGACAGGCCGGGATCAATTGTTTGCGCTTTTTTGATTGATTGTTTAGCCATTTCTTTATCTCCTAACTTGGCCTGGTAGTAGGCTAAATAAAGCCAGCCAATTTTGTAGTCAGGATTTTTCTGGAGAAATGTTTGCCAATTTTTGATTAATTTTTGACAACCCTCTTTAGTTGATTCATTATATTGAAGTGTAGCTTGCTTAAACTCTTCTTTTTGTTGATTGTTTAATTGCTGGTAAGAATTTTCTAAAAATATCAATTCTTTTTTTGCTCCCTCGAAGTCATTAGTATTAATCAATTCATCTAACAAGACGAGATGAGCGTCAACATTTTGTTTATTTTTCAAAATGGCCATTTTCGCCTCTTGGAAGCGCCGGTTTTGGGGAAGAAAAAAAGAAACTATAAAAAGTACAAAGAGCAAAAAGGCGGGGAAAATAGGTTTTTTAACTATCTTTTCGGTAATAATGCGGTAATAATGCGGTAATGATAAAGAGGTTTTTGTCTTTTTATTCACGTTGTTATAAGATTACGCTTTTTACTACTTAGTCAACCTTATTCTTGTTTTAAAGCCTTTTTTCTGCTATCACTGTTTCTTTCGATATTCCTCGTAAGTTTTAGCTGCGGCGGGATTAGCTGTTTTTAAAAGCTCAATCACTTTAGCGCGGATTACTTGGGAATGAACGGCATTGTTTATTGCCATACTCGGTGCCCAGGCTTCAATTTGGGTGGCAATTGATTCTGTTTCGTTCTCATTGGCTCCTGTTGCTAATATGCTCTGTTTTAGTTTGTTGCGGTCGAATTCCTCTAACCGGCCATCTTTTTTCTGGATTTGCATCTTTATTGTTCACCTCCTTTGTTTTATTTTACACCTTGTGGGCCATTTGGAAATCGCTAAGGGTGTTTTTTCTTTTAATTGGTTGGTCCAAATTTCTTCGGTGATAAAAGGCATAAAGGGGTGAAGTAAAACAAGAGAGGTTTTCAGGACTTTTATTAAAGTAGGCTGGGCTTCGTTGCGGCGATTCTTAACTTTTTCAATATACTGATCACAAAAATCGTGCCAGAAGAATTGGTAAATTTCTTCGGCTGCTTGGCCAAAGCGATATTTTTCGATATGTTGGGTAACGGTTTTAACGGTTTTGTCTAAAGATTTTAGTATTTGTTTATCGTTTTTGTTTTGGGTTTTTGGGTTTTTGGGTTTTTGAGTTTTGTTTGTAATTTGTAGTTTGTAATTTGTAGTTTTCCGATTCATTGTAATGAATCGGCTGGCATTCCAGATTTTATTGGCAAAATTACGCATTGCCTTGACTTTTTCTGTCGATAAAACAATGTCATTACCAGCTCCGTTGCCATAGACTAAAGCCATTCTTAAAGCGTCGGTACCGTGTTGCTTTGTTATTATTAGGGGATCAAATCCAATATTTTTGGTTTTAGAGAATTTCCTTCCTTTTTTATCGCGGACCAAACCGTGGAGATAAACAGTCTTAAAAGGAATTTGACCCGATAGCTCTAAACACATCATAATTTCTCGAACTACCCAAAAGAAGAGGATGTCGTATCCGGTTTCTCTAACTGTAGTGGGATAGAAGTATTTAAGATCAGTTGTATTTTCTGGCCATCCTAAAGTTGACATTGTCCATAATGATGAGGAAAACCAAGTATCTAAAATGTCGGTTTCATCTTTAATAGGAATTTTGTGTCCCCACCAAAGCTGGCGGGAGATGCACCAGTCGTGAATATTGTTAAGCCAGTGGAAATAAGTTTTTTCAAAGTGCTTAGGAACAATTTTAATTTGGCCTTCTTTGACTGCTTTAATTGCTTTTTTTGCTAATGGTTTGGTTTTTACAAACCACTGCTGGGAAATCATCGGTTCAGTGATAGCGCCACAACGCTCGCAGTGGCCAACACTATGATTAATATTTTCAATTTTTTCCATTAAACCCGCTTTTTTGAGATCATTAACTACTTTTTCTCTGGCTTCTTTAACTTTCATTTCTGCATATTTGCCGGTAATTTTAGTTAACCGGCCATTTTTATTAATAGCTTGCAATATTTTTAGATGATGGCGTTGGCCGATTTCGAAATCAGTTGTGTCATGAGCGGGGGTGATTTTTAAAGCGCCAGTGCCAAATTCTGGATCAACCGCTTTGTCAGCGATAACAGGAATTTCGCGCTTGGTCAAAGGTAAAGGGACCATTTTCCCTACCAAATATCGATATTTTTTATTATTAGGGTGGATAGCAACGGCGACATCGGCAAACATTGTTTCTGGACGGGTGGTGGCAATGGTTATCGGACCATACTTAATATGGTAAAGGTGCCCCGTCTCTTGTTTATGGATGTTTTCTAAATCAGAGATAACTGTTTGGCAGCGAGGGCACCAGTTGATGATTCGCTTCCCTTGATAAATTAGTCCTTTTTGATAAAGCCTATTGAATGCTTCATTTACTGCTTTAGAGCGGATTTCGTCCATTGTATAAGCTTCACGAGTCCAATCAAGAGAAAAACCTAAGGTTTTTAATTGTTTTCGGATATAACGGCGGGAATTATTAGCAAATTTGGTGGCTTCTTTTAAAAACTTCTCACGGCCGATTTCATTTTTATTTTTTCCCCTTTTTTTAAGCTGTTTAGTAACTAAATATTCGACAGCAATTGAAGCATGGTCAAAACCAGGGATCCAGAGAGTAGGTTCTCCTTTCATACGGTGAAAGCGGACCATGATATCTTCAATAGCGAACATGGCGTGGCCGGCGTGAAGGCCACCGGTAACGTTGGGTAAAGGAATAGTAATAACAAATGGCTTTTTTTTAGGGTCAATTTTAGGAGTAAAATAGCCGCCTTTTTCCCAGAGTTGGGAAATCTTCGGTTCTACTATTTGGGGTTGATAATGTTTGTCCATTTGAAGATATTATACAATATTAGAGTGGAGAGACGAAAATTAGTTATTGGAGCGCTGTTTTTTGCTTGTTTGTTAGTAGCGGGCTTGTTAGTTTTAATTAAGAGGATTAAAATTAAAGATGAAAAAGGCCTTATGGAAGAAATAATTATTCGTTCTCCTGCTGTTGCTGGTCAGTTTTATCCTCAGGGTGAGGAAGATTTACGGGCAATGGCAGATGAATTTTTGTCGGCAGCAAAACAAAAGACAAAGAAAGCGAGTTATTCTTCTCAAATTCTTGTTGTCCCTCATGCTGGTTGGGAATATTCAGGCCAAACAGCCGCTTTTGGTTTTACCCAAATTGAAAATAGCGATTTTAGGAGGGTGATTTTAATTGGCCCATCTCACCAGGCATTTTTTGAAGGGGTGGCGATTGATGATAGTGATTATTGGCAAACTCCGTTAGGTAAGGTAGCAATAGATAAAACATTAGTTAATAAAATTTTGTCTCCACAGGAGGGAATTATCGCTAATCGTGAAGCTCATGAAAATGAACATTGTTTAGAAGTAGAATTGCCATTTTTACAAACGGTATTATCTGATTTTAAAATTGTTCCTGTTTTAATTGGCCAAGCCAGTGAGGGTATTTTGGAATTATTGGCGCAGGAGATAAGTGACGAGATGCGTGAAGATGAGCAAGTTTTGCTGATAATTTCTTCTGATTTATCTCATTATCCGAATATAGAAACAGCGCGGGTAGTAGATCAGCAAACTGTGGAAGCAATTTTGAGCGGCAGTAAAGATAAATTTGTAGAGGTTTTAAAAAAATTAACTGATGAATATCCTCAAGTGGATACTTTTGCCTGCGGCCATGAGGCAATAAAAGTGGGTTTGATGGCGGTGCAGAATTTAGGTATTACTGAAAATAGGCTTTTGGCCTTGACCAACTCAGGTGAGATAACTAATCAAAGGGAAAGAGTAGTGGGATATGCGGCAATAGGATTTTATGGAAAGTCCAAAGTTGAAGGAGAATTAGATAGAAGTCAACAAGAAGAATTACTTAAAGTTGCGCGCAAGACTTTAGAGAATTATCTTAGAGATGGGGAAGTGCTTAATATCAAGATTGATGATGAGGTCTTAAACCAAAAACGGGGCGTTTTTGTAACTCTAAAAAAAGATGATCAATTACGAGGTTGTATTGGCCAGTTTGTTCCCCAGAAACCTCTTTGTCAATTAATACAAGATATGGCTATTAGTGCGGCCATGCATGATTCTCGCTTTCCGCCGGTAGAATATGGGGAGTTGGAAGATATTAAGATTGAAATTTCTGTTTTATCGCTGATAGAAAAGATTAATTCTCCGGAGGAAATTGAATTGGGTAAACATGGCGTTTATTTAAAATATGGTCAGCGGACGGCGACTTTTCTACCGCAGGTGGCGGCGGAAGCTGGTTGGACTAAAGAGGAGTTTTTATCTCAGCTTTGCACTCAGAAAGCTGGTTTGCCGGCAGATTGTTATTTAGATCCTGACGTTGAGCTTTTTGTCTATACTGCTCAAGTTTTTGGAGAATGACAATTTAGTTACAGAAGCAAAAATTCCTTAGTAGTTTTAAATCCATTTTTTCGATAGATTGAGTCGAAGCTAAAGATTGCTCCGATTAGTGCTTGGTATTTTTTCATTAAGGCCATATTGTAACAGTCGGCATAAGAAGTACCCTTTTTAGTTTGTTTTAGGAACCACTTATCGGCTAAGTAGTGATATTTCTGGGGCAATTCTAAAACAGGCAGGTTGATTTTTCTTATCTCTTTGAGAAACTTTTTAGCCGCTGAGTGAGAAACTCTGTAACTTAAAACGGTGACGACTTCAGTAATAGTAAAAGGAGAAAGATAATAATTAATTCCTTTCTTTTGAAGGATATTATTGATTTTGATTGCTTTTTTATGATTGGAGTCATCTTTTTTAGCCAAGGCGACGAGAGCATCAGCATCAACAAGAACGTCTTTTAAGAGAAATTCGTTCATCTTTAATAAACTTTAATAAATATATTTATCTATATTAGCAGATAGATTTTTTTGTCCCCCCGTTATTTTTAGGTTAGTTAGAGGAGCAAGAGATTTGGGTTTAATCTTTTTTCTCTCTTCTTTGAGGCCATAAACAATAATTTGGCGTAAGAGTTCAGCCAAGGACCTATCTTGTTCTTGTGCCAGCATTTTTGCTGCTTGATGAATGGAATCAGGAATATAAATCTGTGTTCTGATCATAGTATGTAACAATTATACATTTGTTGTATACAGCTTGTCAAGGGTTTTATTTCTTCCAATCACGGGTATCTATCTTGTTAAGTTCTATCCCTTTTTGAGTAATATTGATGATAAGCATTAGGGCCATAGTAGTTAGTATCGTTATTAAAATCAGATCGTATTGGGTGATGTTTGCTCCTAATATAATTAGGCGGCGTGGAGAAGAAAAATAAATATAAAGGGAAAGAATAATTCCCAAGATACGTAATTCCGTAGGACCAAATAATCCGAGTGAGAGCTTAAAAATATTTTGAACAGATTTGGTAAGGAGAACATGAATTTCTGCTAAAAGATAGAGTGATATAAAAGCAAAAGCCGTTTCTATTCTTATAAATGGTGAGTATCCCAACCCTAATCCAATAATGGTTACTGAAAGACCATCAATGATATGGTCGATATAATAGCCGTAATTGGGTCTGGTTTTCTTTCTGAAACGGGCTAATTGGCCGTCAAGACTATCGCCGAACCAGTGGAGAATGAAGCCAAGACAGGCAAGGAAGAGAAGGGATTTGCTTTGGGAAGAGAGGATATATCCGCCAGCAATAATAAAGCTGCTTGCTAAACCCGTAAAAGTGAGAATGTCTGGATTAATCCAAGAAGGCAATAGGGGGAGAATTTTATTGATGAGCTGTTGCTCAGCTTTAGCCGTTAATGATTGGTTGATTAGAGTATGGGTGTCTCTTCGGTAAGTTAGCCCTTTCATGTTTTTTAATAGTATACCCTAATTTTCTTTTGTTCCTCGAAGATACACTGCTTGCCAGGGCTGATAAATTGAATAAAAAGTGCGTTCTTGCAGGGTTTCGTCTCCGCGGGTAACTTTCCAGTCAAAAGCGGCTTTGCCTCCTGAGGCCGCCCAGTCAATTTGTTTGGTTTGGTCTTTTAGCAAGGTAGGATCGTCAACATAAAGTGATTCTGGGGGAGGAGTAATATCCCAAAGCCGAGTGTTGGTGATGACCGCCTTGCGGCCATCTGAAGTACCGTAGAATTTAAAGATTAATTTATATTCTTTGGGGAAAAATTGGCTTTGAATAAGAATATGAGCGGTGGTATCGTTTTTAATTTTTAAATCCGGAGAGGGAGAGAAGACAGTAGCGTCAATACCTACCGGTGATTTTTGCTCATAGTAATAAACGCGGTAGGCGTGAGCTTGGCGTTCGATAATGGGTAAGCCGATATTTAAGGCAGTACGGAAGAAAGTAGTGGAAACCTGGCAAACTCCGCCACCGTCGCCCAAAACAGTGCGGCCTTCTTTGATAATATAGGCTTTTTGATAGCCGGTAAGGTCGGAAATTTCACCCAAGGCCTGGTTGAGAGAAAAGATTTCTTCTGGCTTAATTAGTAAGCCATTTAAACGTGAGGAAGCTAATTGAATATTGTGGATTCGAGAAGCCGATGACCCGCGGAAATAGGAAATTCCCTCTCCTATTAGTTCTTTTATTCCTAAATTGTTGACTTCTGCGATGGAGATGTTAGGAGCTTGAATATTTAAGGGGAGAGCTATTTCTATCGTCTCTTTCTCCCCAGTGATTAGCTTTTCAATCGCTTCTCTTAAAAGAAATCTTGTTCTTTCCTGGTTTAATTTTATCCCTGATTGTGCCTCACGGAAAGCCGACACACGATTGTTTTTGAATTCGAAGAGAGCATCTTGGGGTTCTTGATCTATATTAGCGGCCAAACTGATGATTTGTTTTTTAATCTCTTCCTCAAAATCTATTTGAGAAAAGCGGAATAAATTGATGAGATCTTTGTCATTTAAAATAACTATTTCATTTTGTTCGTTTTTGAATTTAATATTTTTTCCGATTAGTGAGCTCGCTTGATCTTTGATCCGCTTAATATCCTCGGCTTTTGGCGGTGGATTGATTGCTTTTATTGGTAGAGAAATTATTTGATGGTCAAGTTGACCAATATGATTGGCAATCAAAGCTCGCAGTTTCTCCTGATCTAACTCTTGTCCTGGTTGCCCGGGATCAATAGTAATTTGGTTATTTTCCAAGCCTATTTGAGGAGAGACAGAAGGAACCGAAATGGCGGCAGAGATGGTGGCTACTTTAGCGCTAAGCTTTTCTTGATTAAAAGAAAATTTAAGGGGGATATTTATTTCTTTTTCCCAAGCTCTTTTTTTATCATTTAATTTTTTTATCAGTGTGCCTTGACGGCCAACAAGATAGGCGCTTTGCACAGAATTTTCAAGATTAAATATTAGGTCTATTTCCTGGGGTTTGATTTCCCATGTTTGTTTTGAGGTAGGATGAGCGATTTTTAGTATTTGATTATTTTGTTTGGTAAGGGCTTGGAAAAGTTCTTCGGCCGCTTGAGGAGTTTTATTGCCCACATCGATTTGGCCGATTTTGACACCAGGATAGATTTTTTCTGCATAAGCCAGTTCGTAGGTTAAGGGAATAAGGATTAAGATGGCGATTGTGACAATAATCCTCTTGATTAGTTGCATCTTTTCTCTTAGTTATTATATGATATAAGCGATGGTGTTACCAGGAATGAAGAAAAATTCAGAAGAAATAGAGACGGCTTCAGTTTTTAAGACTCAGGTTGATCCGCCTCGTCCGCTCCCGTCTCGTCCGGCGACATTTTCTTCAAAGCAACCCCAGCAAGCACCGGCGCAAACACCGCCTCAAGTACCACCCCAAGAATCGGTCTCGAAATTTTCAATTTCTAATTTCAAATTTTTAATTCCCGTTTTGCTTATTTTTTTAATTGGGTTAGCAGGGTTTCTTTTTTGGCGATCACGTCGATCTCTTTCTTCTTCAGAGATAGTGGAAATCAAATATTGGGGTCTTTGGGAGCCTTCTTCGGTGATGGGGGGAGTAATCGAAGAATTCGAAAAACTTCATCCCAACATCAAGATTTCCTATGAACAGCAATCAATTATCGATTATCGCCAGCGGCTTCAGTCAGCCTTAGCATCAGGAGAAGGACCGGATATTTTTCGTTTTCACAATACTTGGCTGCCAATGTTTATTAATGATTTAGACCCTGTGCCGCCAGCGGTAATGGATGCGGCTGCTTTTGAAGCCACTTTTTACCCTACTGCTAAACAATCTTTGCGTCACAATGTTAATTATTACGGTATCCCATTAATGGTAGATACGTTGTCTTTATTTTATAACAAGGACATCTTTGCGACGGCTCAGGTCGTTGTTCCCAAAACCTGGGATGAATTTCGTCAGGTTGCTAATAGATTGACGGTTAAAGATGAAGCAGGTAGAATTCAAGTTGCCGGAGCGGCGATGGGAGTGGCCTCTAATGTTGATCACTGGAGTGATATTTTGGGCTTGATGATGCTTCAAAATGGGGTGAGGATGGACGAGCCCTATGATGATACTGCTGAACAAGCGCTTCAATTTTTTATGGTTTTTTCTAAAGATGATCGTATTTGGGATGAAACTTTGCCTTCATCGACCTTGGCTTTTGCTGGCGGGAAGTTAGCAATGTATTTTGCCCCCTCATGGCGAATTATCAATATTCGGGAGATGAATCCTGATTTAAATTTTGGGGTGGCGCCAGTGCCGCAGCTACCTCAATCATTAACTGAGGGGAAGCCGATTGCTTGGGCTACCTATTGGTCAGAAGGGGTATCAACAAAGAGTGTCTATAAGCAGGAGGCTTGGGAATTTGTCAAATATTTGGCAGAGCGGGAAACTTTAGAGCGAGTCTATCAAGCAGGCAGCCAAACTCATTATATAGGGGCTTTGTATCCTCGTTTGGATATGGCCTCGCTTTTAAATGATGATCCTCTTCTTTCTCCATTTATCGAGCAGGCTTCTTATGCGCAAAGCTGGTATCTTTGTTCGCGGACATTTGACAACGGGATTAATAACACCATTATTAAATATTTTGAGGATGCAGTTAATAGGGCCTTGCAAGGCAAGGGTTCTCAGCTTACCACCACTGTTAGTAATGGAGTAGCATCTGTTCTTTCCAAATATGGAGTAGCTTCTCAATGAACCCCGAACAGGCAATAGCGGCCACTTTGGTTTATTTTGATATTTTTGATTATCCTTTAACGACAAATGAGATTGCTCGTTGGCTGCCTTTGTCTATTAGCTTTACGAGGAGCCGCCTTTTGAGGTTAACAAAGGAGTTGGTGAAAAAGGGGTTTTTGGCTCAAGGGGAAGGTTTTTATTTTCTCTCAGGGCGGGGAAAAATAGTTCCGAAGCGAAGGAGAAACCAAAAGGCGTCAGGACTCAAGCTTAAAATTGCTCAAAAAGCAGCCCGAATTTTAATAAAAGTACCAGGGGTTTTATTGGTGGGCTTGACGGGAAATTTGGCAATGATGGATGCGCAAGAGGATGATGATATTGACCTTTTAATAATTACCCGAAAAGACAAAATTTGGACAGCACGATTTTTGACAGTTTTATTGTTGGAAATTTTGGGTCAACGGCGGCGGCCAAAGAGCAAGCGGATTAAGGATAAAATTTGTCTTAATCTTTTTTTAGACGAAGCTCATTTGCGCTTCAAGAAAAATAGGCAGGATTTGTATACCGCTCATGAGATTTTGCAAATGAGACCATTAGCGGGAAAAGAAAGTATTTATCAACGATTTTTGAAAACTAATGCTTGGACAAAAGATTTTTTACCCAATGCCTTCCGGAAGAAAACAGGAATGCATTGGCGAGACTTAGAGGTTTTTCCTAAAAAGCGTTGTAGTAAAGGTATTTTTGTTGAGAAGGTTTTAGCTTCTCTTCAACTTTGGTATATGAGGAGAAGGCAAACTACGGAGCAGGTGAAAAAGGGTCAGCTTTTTTTCCATCCTCAAGACAAAAGGAAAATAGTTTTAGAAGAATATGGCAAGAAGTTGGTTTCTCTTTCCTCTTGACAAGAAAAGAAATCTGATTATAATAAAGAAGAGTTATTACTTGAAATATTTGAGTAATAATTTTTTTTTGATACAGCATGACAAAGGTGAAATTACAACCAACAGCAGGATACGTATTAGTTGAGCCGGTAGCAATAGAAAAGAAAACTGCTTCGGGTATTGTTCTTCCTGATTCTCATGAAGAAAAACCACGGAAAGGTAGGGTTTTAGCTGTGGGTGGACCAGAAACTACTGAAAGCGGTGTTAAGCGTCAAGCACCTTGTAAGGTTGCCGATAAAGTGATTTATAAAGAGTGGGGTGGCAATGAATATAAAGAGAGTGATAAAGAATATCTTTTTATTAAAT
>Ga0209121_10003772_pt1 | contig 14458 bp, 14 predicted proteins | sample Cruoilmetagenom3_FD_187292 | JGI IMG/M metagenome (GOLD analysis project Ga0209121, IMG submission 187292) | Oil polluted marine microbial communities from Coal Oil Point, Santa Barbara, California, USA - Sample 3 (SPAdes) (version 2) | ecosystem: Environmental > Aquatic > Marine > Oil seeps ...
TGCAACATCAAAAACAGGCTGCATAATCAATCACGCAAACGAACCAGAGCCTCCAAAACTCAAACCGCTCTGATGTTCCACATTATATGACGACGGACATTTGTCGGCATGGAAACCGGGAGAGCCGGGAACAAGGATGCGGCACGCGTTGGGGATATCATGAAAGGTTTGAAGTATGCCAAGAGGCGCAAGGGCAAGGATACCTCGCGCAAGTGGTGGCTCGTAGAGGCCGACAAATAGGGGCATCTTGCAGGCGACGTGCTCGCGGGATAACGGCAACCGGCGGCAACTGGGCGGCGACCTTGCTTGCCGCTATTTTCTCTAATCGCAATAGGAAGTTACGTATCGAGCGGCTAGAGCGGCAACCAGATTGAGCAAAACCCCGCCAACGGTCCGATAAAAGCTCGAAGGTCGTTTATCCAATTCTCATCAAGACAATGCCTTTTGGCTAGCCGCTGGTTGCCGCTCGGCCGGATTCCCAGACGCACATAGGCACACGTCGAAGCTTGGCAGGCCTCAGAGGTTCGCTTGGGTCCTTCTCCGCACTCGGGACGCTCCACGGGGTGCGCTGAGCCACGGTTCTCCATAGCTTTGTGGGTAATCTGGTGTGGCAGACATAATTTGCACCCCTCAGCCTTGACCGCATTGCCAACATTGGATCACAGCAATAATATGCGGATCGTTCACGGGGCATAATTGGGGTCTGAAAGGTACCCTATGCTCGTGCTATTAGGCATGAAAGCAACTGGGGCGTATACGTCGTTCCTTCTGACGCAAATGTTGGCGAGAGACTTTCATTCGTGAACTGATCGAGAATTTGGTCGCGAACCAGTTCTGGTACACAGTGTCCCCTTCGACGCTGCGAAGCGAGAGCGGAAACCGCACATACATCATACCGGCCACGCGGATGATCTCTGGGCTCGTCTTGAAGTAGCGAAAGAGACTGCGTTTTGTCATCCCGCGACCCTAATTATTCTCCCTGCCTGCTTCAACAAGTTTTCCTCTGACAGTGCCACGCTTGGTCGTTATGGGATCAAACTGCAAATAGGCGAGGCGCTTAATGTCCCGCCGCGTTCTAGTGATACCAGCCAAAATCATCCCCGTGAATACAGATGCCAATCCCGTCAATCCAAGAACCAACGCCAGGATCAACGTCGGAAAACGCTCTACCAAACCGGTTCTCTGAAATTCCATGAACACCGGAACAAAAAGACCAAGCCCGCAAAAGATTGCAAGCGCTCCGGCCCACCCTAACACAGACATCGGCCGTTCCAGTGCAGTCAATCCGATAATAGCGCGCAGAATTCGAAAGCCATCGGAGTAGGTTCTCAGCTTACTGGTGGAATTGTCGGGGCGGGATCCGTAGCACGTTTCGATCTCGGCGAATGGAGCATCGAGTTGCAGCATATGGACAGTAATCTCTGTTTCAATCTCAAAACCCTTCGCTTCAATTGGCAAAGTTTTGACAAATCTGCGAGACATCACGCGATACCCAGACAGCATGTCCGAAAGTTTGGCATCGAAAAGAAAAGCGATCGTGCCCGTCAACAACCGGTTTCCAAACTGGTGCCCAAGACGGTATTCGTCACGGCCACCACCGACACGGAGCCCTATCACCACATCCAATGAGTCGCTGCGAAGCTTTTCGATCATTCTCGGCGCAGCAGATGGATCATAAGTCGTGTCACCATCCGTCAGCAGAAAAATATCGGCGTCTATATCGCGGAACATACGCCGCACAACGTGCCCTTTACCGCGCGTGGGCTCCTCCCTGACTTCGGCGCCATGTGCGGCTGCCACCTCAGCAGTTTGATCTGTTGATGCATTGTCGAACACGATGACGCGACATCCAGGCAAATGGGTCTTAAAATCTACAACCACCTCACCGATTGAAGCGGCTTCGTTCAGGCAAGGTATGACAACGGCTGTATCAGACCAGTCGCTGACCAAGTCGCGTGCTTGCGTGATATCGTTGGGCAAAGTGTTCATCCATTTGTCCTCACAAGACCAAAGGTTACCATAAATCAAAAGCAATCAACATTATGGCGATTTTTTGTTCAGCGGCACCATAGCACGAATTCCTCAGTTCGCGTGTGGTAACCGCTATTCAAACTGTGTTCTGCGTACAACATCTATTTGCAAACCTTCTTTAGACTGCCGAGCAAACCAAGACGCCAAAATAGGGCTCGGCCACCTTTGACAAAACCCTTGGAATTGCCTCCGAAACAACTCAATGTGGTCGCGGTTCGCGTCAATGAGGAAATGGATACACCGGTTGAGGCGCGATGCAGGAGAAATTGGTAATGGCCAGAAATACGAAAGTAAACATCATACCAGCCCTTGCCAAAAAACGCTTGGTCGCTTTCGTTCAGTTCGATCCGGAAGGTGGCATTCTGCCCCATGTAAGGGTGCACCTAAAAGCACTCCGCGAAGTGGCGACTCGTCTTGTTTTCGTGTCCAATTCTCCGCTGTCAACAGATGCGCTCACCTTCGCACATTCGCTTTGCGATGACGTTCTTCAGCGCGAGAACACAGGATACGATTTCGCTGGCTGGCGTGATGCGCTCGCGCGCCAAGATATGACGCAATACGACTCTGTTATTCTGACAAACTCCAGCATTGTTGGTCCGCTATTTCCACTTCTTCCGATCCTTGATGAGATGGATGCCAAAGATGCTGCATTCTGGGGTATGGTCCATTCGCTGCAATGTGGCAGCCATCTGCCCAGTTATTTTCTGTCGTTCTCCGCAAGGGTAACGACCTCTCAGACATGGACCGAATTTTGGAGCGGCGTTGAAATGCTCACAGACAAATGGGAAGTTATCCGCCGCTACGAAATCGGCCTGACCCGTCACTTTGAGCAAGCTGGCTTCCGATATGCGTCCTACATTCCCAGTCCGCGCTTTCCAAAGTCCATAAAGATCGTGGACGTGGAACGATTGGGAGGATGGATCAGACTGCCCTATGATGTGAACCGCGTCGGCCGGACGATCCGTCAGCACTATGAACTGATCGAAGAGGGCATGCCGTACCTTAAGGCTTCGCTGTTGTGGGGTAAGGATCGGGCCCGTCTGACACCGATAGATCGGATTAAGGCACTAGATGGCGTGAAATACCCCTGGTCGGAGATCGGATTTTGACAAGTAACCAACCCGGCGGTCTGAGGTCGATCTTGGTCAACGGGTCTCTGGTAGCTGTATCCACATGGTCCGAAACATTGCTTCGGATCATCTATCTAGTCGTGATCATTCGCTGTCTTGGATCGGCCAGTTACGGGCTGTGGCACTACTCCATGACATTCTATGGTCTGGTGTTCAGCCTGCTCGCCTTCGGGTTTGAGGTCGTTATTCTCTATTCCTACGGCACATCGTCGGCCCTTGGAGACCGTATCGTTCGAACGGCCCTTGCCTTGCGGCTGATAGCCGCCGCAATCGCGGTCCCGGTGTTTCTCGGTTTTGTGTGGGGCTTTGCACCCGAGGAAAGCCATATTGGTCTAATCGTTTTGATTCCAGTCCTGTTCGGACGCGGCATTGCCGAGATCGCGCGCAACGTCTATGTTGCCCGCCAGAATGTCTGGCGAAACTTTCCGAATGTAATGATCTTTCGGACCACGGAAGTGGCCATCGGAACGGCTTTGGTTATTAACGGAGCCAGCGTTGTTGTCATTCTGGCTGTTCACGCTCTGAGCTGGTGTGGTGAAGCACTTCTTGGTCTGTGGCTTATGAAAAAGGACTATGCGCTGGCCATTGCGCGGCCCGAACGCGCTGCTTGGAAAGAGCTTTTGCATCGCGGAGCCCCGATGGCCGCGATAAGTGTTACCAATATTTTTCTGTTTAGCGCGCCTGTTCTAATCTTCGGGTGGGCGGTTTCAGATTTCAGTGCCCTCGGTCAGCTCGGAATCGCACTTCAGATCATGGCCATCATTCTCGCAGGCGTGGATGCTTTTTTGACAACCGCCATTCCGGTGGTTGCACATGCAGAGTCGCGTGACGACCAGAGGCTAAACTACTACGGAGCCCTCATTGCGGGATTGGTTACTCTATGCTTCGCGGTGATCGCTATCCTTACCCATCTTTTTGTCGGCCCCGTTCTAACCACACTGTTGGGCTCCGGATACGAACAGACAATTGCACTCACGCTTCCGGCGATCGGCATCGCTTGGTTGTATCTTGTTCCAATCGGATTTCTGCAGCTCATGATTGTAGAGAAACGCTATGTCTTAAGCCTGGCTCCCAACCTGATTGCCTGTGTTGTCATCAGCGTTGGCATGTTAATTGCAGCGAACCAGATGACTCCACAGATCGCGATCCTGATCGCATGGTTAGCATGGGCCACCCGTGCCGTAACAATCATTGCTTTGGCTCTTCCCACAAACCGCAGGTTGATCACAGCCGCGCTCAAACCGGACTAGGGCTTGCCCCCAGGAACCGCTTTTTCGTCACGTCTACAAAGTGTTCGACTGTTTTAAAACTGCTCAGTTCCTTCTCTGCAAGTAAGCCTTCCACGCGTCCCATCGTTGACCGTGCATGTGCGATGTCGTCGATCCCGTAAGCGACCCCATAGCAACCTAAATTGTGTTGTGAGACCCATTCTTCTCTGGATTTGAAACGCCCCGGGATCACCACGCTTAGACATCCGCACAAGGCGGCGTATTGAGAATAGAAGCTGGCTTCGTCGTAGGAATAGAATATCTCGCAACGGTTGAACGTGTCAGCGATCTCTTGGTGGGACATGGTGTCGATGCAAGTGGCATTCTCGGTCTCGGGAACACGTGCTTTTTCGTGCCCTTTACGCACAAGATAGCACGCACCTTTCCGGTCTGTTTGACCTGTGTTCCGGTACACTGGGTTCCTTTTCCACATCGTAAGCTCGGTAGCCCCGCCAGTAATTTTGGGGAGATCGGACATCTCACCAGCACAAAAAAATACTTCGTTCTCGGTAAACCGGTAAGGATCTTTCAGGCCAGGTTGATAGAGCAACCATCGAGCTATCTTATTGACTTTAAGTGGATTTCCAAAAGTCACTTCTGGATATACCACTACCGGGTTACCCGCTAAGTCCTGTCTGGTGGCGATGGGTGTATCAAGTTCTGGGTTAAGCAGATCGGGATGCCCCAAAAGACGGGCAATGCCTGTCCGACACGTAAATATAGCTTCACCAATACCACCGAACGCAGGCTTAGACCAAGGCCAGATTGCCGCGCGTTCTCCCATGCTGTTCAAAGTATGCACCAACTGATGTAGAAAAATGCTGCCACCACTGTCGCCGTCATAGCGAGGCGCATAAACGATGTAGTTTAGAGCACCAGGTCGCGTCATTTGTGTTTATCTGGGCTGTCGAAATCCAATTTATCTTGTTCCAGATACTTCGCCTCAAGGGCCAGAACGTCTTTCTTTCTGGGTTTGCGCAAGGTCGCAGGAACACCTGCATAAATCCCCCACGGTTCTGTCGCCTGAAGAACCAGAGACATCGCCCCAATCGCGCAACCATCAGAAACGTCAACTCCGGGTGTTATCACTGCACTGGCGCCAACAATGACATGTCGCCCTAGCCGAACCGGCATTTTTGTTTCGGATTTGTACTGGTGGGGGACCGTTGGGTTTGTCATTGTACCACCGCTGTAATCGTCAGATTGGGCAAAAATCGAGACACGGTAAGCGAGGCCCGTAAAATCCTCCAAACAGATCCCAAGCAGCCCGCCCGCAACCAAACAGTAGGGCGCGATATGAACGTTCCTCCCAATGTCGACTTTACCTGATATCACACAGAAATCATCAATTCTGCTGTTGTCTCCAATGCAGATGCGGTCGGCATCATAGACCGAAGCTTTGTCACTGATTTTTACATTCCGGCCGAGTGCCGCAAATCCCAAAGCCTCCAGAGCATCTTGAGACAAATATGGCATAGAACGTCCTCATCTTGAGCTCACCTCGAGCGGTTCAACCATTCACTGGCGACCTCAATAACCGTATCGGCAAACCTTCCAAGAGAAAAGTACATGGGCAGACGAACCAGCCGTGACGAAATGTCGTCGGTAACGGAAAGAGTTCCATAGGTCCGAGTATGGGCCTTACCATAGGGCGATGAGTGAAGGGGTACATAATGGAAAGGCGTGTAAATGCCGTGAGCCCTCATGTGGTCGATAAATGCATCACGAGCCTCAGACGTCGGCAAAAGCAGATAAAACATGTGGCCGTTTCCGGTTGTATGGGCGGGGATGCGGGGCAGTTCACAAAGACCGTCTTCAGCAAATCCCTTGAATGCGTCCCAATAGTTCTGGAATAGCCCGCGGCGTGTGTCGCCGATCATCGCTGCCTGTTCAAGCTGACCACTCAGAAAGGCTGCGATCAACTCACCGGGAAGAAACGACGAGCCGATATCGACCCAAGTGTATTTGTCGACATGGCCACGAAAAAAGTTGGCCCGGTTGGTGCCTTTCTCGCGGATAATCTCGGCACGCTCCACGAGCTCGGGCCGGTTCAGGGTCAACGCACCGCCTTCTCCACTTACGATGTTTTTGGTCTCGTGAAAGCTGAACGTCGCCATATCCCCAAGCGAGCCAGCCAAGCGTCCCTTGTATGTAGAACCGAGCGCCTGTGCGGCGTCCTCCACAAGCATCACATCGTGTCTTTTTGCGATCTTGGACAGTTTATCCATATCCGCAGGAAAGCCGGCATAATGGACGGCAAATATCGCGCGGGTTTTCGGAGTGATAGCCGCCGCCACAGCTTCTGGATCAATATTCAGTGTTGCGGGATCAATATCGACAAAGACAGGAACGGCGCGGCGAAGAGCCACCGCATTGGCTGTCGAAACAAAGGTGAACGACGGCAGAATAACTTCGTCACCAGGTGCGAGATCACACAAGATTGCGGCCATTTCCAAGGCTGCGGTGCACGAATGCGTCAACAAGGCCGTTTTGGCACCCGTCATACTTGCAACCTGAGCATTGCAAATCCGGGTGAATGCCCCGTCACCTGACAATTGCCCACCGTCGACAGCCTGACGAATGAGATCCAACTCCCGACCTACAACTGATGGCTTATTGAACGGTATCTTTGTGTTTGGCATTTACTTCAATTCCAAATCTCAAAATCAATAACCGGTAAAGTGGAAGGCTATCGGTAGTTTCACAATTCCTTGGGCGCATATTGTCAGCCGGAATCGTCCATCTGTCCAAACCTCAAAAGGTTAAGCAGAAGATAAATCACGCAAGCAGTCAACCCGATGTTAATGATTTGAGCGACTGCTGGATTGAAAAATTTAAGCAAAAGTATCATATAAATCACTGAAAACATCAAACCGACCGCATAGGCCGCCAGAAATCGCGGCGCATCTCGATTGTGTTTCTTTGTCTGCCCTCCGAACGCCCAGTTCTTGTTCCAAACATAAGAAAAAAGCACACCCAAAATGAAACACAAGCCGGTTGCAACAACCGGATGCATTTCAAATTTGACCAAACCAAGAAATACTCCGTAAAGGACGGTGTTGTTCACCACCCCTACAAGCACATAGCGTGAAAACTGCGAACCTTGTTGCCTGATTTTCATTCTACTATCCGCCTATGGCTCACGTTTGAAAGTCACGAGCAGACCAGTCTTGGCTTTTGCCGCAATGTTCGCTTCGGCCGTTATCCCATAGTTTTCCGACAACCCCAAAAGGATCGAAGAAATTTTAGCCTCAGGATCGTGATCAGGGGACAGGAACAACGCCACACCGTCTCGAAGAAGATCACGATGACTTTGGTATCCTTGGTTTTCCGGGTGGCCTGTCATCCATCCTGCAACGATGACTTTTTGGGAATAAGGCTTCAAATCTGCGGTAAACAGTCGAGCTAATTCAAGCTGCAAATGATGGCTGTACGCAAAAACCGTTCCATCCCACGCCATTACAATCTGTGTCTGTTCGCGAAACTTTTCTTCACCATTCCGCGTTTCGTAAAGCTTAGCCGTCGCAGTCAAAAGGTAAAACACCGTTAAGCCGATCAGAGGCATTTTCCGGGCCAAGCCCACCCATCTGGAGGACACCGGAAGGTTGAGAAAATAGAGCGCCGACAAAACAGATGACACTGCCGACAAGAGAACCCGCTCTTTAAGTATGGCGAACAGACTAATGTAGAAAAGTGGCACTAGGAAAGTGAGACCCCCTGCAAGGAGTAACCCGCTTTGCACAGGCCTAGGCAGCCCTACAGCCACAAGAACCAAAGCCAGAATAACGATTTGCACGTTCGGACTACTGAGAACTCTCAAGAACGCCAAAAGCACATCTTGCGACTCCAAGAGATCTTCATTCTGCTCTACCGCCGCTTGAAGATCGGACAAATCATCTTGATCAATTTCCTGAGGATCGGTGAAAAAGTCCAAAAGCAAGTTGTAATCATTGAAGGAAGTGCCTTCTGGTAAGGATTCCAGGGAAAGTGCTGAGTTTGGATTGTCATTCAACTGGCCGCGGATATCGTTAAAGGCAACGTACACAGGGCTTAAGATCCCGTAGGCTCTTTCGCTTGCCATATGTAAACATATCCCGACTACAACAAAGACACCAAGCCCTAGTCCGCGGGATAGCGGTGCAACCTGCCGCCACATCCCCAACACGGCAAACGGCGCACTAACTACGACAACCAGTGCTGCGGCCTCAAATCGCAAAAGAAACCCTGAAAGAACCAGGAATGCTCCGACCCAACGCAACGCTCTCGAAGACATTGTCCAGAACGCCCAAGCCCCCACTGCAACCGAGAGGGCCGCGGCTGTTGTGAATTGCATATGTATGATCGTATTGAACGTTAAGGCCCCTAAGGTTGCCAAAGTGAACATCCCGACAGGATGGTTTTGTTGAACGCGCTCGATGGCCGTAAGAACCATCAGAGCACTACTTGCCGACAGAAGCGAAAGCATGAATGCGGGATACCAATCCACCTGAGGGATAATCCCATAAAGACGGCTAAGCAGCAGCCCCAAAATGTAGTTGATAAAGACCAGGTTAGGGGTAGGGTCTCCGCTGTAGGCCCCGCTGGCGAGCATCATCATAATGATGTCGTCGTTCGTTTCAAACCGGAGCGGCAGGAACATCAAAGATGCAGCAAAGACCAAGATCAAAAGAACCGCAAACTGCACTGGACGCGAAAATAGAATCATCAGTTATCTGCGTTCAGCGAAGTCGCATCTTGAGTGTGGAGCATTGAAGCTACGAGTTCTTTTGTTCGCCCGGCAGTATCATCTTCTACCAGAATTCGAGGCCGATTTTGAACCTCAGAGAAGACGCGACCCAGATAGAAACCGTGTATCCCCAACACTGCCAAAATTAGCCCGGACAGAAACCAGACCGACAAGACTGTGCTGGTCCAACCCGGAACCGTGAAGGAACCGGCCAGCCAAGCAATCACAAGGACCAACGAAATGAGAGCGGAAAGACCGCTGAATGCAAGTCCGACAAGAATGCTCAGTTTCAGGGGCCGGTCCGAGAAACGAATAATGATCCCGATCGCCATTCGGATAAGTCGTTTGAGAGAATACGAGCTTTGTCCGCTAAGTCTGGCACCGCGATCAACCTGAAATTGGGTTGTGCTTAACCCGGTCAAACTCACCATAACCGGCAGGAAAACTTCCTGTTCTCGAAACATCAGAAGGGTGTCGACCATCCGTCGACTATAAAGGCCGAAATTTCCGATGTTTTGCAAACGCACACCAGCCAAAACATGCACCAACCGCATGAAGAGAGCGGACGCCTGTCTTCGAAAGGCAGAGTCGCTCCATTCACCCCGTTCAACGATGACCGCATCTACTTTTTTCCGACGCGCCACGTCCAGAAGCGCGGGGATTACAGAAGGATCATCCTGCAAGTCGCAGTCTAGTATGGCAACCCATTCCCCGCGAGCCGCTTCAAGACCCGCCCAAATCGCAAGATGTTGACCGTGATTACGTGCCAGCTTAATCCCTCTCACGTTAGAACAGGTCTGCGACAAGGCATCAATAACCTCCCATGGGTTGTCAGGCCCACGGTCATCAACCAACACCAATTCCCACTCGAGAGACTGGCCTAGCGCTGCCCGAACCTGTTCAACCAGCTTTTCAAGACAATCACGACAGCCGTAGACGGGGGACACAACACTAATCACGAAGGGGGCCGAGGTCTGGGTCGCTTCATCTCCAGAGTCCGCTGAAACAATGGTGACAGCCATATTCTAGTCCTTTAAAAATGTCTGTTTTCTGTGTTGCTTCGAAAGAGTAGAACAGAAAGAAATGTGTTTAGACAACCTTATTGTCCGTAACTTCCGCGGAGTTTTTCAGGTCCGCACCTGTCAGATGGCATTAAGAAACCACCGAAAACCTAACGCGCTCTAAACTTTTCCAAGAGCAACAGCGCCCCAAAACCCGGCCGTATCTCTAAGAGATTGCCTGTAAACACCTGTCCGCATCATCCTCAGCAACCGGTCAACCGGAGTTCGAGCATCTCGTGCTCTAGAGAATTTCTGCAAGAGTTGCCGGTTCTCTTCCGTCAGCTTGCTCTGTACAAGAGTCAAAGCGTTTACTGTCTGTCCAACCTTTTTGCGATACCTCCCGTCCGCAACCGAGAGGTTCCGAAGCTGACGTTTCAAGAATGTCTCGCCCGCACCAATTTCATTTCCTTGATGCTGACGGTAAAGAAGCGTCGAAGTGCTGTCATAGATCACTTGCCCGCCGACACCCGTTATTAACGCGTAAGCCCACCAATCGTGCGCATAGACGTTGGAGATCACTCGCGAGGCATCTCGTAATTCTCGAACCGCGGCAGCGTTGAGTAACATCGTGTTGCCCGTCGCAAAGTTTTCAACCAGAGCGTTCAGAAATCCCGGTTCGCGACGCTGCCTCTGGCTCATTTTCTTACGATCTGTCGCCGCATTCCAAATCAATGATGCGGAACCATAAAGTAAAGGCCGGTTTGAAGATGTTGTTTCCAGCGCGGCGACGGCCTTTGATATTTTCTCCGGAAGCCAGATGTCATCCTGATCTGCAAACATCACCGCTTCGCATTCATCAGGCAGATCTCGCACCAAGGTTATGAAGTTTTTGGAAAACCCCTGAAGCGGGCCTTGTTTCAGCGTCACCGTCTGATCAACCCGGTTTGCAAATTTGGTTACTATATCTTTGGTGCCGTCAACCGACCCGTCGTCAGACACCGTCAATTTCCAAGACTGGTAGCTTTGATCGCACAGACTCTCCAATTGCGCATTCAGAAATTCGGCTCCGTTGTAGGTTCCCATCAATATGTCTACAATCGGCTTCCGGATACTCGGCCCCTTCATGAACTGTCTTTCATGTCAGGCGCGATTGCTTCCGCCAAAAGCATGTCGACAAACGACTGGATTTCACCTTTGAAGCGTGCGATCGATAAATCTGGAATGGAGTCAGCAACGGTTTTCGGATGAAACTGCGACACCTCAAAACTTTCCAGTACCTTTGCCAGAGCCTCTGGTGTTTGTGATTCAAAGAACCGACCGTTGATATGCTCGCGCAGATAATCAAGCGCCCCACCGGCTTTGTAAGCGATCACAGGTACACCGCTGGCCATTGCCTCAATCGGAGCAATCCCGAAATCTTCGCGAGGCGGAAAGATCATTGCCACACATTGCGACAGAAGCTGGCGCAGCTTTTCATCTGACGTTCGCCCCAGAAACACGATCAATCCGGCAAGGGTTGGGTCTTGCTCAACCGCGTCTGCAACGATGCTCTCAAGCTGCTGTTGCAGCTCTGTGCTGGTCGCTTGCCCCGAGATCATCAGCCGTTTGCGCGCAAGCAGGCACGCGCGGATCGCTACATCGACCCGCTTTTGAAACGTGAGCCTTCCGTTGTAGAGAAAAAAATCTTTAGGCTCCCTTACAATTGCGGAGAACGTCGCTGTGTCGATCGGTGGAAATACCACCTGGCACTCAATCCCGTAAAACTTGCGGACTTGACCTTTGGTATAACTGCTGTTGCACAACCAGATCGTTTTGTTCCGCTTCAAACGGCGAATTCCGAGTTGATCGAGCGCCCGCAGCGGACCGTTCAGAACCGCCATGAGCCGACGCAGTGTTTTGGGGATCGCCGCAAGATCCGACTCGGTTGTGAGCCCGGGATAGAGCCAGCGTGTCGGTGTATGGAAATAGACGATTGTCGGTGTTCCTGAAGGCACGCGGATGAGTTTCGATTGCGCCGCACAGGAGTAAATGACGACATCATGCGCCTTAGTTTTATGAAAAGCAGAGGTTATGAAATACAACCAGTAGAAGTGATAGAGGTTAAGTCGATTCGGAACAAATGGGAGAGCCAAAACCATCTGCGCCGGACTCGTGTTCAGCTTTCCTTCTTCCTTTGCTTTGGCAATGGCAGGATATCGTTTAAGTCCCGTAGGATCGTAGATCGCGGTGTAAAGATCACTTCCCGGATAGCTAGCGCGCAGTGTGTCGATAACCATCTCTGCCCCGCCTTCGAACAGAAAATCGCAAGCAATTCCGATGTGTGCTTTCGTTGCTTCGCCTACGGGCATGTTATGACCGGGTTCTTCTTTTGTGGTGCGCGATGACGTCGCGTCTGGGTTTAGCGGTTGCACGACGCCAGCTCCGCAGACAGAGATTGATAGCGGTCAGCATATTCCGGCCTGACTTCGTCGAAAACACGCAGACCGATTCTCTCGTAATCCTCCAATGTCGGTATAGCGACGGCGTAGTTCGCACACAATTCTTTAATTTGGCTGGCACTCAACTGATGAAGATTCATCGCTATTGGAAATTCGGGGTTCAAAGGAGAATTTCGCGGAATATCATTAACAAAGACCACGCCATAACTGTCCACGATTGTAACTTCTGCATCCTGTGCGGACACGAACGCGCTGGCCTGCGCATAAGGCTCAACCAGCGCGGATATCTGATATCCACGAAATGGCACCAATATCACCGGCGAAATGAACAGACACGCGATGACCCAGCTCAGGAATGGACTTTTCTCACTCTTTTCCCGAAGTGCTATCCAGCCGGGAATGGCCAAAAGCACTAGGTGCCCTAGCAGTCCGTGCAAGTAGCGATACCCCCAGCCGTGACCCTGGTCTGGCATCAAGATCGGATATGGCAATGTACTCACACCCAAGCTCCAGACCACCAATACGAGCATTCGGTTCGACCGAACGTTTGATAGGCCAGCTATCAGAAGCGGGACAAGTGCGAGGCTTTGCCAAGCAATCATTCTCACAAGATTAGCAATCACGCTTGCAACATCTGCCAGCGAAGGCAATTTAGCCATGTCCAGCACGCGCAGGAAAACACCCCTTGCTTCAACACTGTTTATGTCGGCAGTCGGGGCTGTTCCCGCTGCAACAAGTCTCGCATTTCCTGCAACAACTGCGCTATTGAATGACCACCAGTCCCACGACATTACAGCGAGGTGCCCTACCAAGTATATTCCGCCATATAGCGCCAGTAGTCCGAGTCGGAGAGGCCGGAAAAGGGTGAGCAGAAAAGGCAACGCAAAGAACAGATGGAAATGTATCTGATGGAGCGAAGCCGTGAGCACGCCCACCAATGCCGCAGCCAAGTGGCTCCGAAAGCGGTCATTGAGGAAGAGTGTGAGCCAAAGCAGGTTCAGGCAAAGATGCGCTGACATGGCATAACTGGTGAGTGATGCGGCCAATGCTTGTTGAGATGTCGCAAGCAGCACGCCCGCGACGATAGGGGCTTCTTTGGCAGCAGGAAATATTTGCCGCGCTACTCTCATTACAAGAAGAACAGCAGCGGCGTTCATCACTGCGGATGTGTATTTGCCCAAGCCGAAAATTTCAAATGCAGCGTAAAGCAAAGACATGCCAGGCCGGTAATTGCTAGCAAGAGTACCTGTAATTGGATCATAGCTGGCAAAAGGGTGATACATCGCCCGACCAAAGGACCGCCATTCTTCCGGAACCGTAGCCGAGAGATGACCGGACAGGAAAATTTCAGCCTGCAATTGCGTCATCCACTCGTCCATTGAGAACGCATAGCCTTTGTAGACGAAGGTGACCCCGAGGACCGATAGCCCCAATGCAATCGCTGCAACCATTAATAGGGGAAGCCTCGTCATCGAAATGGATGTCAATCTGCGGCACACTGTGGGCAGTGGAGCTAGGGCCCCCAGAGCAAAAGCCGTCATCAGAACGACCACAAACCCGGGGACATCAACCAGAAAATAGAAGTAACGGGATATTCCAACAGTACCACCGAGGAACATGACCATGAGCAGCCCAACAGAAAACAATGCGAGCAAGCAGATGAAAACCAAACAAACCCGCTTCAGTTCGAGAAACGAAATGCGCGAAGTACTTTCGGTGACTGAAAATTCCATCGGTTCAGGCTTGTCCATTCAGCACCTATTAATTGTCCGTCGTCATATAATGTGGAACATCAGAGCGGTTTGAGTTTTGGAGGCTCTGGTTCGTTTGCGTGATTGATTATGCAGCCTGTTTTTGATGTTGC
>Ga0209121_10003774_pt1 | contig 14452 bp, 13 predicted proteins | sample Cruoilmetagenom3_FD_187292 | JGI IMG/M metagenome (GOLD analysis project Ga0209121, IMG submission 187292) | Oil polluted marine microbial communities from Coal Oil Point, Santa Barbara, California, USA - Sample 3 (SPAdes) (version 2) | ecosystem: Environmental > Aquatic > Marine > Oil seeps ...
TTTATTTCAGGATCTGTTATGAGATGCTGAACCAATACTGAATCAAGTTCAGCACAGGGCCCAGCATGACAGAAAAAGAGGTGACAGAGCGCGAGGAAGAGAGATTGGGAAATAATTACCATAAGTAACTTTCCCGCCCCGTTGCGGGAGGGAACAGAAGGGAGGGGGATAAAAGAGAAATATCCACCACGAATGCACGAATAAATGGGAATAGACATCAGACATCAGACATCAGACATCTGACATCAGACATCTGACATCAGACATCAGACATCAGACGCCAGACATCAGACTTCAGCCGAGAAGGGATATAATATTGAAATTACAATTTACTGTTTACTATTTACGCCTTTTGCTATTGGCTCTTGTAACTTGTAATTATATTTATAGTTCTATTATCTTTCCTGCTCCACCCTCGGTATAAGCATCAGGATATAATAATTTTATCTCTTTAATAAATTTAGTACAATGTGTAGGGCAGATTAGTTCCATATCTTTAAATAGGTCAAAATCTTTGAATCCATGCATTCCACCGATTATGGCATATATCTGTCCGTATTGTGATGCCGTATCAAGAATGTGTGACATCTTAGGATGTGAACACCCAACGATAAGAACCAACCCTCTATCAGTACTAATAATCAAAGATTGTTCTATGTTATCCAGTTCTCCCGTAGAATAGATATTATCATGTATTGCAACAGTCTCATTTAAGGGAATTACCTTATTCCCTCTGTGACATCCTTTGAATGTCGGAGGAATATATATAGTAACATTATTATTAATATTTAAAAATTCAGATAATCCGCCGGTATGGTCATAATGTGCATGAGAAATAAATATTTCATCAATAGATAAAGGATCAATATCAAGATTCTTCATATTGGAAAGTAATATTGCACCATTTGCGCCTGTATCAAATAGTATTTTCGGAGTATTCTCAATCTCTATTAGACAAGAAAATCCCCAATCAGCTTTTAATTCCCTATTATATACCGTATTATCATAAACAATTGTAATTTTCATATTTCCTCCAGAATATATTTAAGTAAATAATCTATAAATTTTCCTTTACATATTTTATCGCATTATTAAAGATAAGTGTCCCCATACTATCACTTGAAAATTGCTTTCTTTGCCAGGATGGATATTGATAAATTTCAACATATCTTTCGGGATGGGGCATTAAACCAAGGATTTGTCCGGATATGTCACAAATCCCTGCGATATTTGAATAAGAACCATTTGGATTTGATTTATCTGTTATATTGCCATCTTTATCGCAATATTGAAAAACTATTTGTCTATTTTCGTTAAGGGATTTGATTATTCTCTTATTCGCAACAAATTTACCCTCAGCATGAGCAATTGGGAGTTCAATAGTGTCGGGGAAATTATGATTAATAAATTTTGATACCGAATTATTATTAACCTTCAAATTTACCCATTTATTTATAAAAATCCCGGAATCATTAAAGTCAAGTGTAACTTCAACATTTTCATTGCCATCAATGTTTGGTAAAAGTCCTGATTTAACAAGAACCTGAAATCCATTACATATACCAATTATTAATTTACCATTATTAAGAAACCTATTAATATTATCTCTCTCGTAGTGCATAAGTAAATCAGCAAATACTTTGCCTGCTGAAATGTCATCTCCGTAAGAAAAACCTCCCGGAATGACAATTATATGAGATTTATCAAAGTTCTCATTATTTCTTATTATTTCACTGAGAATTTTTGTCTCAACAGATGCTCCTACTTTTCTAAATGCATTTTCAGTTTCAAGGTTACAATTCGTTCCTTCTGTATATAATAGAGATACATTTATTTTCATTTTACCACCTTAATGGACTTTTCCAACTTTCTATGATTTCCGTTAAATCTATTTCAAGCAATTTATCTTTATATTTGAATCTTATCAATCTATCGAAAGTTGCATAACCTAATCTACAATATGAAATATCTTTTATAGTATTAATGAAATCATCCTCCATAGTGCTCTTTACTTCAACTAATATTCTTGATGCTGATTCGGAAAATAAAATAGTTTCAAATTCATGTTCATCATTAATAGGAATATTCGAAAGATCGAAATCCAATCCGAATCTTCCACCTATTGCCATTTCCGTAGCTGCAATAGAGATACCACCTTCACTTGAGTCATGAGCTGAAACAATATAACCGTTTTGTATCATTTGAAATACTGCTCTATATATTTTTTGAGCCATCTCGATATCTACATTCGGAACAATACCTCCTGATATACCAAGAACATCATAAAGAATGGAACCACCTAATTCATTTTTGGTATTCCCTATTAAATAAATAGGGTTTTTGGAGGATTTTATGTCAGATGTAATTGTCAATCGAACATCATCTATAACCGAAAGCGCCGAGATAAGCATTGTCGGAGGAATATTTATTGTCTTATCTTTCAATTTGAACTCATTATATAAACTATCCTTACCTGAGATAAAAGGGGTATCAAATGATTTTGCCGCATCATAAAGACCTTTTGAAGACATGACGATATCGCCAAGTATCTCGGGTTTATCGGGATTCCCGAAACTATAATTATCAAGAATTGCTGTATAATCAGGATTTCCTCCTACACATACAAGGTTTCTAATTGCTTCATCAATAGCACAAAGTGCCATTTTATATGGATCTATTATCCCATATCGAACATTAATACCATTAGATATAACAATACCCTTTAATGAATCATATTCCGGTTTTATAACTGCTGCATCACTTGGAGCATCATGTTTTTCTCCAATCAGTGGTTTTCCTACTGTTCTTCCCTGAACCTCATGATCATATTGTCTTATAACCCATTCCTTACTTGCAATTGTACAGTTACTAAGTACGGATATAAAGGTAGATTTTAGATTATTTATCTTATAATTTATTTTATTCTGCTCTCTTTCTATATATACAGCTTTCTTATTTAATTTAGGCAATCCGTTATGAAGAAATTTCATATCGAGTTCAAGGACTTTATTGCATTTATAAAACAGTACTAAATTATTATCATTTGTAAATTCTCCTATTTCCGCATACTCTACATTATATTTCTTAAATACATCCATAATTTCATTGATATTTTCCGGTTTAACTGAAATTACCATTCGTTCCTGAGCTTCGGATATCCATATTTCAGTATAAGTCAATCCTTTATATTTTAATAATACATCCGAAAGTTCGACGGAAGCTCCGATATTTTCTCCCATTTCTCCTATAGCGGATGATAATCCACCAGCTCCACAGTCAGTTATTGCCGTATAGAGATTCTTATCTCTTGCTTCAAGTAAAGCATCGAGCATCTTCTTTTCTGTAATAGCATTTCCAATTTGTACTGCATTAGAACTAATCGATTCGGATTCATCATCCAATGATATAGATGAGAATGTTGCACCATGAATACCATCTTTCCCTGTTCTCCCGCCGATAACAACTATTTTTTCACCGGGACTTGAATGTTTTGTCTCTGTTCCTACGGGCATTATTCCAATTGAACCGCAAAACACCAACGGGTTACCGAGGTAGTCATTATGAAAATGAATCGAGCCATTAACAGTGGGAATTCCCATTCTGTTGCCGTAATCTCTAACACCTGCAACTACACCCATAGCAATTCTCTTAGGGTGAAGAATACCTGTCGGTATTTCAGTATGAGGATAATCCGGATTCGCAAAGCAGAACACATCGGTATTTGCTATCGGTTTTGCTCCTCTACCTGTCCCCATTATGTCCCTAACAACTCCGCCAATTCCTGTTTCCGCTCCTCCGTATGGTTCGAGAGCCGAAGGATGATTGTGTGTCTCAACCTTGAAACAGATATGGTTTTTATCATCAAATTTGATTATTCCTGCGTTATCCTTAAAAACGGAAACTAAAAAATCTCTTTTACTCTCTTTGGTTGCCTTAAATACAGTATTTTTTAATAAACCATTAATAATCTCACCTTCAAAATCAATATTACCATTTAATGTCTTATGTTTGCAATGTTCACTCCATGTTTGTGCGATTGTTTCAAGCTCGATATCCGTTGGTTTTCTATTTAATTTTTTATAATATTTTTGTATTTCTTTCATTTCATTTATATTTAAAGATAAAACCATCTTATTACTCAAATCCAGAAGACTTTCATCATCCATATTTACAATATCAATTTCAAAAAGTTTAAATTCAAGTTCTTTCCCTTTTTTAAATGTCGGATAAGTATTTAGTCTATATTGAACAGTCCTGTTAACAAGTAGTTTTTTTGCAATATAATCTATATCCTCTTTTGAATAATCTTTACTGAATTCCACTCTGAATGTTCTAATAATATCACCTTTAAAAATTATGCTAAGTCGTTCTATAACATCATTTAGTGTTAAAATAACAGGATCCATTACTCCGGTCATATAACCATATTCTACAATATTCGATGGATAATCCATTTTATTAACAATAGTATATTCTTCTATTATAGGATCAATAATAATCTCTTTAACAATTCTGTTGACAATTTCATTATCATCGAGTGAAAAGTAATAGCATTTCTTGAATCTTATATCCGGATTATCTTTAATGTCAATGAAGGGTAAATTCGATTTAATTTTTTCTTCATCATGATTCTTTATACCATCTCTCGTTATTATTTCGATTTTAATCATACATACCTCTCATTAAGCGATTTTTGAATCCATCCATTATTAAAACCAAGATTATTAACCGTATCGATTACCTGATTATATTCTTGCTTATTTATTCTTCTATTTAGCTCATTGATTTCTTTTGCCTTATATGTAGGGAAATATTGGTCCATTACACTCACATAGACTTCGTTCCCAATATTCTCCTTTATGAAGTTCAATGTTTCTATTGTGCCTGATATATTATTTGGTAAAATTAAAAGTCTGATAATTATTCCTTTTTGAGCAATCCCGTAATTATTAGTAATCAAATTGCCTTTTTGATAAAACATTTCAATTACAGCTTTTCTATTGATTTCAACATAGTTATAGACTTTTGAATATTTAAGTGCATACTCATTATCAGAATACCTCATATCTACAAGATATATATCTATATAATCTTTTATTAATTTGATTGTTTCCAGTGAGTCAAAACCACTAGAATTATAGACAATAGGAATATTTAGATTCCTTTCTTTTGCAATTTTTAGTGCACTCAATATTTGAGGGATATAATGATTGCATGTTACCAGATTTATATTGTGAGCATTTTCATTTTTAAGATCTAACATAATATCCGAAAGTTCTTCTATTGTGTTCTCTTTCCCATATTTAAACTGACTTATTGGATAATTTTGACAATAAACACATTTCATATTGCATCCGGAAAAGAAAATTGTTCCCGAACCTATCATTCCTGATATAGGTGGTTCTTCTCCATGATGTAGATTAAAACTTGCAATCTTTACATTTTCACCTGAAGCCTCACAAATCCCCTTTTCTCCCTTTATTCTATTGACTCCGCATTTCCATGGACATATCTTACAATTCGAAAGCAAACTCAGATAATTCATTTAAAGATTTTTACTGCCAGGTATTGTTAAAGGTATATTTCTTCTGCAGAGAGGACAATTTTCCTTACTATATTTCTCAATATTTAGAGAATAAACCGAATAAAGGGGGTAGGGGAGTCTTATAGATTTTGAATTTCTATTTATAAATACCGCAAGACCAACAATAATACCTCCCTTTTTTTCCGCTGCTTGTGCTGTTTCAACAATAGAACCTCCTGTAGTTAGTATATCATCTACCACAAGAATTCTTTCCCCTTTTGTGATTTTAAAATCTCTTCTGAAAACCCTTTTTCCGTCAACCTTCTCAGCATAAATCGCTCTTTTTTTAATATAATTTGCTACATCATAAGCTATGATAATCCCACCTGTTGTTGGACCGGTTACCGTATCTATATTTTCATAATTGAAATGATCTGCAATATCTTTACAGAATAGTGTAGATATTTCGGGTTTTTCAAGCAGTCTGAATTTTTCGATGTAATATTCACTATGAAGTCCGGAGGTGAGTTCAAAATGTCCCTTTTTTACTGCCCCCAAATCATCTAATAAATGTCTATAATTTATCATTATTCTTTCCCTTATTCATCTGCTCTAAGATTTCTGTTGCAGCTTTTGCTCTATTCTTTGCATCTAATATGGGTCTGCCGACTACAAGGTAATCACTTCCATTCCTGATTGCATCTTCGGGTGTAGATACCCTAACCTGATCAAAAATATTATCTCCGATAGGTCTAATCCCGGGTGTAATAACTATAAATTCTTTTCCAAGTTCCTTTTTTATTTCCTTTACTTCATTTACAGATGCGACTACACCGTCAAGACCCGCACTTTTTGCCGAATTTGCAAGGATTAAAACCATCTCTTTTATTGTCTTATCATATACCCCAAGAATATCCATAAGAAAAGCATCACTTAGACTTGTAAGCATTGTAACGCCAATCACATTTGTCATCTTTTTATCACCTTCCCAGGCAGCTTTCATTGCAGTTTCCATCATTTCAAACCCACCAAGTGTATGAATAGTGAGCATATCAACACCTAAACCGATTGCTGAAATAATACCATTGGCAACGGTATTTGGTATGTCATGGAATTTCAAGTCGAGAAACACTTTATGCCCTCTATTTTTTATATCATAAACAATATCCGGACCAAGTAGTGTGAAAATCTGTATCCCAACTTTATAATATGTAACAACGCCATCGAGTTCAGAAAGTATATTGTATATTTCCTGTTTATTCCCCCTGTCCAGAGCGACAATAAGTCTGTTTTTCATTATATACTCCCTTTAAATGTTCCAATAATTTCATTTAAGTCATTTATAGATTTTCTATCCATATAGTTCTCTATAAATGTGTTGATTTCGAAAGCAATCTGAGGATTTCTGAAGATAATACTACCTACCTGAATTAAACTTGCTCCTGCGATTAAAAATTCTATTGCATCAGATCCCGATGATATCCCTCCAATTCCTATAATAGGGATGTCAACTGCATTCGATATATCGTAAACGAGTTTCAAAGCCATCGGTTTAATCGCCGGTCCTGAATAACCACCATAATCCTTACCAATTCTCGAATAACAGGTTTCAATATCTATACTCATACCGAGATAGGTATTAACAAGTGAAATAGCATCACATCCCGCTTCTTCGGAAGCCCTGGCAAGTTCTATAGTATTACATAAATTAGGTGTCAGTTTTGATATTATAAGTTTATTAGTTATATTACGAATTGTTTTAATTAATATATAAATATCATTCGGATCCTCACTAAGTATCATTCCTCCATCGCTGACATTTGGGCATGATAAATTTAGCTCATATCCAATAACATTAAGATGTTCTATTTTTTTAATTATATTGATAAAATCACTTATATTACCCCCGGCCACATTTACTATTATATTTGTAGGAAAATTTTTGTAAATATCACCATATTGTTTTACAAATTCCTTTACCCCCGGATTTGCAAGACCTATTGAATTTATAAGCCCACATGGTGTTTCGATAATTCTTGGCAATGGGTTTCCTTCTCTTCTCTCTATTGTTATCCCCTTAGTTACTATTGCTCCAAAATCATTAATATTTAAAATTTCCTTGTATTCAAGTCCAAAACCAAATGTACCGGAAGCAGCTATAACGGGAGAGTTGAATGTTAAATTGCCTATTTTAATCGAAAGTTTATTCATATTTCAATTCATTTGCATTAAAGACAGGACCATCAATACATGTATATTTGTATGTATCATTATTCATTTTTACGGCACAACCCAAACATACGCCAACACCACATGCCATTCTCTTTTCAACGGAGAAAAACATAGGTAAATCGATAGGTTTTTTCTTTAATATATGTAACATTCCATCAGGACCACATGCATAGATTATTGAATTGTCTTTAAAAATTGGTAAAAAATCAGTAATTAAACCTTCGTTTCCGTAGCTTCCATCTTCCGTAGAAAAAGTAATTTTGTCTGAAATCAACTGAAATTCATTCATCAAGATAAATTCATGTATTGTTTTTGCTCCCCAGCAAAGTGTAATTTGCTTGTTTGTTTGGTTTTGCTTTATATATTTGATTAAAAAATGAATGGAGGCTATGCCTGTGCCACCTGCGATACAATATACATTATTACTGTTATCTATTGGATAACTATTTCCTAAAGGTCCGATAATATCAATTTCATCACCCTTACGAAGATCTTTCATTATATAGGTTCCTTTTCCAATTACTCTATACAGAACAGAGATTGTACCTTCTGAAATATCAAAGATACTAAAAGGTCTTCTTAAAAAGGGATCCAGAGAGCTTGATACAAGTATATGTAGAAAATTACCAGGTAGGATATCTTCTTCGATTTTTTCGGAAGTGAAATTAATTAAATAAAGTTCCTTTGAAAGGCGTTTATTGCTCAATATTTGGGATTTTATTCGCCTCATTATTCCTATTCTCTTTCAAATATTTGCTATATTTACTATTTGGAAAGCTTATAACTAATTTGTTATAATAAAAATTTGAACTATCCTTATTTCCATAAATATTTCCATAAATCCAGCCAAGATTATATAATATATGGCTGAATTCATTACAATTAGGATATTTGTTATACAATTTCAAAAGTATGTTTTTAGCTTTTGCGGATCGATCGAGATTGAATTCATATATTTCTGCAATTCTAAGGTTTATTTTAACAATGGAATCGATGCATAAAGAGTCGGATTTCAGTGAATCCATTTCAATATACCTGTTCAACTCCATTAGGGAATTCAATCTCCTTTCACATAAGAAATACAATGAATCCTTTGTACTAATTCCACTGATGTTTTTCAATGTTTGAAAAGCTTCGGTATAATTTTTCTCTTTTTCTTCAATCAAACTCTTATTATAAATAGCTTTCAGTTTAACAGAATCAATTCTTGTAGTTTTTATAATATCCGTATATATATTGGTAGCTTTTTTATTTTCCCTGAGTTTCGAATAAATTCTTGCAATTTCGAGATTTATCGTATTATACATATCCTGAGTATGTGACATCTCTTTTAATTTAATTAGAGAGTTAAGTGCTTCGTCATATTTCCCTTCATCGGTCTTAATCGAAGAAATTTTAACGAGCATCGTATACTGTATGTCTTTGGCAGGATTTAGTTTAAGAATCTTATGATAGTATTCATCTGCTTTTATATAATTAGTCTTTTCCAAATAGAGATCACCAAGGAAGAGATATATATCTATTTGTTTCTCAATAGAGCCCTTTCTACTCAGAGATGTTTCAAGTAAATCAATAGCTTTTTCCGTACTGTCCAATGAGATAAGACACTTTGCCCTAAGTACTATAATATCATCCGTAAGGTTTTTACTTTCTTCGATATGTTCCAATTTTAAAAGAGACAAGGAAAATTCTTTTCTATAATAAAGGAGTAAGGCATAGAGATAATGGACTTCATCAATTATATTTGAATTACCGTAATATATTTCAATCTCATTTAATTTTTTCTGTGCCTTTTCATTTTCATTTTTTAACATATAAGCTTTTGCCATAAGAAGAAGTGCATCATCAACAAGGTTAGATTGTGGGTAATATTGAATTAGTTTCGCTGTTTTCTGAATTGTGCTATCTGCTTTAATCTTATAAGTGTTGCTGCTTGGGTTTTTTTCTTTCTCACTCAATGCCAAATTATAATAGGATTTAGCATTATAATAAATATTGAAATATGCACATCCTGTGAAAATTAAAGTAATAAATAGGATTGCAGATTTCAACTTCATATGTGGATTATAGGAGAAATATTTTCATTAGTCAAGAGACACAAAAATAAGGATAATAGACATCAGACTCCAGACATCAGACTTCAGCCGAGAAGGGAAAGAATACAATCACCCTCACCTCAGTCCTCTCCCATCGAGGGCGAGGAAGAAAAGGGAGGGGAAATAAATACATGTTACACGAATAAATAGTAATAGACATCAGACACCAGACACCAGACATCAGCCGAGAGGGGAGAGAGATCCACCACGAATGCACGAATAATAGAGGATAGACATCAGACATCAGACGACAGACTTCAGCCGAAAAGAGAATGGAGGAAACAACGAATTTCACGAAGGGGAGAGAAGGGAATAATTTTTATATTTATTTCACGAATTAGGGCACGATGCATCGTGCCCCTACGGTGTCATCCTGAATTTATTTCAGGATCTGTTATGAGATGCTGAATCAATACTGAATCAATACTGAATCAAGTTCAGCACAGGGTTTAGCACAGGGCCCAGCATGACAAAAAAAAGAGGAAACAGAGGGCGAGGAAATAATATTGGGAAATAATTACCATAAATAACTTTCCCGCCCCATTGCGGGAGGGAATAGAAGGGAGGGGGAATAAATTAAAAGAGAGGAATGGATTTAATCCTTTATCTCATCTTTAACTGGTAAGTATGTCTATACCTATCTACTACTCTTATATTGTAATGCTTTGACACAATACTGATAATATGATAATATTCCGAATATTCGATTTGGAGGTTTGAATGAAGATTGTTGTTTTGGTAAAACAGGTTCCAGATACAAAAAATGTTCCTGAAAACGCAATGAAAGAGGATGGAACTCTTAATAGGCAGGCTCTTGAAGCAATTTTCAATCCGGAGGATTTAAATGCTCTTGAACTTGCTCTTGAAATAAAAGATAGATATCAGGCAGAAGTTACAGTGATTTCTATGGGACCACCGAATGCCAAAGAGATATTAAAAGATTCGTTATATAGAGGAGCGGATAAGGTAGTTCTTATAAGTGATCGGAAACTAGCCGGCTCGGATACACTTGCAACTTCTATAGCATTAGCAGGAGCAATAAGATACTGTGAACCTGATTTTGATATAGTTATTTGCGGAAGGCAGGCAATAGATGGTGATACAGCTCAGGTTGGTCCTCAAATCGCAGAAAAATTGAATATCCCACAAATTACATACACAATTAATATGGATAGAATAGAGAACAATCATATATTCGTATCAAGGGAGACTGATAATGGCATTGAGATGGTCAAAGGAGAATTACCATTACTCTTAACAATAACCAAAGAAGCAAATATACCAAGACTTGAAAATATAAAATTCTTGATGAAATACAAAAGAGCAGATATTAAGGAAAATGCGAAAATAAAGATACCTATTCTCGGATTAAATGAAATTGGTATAGAAGAGGATATGGTCGGATTGAATGGGTCACCCACAAAGGTAAAGAATATAGAATCCGTTGTAATAACAAAGAAGTACATCAAGAATTATTCCCCTGATGAGAAAGGGGTTTTCGCGTTATTTGAAGATTTAGTTAAAAAACATCTGGTGGAGTAGAGCATGAAAAAGAGTATATTAATATTTATTGAAAATAATGGAGAAAGTATTCAAGATGTATCTCTTGAGTTGTTATCTAAAGGCAATGAACTTAAAAAGAAATTAGATACAGAGCTTCATGCAGCTATTATAGGTGATAATAACACTGAATTTTATGGCAAGCTTTATGCTTTTGGTGTTGATATAATTTATTCCGTAAATGACGGCGAATTTAAAGAATTCAAAACACTTCCTTACACAAAAGCAATGTTAAAAATAATTAAGGAATCGAACCCTCAGATAATATTATATGGAGCTACAAATATTGGGAGGGATCTTGCTCCAAGAATCGCATCATCTTTAAAATGTGGTCTTACAGCGGATTGCACTGATTTAAGAATCGGTGATTTTGAATATATGAAAAAAACCTGGAGAAATCTTCTTTATCAAATCAGACCGGCATGGGGTGGTAATATCATTGCAACTATTGTAAATCCTGAAATGCACCCGCAAATGGCAACGGTAAGAGAAGGTGTAATGCATATGATAGAACCCGACTACTCTCTAAAGGGAAAGGTTGTTGAAGTTAGTGTAAAACTAAGTGATGAGGAGAAGAAGATCACGATATTGAAGAAAATCATAAAAGAAAAAACCGTAGATCTTAAAGGAGCTAATATAATTGTCTCGGGTGGAGCAGGAATGGGTTCCAAAGGAAATTTCAGTAAAATGTTTGAATTTGCAAAATTAATAAAAGCAGAAGTAGGCGCTTCAAGAGCGGCAGTTGACTTTGGATTTATATCAAAAGATCATCAGGTGGGACAAACAGGTACAGTTGTGAAACCAAGAGTTTATTTTGCATTTGGAATTAGTGGAGCAGTTCAACATAGAGTAGGTATGGAAAATTCCGGAACTATAATCGCCATTAATTCAGATCCTGACGCTCCTATATTTGACATTGCTCATATAAAAATAGTTGGGGATATAAATACAATGCTACCGCTTATGATTAAAACATATAAAGAAATGGGAAAATAGGAGACAGTATGGCGAATTATTATAAAGATAATAACGATATAGAGTTTTACCTCAAAAATTATGATCTTAGTGAGTTGGTAAGTTTATATGAAAATAATTATAAAGAGGAAAAGGAATATGATTTTGCTCCGGATAGTTACGAAGAGGCAATACAAAATTATGATTTGGCATTGGATGTAGCTGGAAAAATAGCAGGAGATGTAATTGCTGAAAATGCCGATTCCGTTGATGAAGAAGGAGCACAATTTGATAGAGGTACCGTTACATATGCCAAAGGTACGCAGATAAATCTTGAAATGATTATGAAATCGGGACTTAATGGAGTTACACTACCAAGAAAATATGAAGGACTTAATTTTCCGGTAACGATATATGCTATGATGGTTGAAATTGTTTCAAGGGCTGATGGAAGTTTTATGAATCTCTTTGGCTTACAGGATATTGGTGAAACAATAAGTGAATTCGGGAGTGAGGAACAGAAGAAGAAGTACTGTACAATGTTTGCAAAGGGAGATGTAACCGGTGCCATGATTTTAACCGAGCCTGATGCAGGTAGTGATTTACAATCCGTAAGAACAAAAGCTGTTTGGGATGAAAAGGATCAGTGTTACAGAATTTATGGTGTTAAGAGATTTATAACAAATGGCAATGCAGAGGTTTCTTTAATTCTGGCAAGAAGCGAAGAGCATACTACAGATGCAAGGGGGCTTTCGATGTTTATCATCGAAAAGGATGATACCATTAAAGTAAGAAGGATTGAAGATAAACTTGGTATTCATGGTTCTCCTACATGTGAACTTGAATATCATGGTACAAAAGCAGAACTTGTTGGCAAAAAGGGTCTTGGACTGATAAAATATGTAATGGCACTAATGAACGGTGCAAGGCTTGGTGTGGCAGCACAAGCTCTTGGTATAAGTGAAGAAGCGTATAGGGAAGCTTATGCATATGCAAATGAAAGGGAACAATTTGGAAAAACAATTATTAATTTTACAATGGTGAGACGAATGCTCGATGATATGAAGATGGAACTTGATGCAATGAGAGCACTCCTCTATAATACATCACTGAGTATCGATCACAAAAAGATGTATAATGAGGAATATAAAAAAACAGGGGATAAGGATATAAGGAACTTGGCTAAAAAATATGAAAAGAGAGCAGGTTTCCTAACAGCTCTTTCCAAATTCTATCTTACTGAAATGGGGAATAAAATTTGTTATGATGCTGTACAGATTCATGGTGGTACGGGTTATATGAGGGATTTTAAAGTACAGCGGCTTAGTAGGGATATAAGGATTACAAGTATTTATGAGGGAACAACGCAATTACAGGTTGTAGCTGCAATAGGTTCGATTACTTCAGGTAGATTCTTTGATCTTCTAATAGATGAACTGGAAAACGCTGAAAGGGGCATTATAAGTAAATTAAACGAATTGAAAGTATTTGTAAATGATTATGAAGAATTAATTAAGCAATTAAAGGAGGAGAAAAACGCAGGGAGAAAAGATTATTATGAATATGATCTGGTTGAAATCGCATCGATTCTATTGATTTCAGCATACTTGCTTAAAAATGCGAAATATTCCGAAGACAAAGTGAAAATTGCCGAGAGATATATTCATGAAAGATTACCAAAAGTAAGATATTTAATGGATAGGATAATGCAATAAATGAATTGTAGGAAAACCACCGAAAGAAAGAGAGGGGAAACCACCACTAATTCGCTAATTTATAACGAATTTCACAAAGAGAAGAGATCATTTATTTACCTTTATTTCACGAATAAGGAGAAATAGACACCAGACGCCAGACTTCAGACTTCAGCCGAGAGGGAAGGGATATAATATTGAATTTACAATTTACGATTTAAGCTCTCTATAGCACCCTCACCTCAGTCCTCTCCCATAAAGCATATCCTTACCCACATCTTTTTAAGATTTATCAGAATAACAATATTATTATAGTTCAAAGAAAAAAATAGCATAATAATTTAATTATTGTGATTATTTACTTGACTTTTATGTAAAATACAAGTATAATA
>Ga0209121_10003775_pt1 | contig 14452 bp, 14 predicted proteins | sample Cruoilmetagenom3_FD_187292 | JGI IMG/M metagenome (GOLD analysis project Ga0209121, IMG submission 187292) | Oil polluted marine microbial communities from Coal Oil Point, Santa Barbara, California, USA - Sample 3 (SPAdes) (version 2) | ecosystem: Environmental > Aquatic > Marine > Oil seeps ...
TCCGCCTTGGCTTGTGAACCGAGATTCTTCGTCGCTGCGCTCCTCAGAATGACACGTTTTCGCTTGTCGGTTTGAGGCGAAGCTTCGCTGGACGCTTACTTTGATTATAGCACACTCATCGCTGATGGGGAACTTGTGGCAGCGACCAACCCACCTTGACGAGCGGGCCGTTTCGGTCTACAATGCCCCCTACGGTAGGAGGTAAACCTATGCGCGTTGCCATCGGTGCCGACCACGGCGGCTACGAATTGAAACAGCACATTGCTGAGTTCCTCATTGCTCAGGGTCATCAGGTGCATGACTTCGGTACGCACAGCCCAAAGGCAGTTGACTATCCCGACTTCGCCGCTCCGCTGGCCCGCGCTGTGGCCGCCGGAGAGTTCGAGTGCGGCATTCTCATCTGCGGCACGGGAATTGGTATGAGCGTCACTGCCAACAAGGTGCGCGGCGCCCGCGCTGCCGCGTGCACCAACTGTTATATGGCCCGCATGAGCCGTCAGGACAACGACGCTAACATCCTGTGCCTGGGCGGGCGCGTGCTCGGCCTCGGCCTGGCGTTGGAAATCGTACGAGTCTTCCTCAGCAGCGAGTTCGCCGGCGGCCGCCACGCGCGGCGCGTGGACAAGATTAGCAAACTGGAAAGAAAGGAGTGAACCCATGCGAAAGGGGACAATCATCCCGGCGCTTTTCCTCATCCTGCTGGGCGCCTACTTCCTGCTGAGTGAACTTGGCATCGGCATCCCCGGCTGGGACCGCATCTGGCCTGTCTTTCCCCTCGCCGGAGGCCTGGCATTCCTGGGCGGCTACGTCTTTGGCTCCCGGCGCGACCCCGGCCTGGTCTTCGTCGGCACGGCCGCCACGCTCGTGGGGCTGTGGTTCTTCTTCATCACCCTGGGTCCGCTGGAGTACCGCGACCTTGAGACGTGGTGGCCCGTGTTCGTCCTCATCGGCAGCGTCGCCTTCCTGGCCCAATGGATCGCGGCCGGCTTCCGCGATTGGGGCGCTCTCTTCCTGGCGCTGGTGGCCCTCGCAGTCGGTGGCGCAGGGCTCGCCGTGACGCTGCAACTACTGGGCCCTGAAACCCGCGAACTCCTGCCCAGGTTGTGGCCCGTCCTCATAGTCCTGATGGGCCTGATGATGCTCCTGCGCGCCCTGCTCGGCAAACGCTCACAGTAAATGCTGATTGGGATCGACGCTAGCCGCGCCGTCACCGCTCGTCCGACCGGCACCGAGGTTTATTCCCAGCGCCTCATCCAGGCACTGCTGTCGCTCGACGGCTCACATCGCTTCCGCCTCTACCTCCGCAGCACACCACCAACTGGCACCTTTCCCAGCGCCGATCTTCGCGTCATCCCCTTCCCTCGCCTATGGACCCACCTGCGCCTTTCCTGGGAGATGGCACGCCGCCCACCAGACGCGCTTTTCGTCCCAGCCCACGTCCTGCCCCTCGTCCATCCGCGTGCCAGCCTGGTCACCGTCCACGACCTGGGCTATCTCCACTTCCCGAAGGCCCACCCCTGGCGACAGCGGCTGTACCTCGACCTCTCCACCCGCTGGAACGCGTGCGCCGCTGCACATCTCCTGGCCGACTCCGAAGCCACCAAAGCCGACCTGGTGGCCCGCTACTCCACCCCGCCGGAGAAGATCACCGTCGTTTACCCTGGTCACGACGAGACGCTCGTGCCGGTGCGCGACCCCGCCACGGTCGAGGCGGTCAAAGCGCGCTACGGCATCACCGGCGACTACTTCCTCTACCTGGGCACGCTCCAGCCGCGTAAGAATCTCTCGCGCCTGATCGCCGCCTTCGCCACCCTGCAACCTGAAACTCTGAAACCTGGAACCGTTTTGGCCCTGGCCGGCAAGCGCGGCTGGCTATACAAAAACCTCTTTGCACAAGTGCGCCGTCTAGGCCTGGAGGGACATGTACTCTTCCCAGGCTACGTCCCCGACGAAGACAAAGCCGCCCTGTTGAGCGGAGCACTGGCCTTCGTGTTCCCTTCGCTATACGAAGGGTTCGGCCTACCGGTACTGGAGGCCCAGACCTGCGGCTGCCCGGTCATCACCAGCGCCACCTCAAGCCTACCCGAGGTGGCCGGGGACGCAGCGCTCCTGGTGGATCCCGGCGACACCGCCGCCATCGCAGCACAGATGCAGCGGGTCGCCACCGACTCTGCTCTGCGCGCCGCTCTGGCCGAGCGCGGCTTCGCCAACGTGCGCCGTTTCTCCTGGGTCGCCTGCGCTCGATCTGTCCTGAGCATTATCGAGCAATCTGTGGTATAATTCGCCCGGCTTATGAAAGAAAATCCCCATTTCACTTCATCCAGCCCAGCATCCGGCGGCCTGATCAGGTTTCAGGGCCGTTTGACCGACCTGATCACCTGGCTGGGCCCGGCGTGGGCGAGTCTGTGCGGCGTCGTCGCCTCGGGTAGCTTCGGTTGGCAGGACGAAGATTGGCTGCGGCTGGCCTTGTTGATCCTGCTGATAGATGGGGGATGGGGCACGTTGTGGGCAGCGCTGGGAAGCACCAACTGGGCTACACCGCTGCGCCGCTGGCGCGACTGGCGCTCCGGCGACCCGGTCACTCCGCTTCCATATACCTTCCCCGGCTCCCCCGGCGACCAGGCATCCCGCTGGTTGGGACAACTGCGCGCCTGGTGGCGTGACGTCCTCTGGCCCACCTGCGGCCCGGCGATCTCGGCGATAATTGTCACCTTGCCGGCGACGGCGGTGCTGGGGGCGCTACTGGGACCGGAATCGCTGCTGCTGAGCGCGGCAGCCCTCGCCGTGATGCAACTTGGCCTGGCCTGGGAGGGAGGCCGGGGCGACGTCACGCCAGAGTGGGATAGTGTCGTGGCCGTGACGCTGCCCTGGCTGGCAGGGCACGTCGTCTTTGGAGAACCAACGCTGAGTTCGGCTGGGCTGGCGCTGACCTTTGCACTGGCCTGGGGTGCTGCCTGGCGAACCCAATCAGCCTGGGGACGCACGCTGGGGATCGGCGCCCAACTCCTGGCGGCGGCGCTCCTCGTCGTGCTGCACCGCCCTCTGGCAGCGGGGTTTCTGTTGCTGCTGCTCACCCCACAACTGGTACTCCTCCCCTGGGTGCGTCGTGGTCAGCCCCCCTCCTGGTATGCGCACTACACCCGGCCCTGGCTGATGGCGGCCATGCTGGTCGCTGCCTGGGCACTATGAGCAATGGGTTGGATCGCACTGGCGCTGGGCCTCATACTGCTGGGACTGCTGCTCTACTGGCAACTGGTCATCGCCGAGGGCGTCTACCTGGGACCGCACATCGTGACGCTGCTATACAATTGGTCGGCGCGGGCCTACGAGCGCATCAAGCAATTCGACGCCGGCGCTGAGCAGTGGTTCCTGGGCCTGCCGCTGGCCCGCGCACTGGAGTTGATCCCCGCGCCCCTGGTACTCGATGTGGCGACCGGTACCGGCCGGCTGCCCCGGGTGTTGCTGCACCAGCCCTCCTTCGATGGACGGATCATCGGGCTTGACCTCTCGCGCCGCATGCTGCAAGAGGCGGTGCGAAGAACGGCCCAGTTCGCAGACCGGCTCACCTTCTTATGGCAGGACGCCCGCGCACTCCCCTTCGACGACGACACCTTCGACGCCGTGACCTGCCTGGAGGCGCTCGAGTTCACGCCCGACCCGCGAGCGGTGCTGGCGGAACTGGTGCGCGTCTTGCGACCCGGCGGCGTACTGGTAGTGACCAACCGGGTCGGACCCGACGCGAAGTTCCTGCCCAGGCATGCCTTTCCCCGCGACGAATTCGAGCGGTTGCTGCGCGAGTTCCCCCTCGAAGACGCCAAGGTACAGACGTGGCAAGTAGACTACGACCTGGCGTGGGCAGTCAAGGCCGGGGAGCCCCAAGGCGGCGGCATCCGGCCCCTGGCGGCGATTCTGCGCTGCCCCACCTGCGGCGGCCAGATGAACCGCGAGGCCCAGGCATTCCGTTGCATCGGCTGCGGCCGCGTCTACCCGATTGCGGAGGACGGCGTGATCGAGATAGCAAAGGAGACACGATGAAACATGTCGCTTCCCCTCTTGTCGCCGACGGGGCCGAGAACGACACAGCCCGGTTCCCCTCGCTGGAGGAACACGTCGCCTTTCGCACCGCCCGGTACGCCGATACACCGTTAGTCGTATCCGGCCCCGGCGCTGGCCCGGAAGTCACAGCCGCCGGTGTACTAGGCGACATCATCAATCTCGCGTCCACCATGTAGCGCGCAATATGTTTAGACGATTCAACCAGGAGGCTTCCTATGAACATTCTCGTAACAGGAGCAGCAGGTTTCATCGGGTCTCATTTAGCGGAGCGATTGATTGACTTGGGCCATTCTGTGCAAGGACTGGATTGCTTTACAGATTACTACGCCAGAGTGCTCAAGGAACTCAACGCCAGTCAAATAAGAGACAAGGGCGTCGTTCTCCTACCCCTTGATCTGGCGGAGGATGATCTCAGTTCGGCTGTCAGAGATATCGAAATCGTGTATCACGTGGCCGCACAGCCTGGGATATCTGCCACGACCACATTTGAGACTTACGTGAGAAACAACATCACGGCAACATACCGGCTGCTGGAGGCGGTAAAATCATCTCCTTCGTTGCGAGGGTTCATCAACATCTCCACGTCATCCGTCTACGGAGCCGACGCCACCGGAGATGAGACGACAGAGCCCAAGCCCACATCATATTACGGCGTCACCAAACTCGCCGCAGAACAGCTCGTACTTGCGCACACGCGAGACCAAGGATTTCCGGCCTGTTCATTGCGGTTGTTTTCTGTGTATGGACCACGTGAGCGACCGGAGAAGCTGTACTCCAGGCTGATTCGCTGCATTCTCGAAGACAGAGAATTTCCCCTGTGTGAAGGCAGCGAACACCACCTGCGAAGTTACACTTACGTCGGGAACGCCATAGATGGATTGGTGGCAGCTCTGGACAACTTTGACAGGTACATCGGCGAGATCTTCAACATCGGCACAGACGTCACTCTCACCACAGAAGAGGGGATGAGAACTGTGGAGGAGGTCATCGGCAAACCAGCCAGGATAACAAGAGTTCCCAGGAGAGCGGGAGACCAGCTAAAGACACACGCCAATATCGAGAAAGCGCGCAGGCTATTGGACTATAACCCGACGACCACGCTACAGGAAGGTTTGGAGCAAGAAGTTGAGTGGTACAAGCAACACGTCCTTGGGAAGATAGACTTCTAGCCACCTTACGCTTGGTGAGCGTCTCTCATAACGCCTTGCGCGGCGCGGCCAGTGGCTCTATAGAACAGATCCCTTACTAACCCTGCAACGAAACCGTAACGCAAGTGAAACCCTGAGCACGCCGATCCTGATTTATACTGAATTGGACGAACTGGCGAGAAGGGGATGGTCTGTAATTGGCATCAGAATAGAATCCTGTGCCAAATCACCCTATCACGCAAGCCCCCAAGCACACACCGGAGATAACAAGAACGGTATGGTGAATTCGCTCATCGGCAAGACGCTCGGCAAATATCAGATAGTGGAGCTCCTCGGGCGAGGGGCAATGGCCGAAGTCTACAAGGCCTACCACCCAGCGTTGGATCGGCACGTTGCAATCAAGCTCCTGCACTCTTTTCTCGCTGAAGACAAGGACTTTCTGGGCCGGTTTCAACGTGAAGCCAAGGCGGCAGCCCAGCTCCGCCACCCCAACATTGTGCAGGTGCACGACTTCGACGTAACGGATGGCGTGTACCATTACATCGTCATGGAATTTATTGATGGCTATACCCTGGAATCGAAATTGCAAGAACTGGCAGCCAACAATGAGATTATGCCGTTAGAGGAAACGATCCGCATCGCTGGAGACGTGGCTTCTGCACTCTCTTATGCCCATGACCGTGACATGGTTCACCGGGACATCAAACCGTCCAATGTCATGATAGATAAAGAGAACCATGTGATTCTGACAGATTTTGGCATAGCCAAGATTCTGGGTGGCCCTCAGTACACCTCCACCGGAGCGACAGCCGGCACACCTAACTATATATCACCCGAACAAGGATTGGGAAAACCACAAGATGCACGTAGCGACATCTATTCATTGGGAGCCATGTTCTTTCAGATGGTGACTGACCAGCTTCCATACGAGGCGGACTCAGCAGTGGCGGTTCTTCTCAAACACGTAAATGACCCGATTCCCGTGGCCAGCCAACTCAACCCGGCTCTGCCGCCAGATGTTGACAGAATCATCTTCAAAGCGATGGCCAAGAACCCAGACGACCGTTACCAAAAGGCCGATGAGTTCATCGAACACCTAAACCAGGTTGAGACCGGCACATCTATTCCAGACACTGCTCTGCCCACGCTTTTTGCTGCTGGTATGGACACGACAGAACAGGCAACCTCAGTGTTCTCTGTCTCCCCGCCGCCATCTCCATCGCCGGTCGCTGCCCTATCCGGCGCTGTCGGGCTGGCACCCTACACCCTGTCCTCCGACCACATCGCCACTGATCCCGGTGATCTGCCGACTGTGTGCGACGCTGACTGGGCCCGGGCGGTAGATCACTTTGCCAAGGGCTACATCACCGACTGGCTGCGCGAGGGCGTGAACCACCTACGAGCCACCTACCAGCATGGCCTGGCCGACGAACTGGAGTTGATCACCGCTCGAGCGGAGGCCATCATCCAGCGGATCCAGAGTGGCGACGACATCGCCCGCAACGCTGGCCTGGAAGAGTTCCTGGAGTCGCTGGGGGCGACTCCGCCGGTCATGGACATCACCCCCAAAAGGCTCGACCTGCCAACGGTGGGAGTGGGGGAAACCGGGCAACCGGTGACCTTGACCATCACCAACACGGGGCGGGGCTACCTCTTTGGCAACGTCGTGTGTCGAGTGCCGTGGCTCAAAACCACGCCCGGGTGGTTTGGCTGCGCAGCAGGAGAGCGATTTACGGTAGTGATGAAACCGGACCTGAGTGGCCTGCCAGCCGGCCGGATCCAGTCCCCAGATGGCCTTCAGATCCGCAGCGTAAGCGGTGACCAGAACTTGGCGGTTCGGGTAGACATCCTGCCATCCGTGCTGCGGGTAGACGTTTCCACGCTCGATTTTGGCGCGGTGGGCCAGGGAGAGACCACCCAGACGATGCTCACCCTCCGTAACAGCGGCCGGGGCTACCTGATCGGCAGGGTCTGCTGCCGGGTGCCGTGGCTGACGGCATCACCGGAGCAGTTCAAGGTGCCAGCCGGGGATAGCATCCAGGTAATGGTGAAAACTGATTCGCAGGCGCTCCCACCAGGCGATGCGACCCACGCCTGGGCGCTGGTTGTAGAAAGCAATGGGGGACACGCCGTTCTAGGCGTTCATATGCGGGTGCTGTCCCCCCGTTTGAAGGTAGGGCCGGCGCAGATAGACCTGGGTACTATAGACCTCATCCAGCATGGGGCGGGAAAGAACACCAAACTGACAGTGCGCAACACTGGACCCGGCGTGCTGACCGGCGCAGTGACGACGGGGGCCGACTGGCTGACCGTCGAGCCAGCCGCCTTCCGCTGTCGGGCCGGAGAGGCACAGTTGGTGCGTCTGTCAACGGCCAGATTGAGGACAGGAGACCACCGCCAGGTCGTTCACGTGGTTTCCAACGCAGGGATGGCAGAGGTGCCGGTACTGTTGCATGTGCGCTTTTCCCTGGAACCGGAGATGGTGCGCATCCCGGCTGGCGAGTTCCTGAGGGGCAGCAAGGAGAGGGACAAGAGAGCCCTAGCATCCGAAAAGCCTCAGTGCCAGATCTACCTGTCAGAGTACTGGATCGGCAAGTACCCGGTGACCAATGCCCAATACGCCGTCTCTGTGGAGGCCACCGGCCGTCGCCCACCAGAGCATTGGGAAGGGAGCCACCCGCCGGAGGGGAAAGAGGACCACCCGGTGATGAACGTGAGCTGGTGGGACGCGCTGGCCTACTGCCGCTGGCTGGCGGAGGTGACGGGCAAACCGTACCGGCTGCCGTCGGAGGCCCAGTGGGAAAAAGCAGCCCGGGGCACCGACGGGCGGATGTACCCCTGGGGAGACAGATGGGATAGCCATAGATGCAACACAAGGGAAATGGGCAAGGGAGGCATAACGCCGGTAGGTGCTTACAGTCCGGCTGGGGACAGTCCCTACGGCTGCGCGGACATGGCGGGGAACGTGCTGGAGTGGGTATCCGACTGGTACCGTGAGGACTATTACGCCCACTCCTCCGCCTCCCAGCATCCCTATGGCCCGGCTTCGGGGGCAGTCAAGGTGCTGCGAGGTGGCTCGTGGTCCTCCAACCGCTGGGCCGCCCGCTGCGCCAGCCGCTACAAAGGCAACCGGACGGCAGCCAGCCCCGAAGCGGGGTTTCGCTGTGCCCTGTTTGCAACGTCAATATCGCGTTAGGAACTCTGGCCAGCATCTGCTACTTCTATTGGCACGCATAAGCGCTGGGCTAAAGCCCGGCACTGGAAGGGGTCTTCAAAGATGAGAATAGACCAACATCGTGCCCACCTCATCCGGGCAACGGTAGACGGCAGCCCGCGATGGGGCGTGGTCGAGGACGGACGGGTGTACAAGTTGAACGGCACGCCCTTCGATGCTTGGGAGCGCGGAACCGAAATGGGGCCATTAAGCAACCTTCCATTGCTGGCCCCGACAGTACCCACCAAGATCGTATGCATCGGTCGCAATTACCCCGCCCACGCCGCCGAGCACGGCGGGGAGGTGCCTCCTGAACCACTGCTGTTCCTCAAACCGCCCAGCAGCGTGATCGGGCCGGACGTGCCCATCGTCCTGCCTCCACAATCGGAACAGGTAGAGCACGAGGCGGAATTGGCGGTCGTCATCGGGCGGCGCTGCCGGGACGTGACACCACAGGAGGCATGGAACTACGTGCTGGGCGTGACCTGCGGCAACGACGTCACCGCTCGTGACCTCCAGCGGCGCGACGGCCAGTGGACACGCGCCAAGGGGTTCGATACCTTCTGCCCACTGGGGCCGTGGCTCGTGATCGGGCTGAGCGAGGCAGACGTGGCCGACCTGGAGGTCGTCTGCTGCGTGAACGGCGAACTCCGCCAGTGCGGGCGCACCAGCGAGATGGCCTTCTCCCCCGTGCAACTCATCGCCTACGCAGCGGGCATCATGACGTTGGAGCCAGGCGACGTGATCATGACTGGCACCCCGGCTGGCGTAGGGCCGCTGGCGGTAGGCGACATGGTCGAAGTAGAGGTGGAAAGCATCGGATCGCTACGCAACCCAGTCATAGACTGACGGCATCAAAGGAGGATATCAGGCTGGCATAGCAATCAGCCTCTTTGCCATAGAGAAAAACACCGCCAGGAGCGCCAGCAGCAGGATACCATATACAACAACGTCCGCAATGCCCGTATAACAGTCACCCGTAGCCAGTCGGGTCATCAATGTTATGGGTGAGACGTCAAAGAAATAGGTTGTGCCGGCTGAGAGCGGGACAGAAAGGGAATATACAAACTGCGACCGCTCCCTGTCCTTGAAGTACGTCGCGATGAGTGCTGATCCCACACTGATTATGGCCGCTATCACTGCAGCGAGCAACAGGACAAGGCCCAGGTTTTGTATGGGTATGCGATTAAGACGCAACAGCATTGACCACAAAGCACACTGCACCACGGCGAGAACGAGTGCTGCGACAATCTTCGCCCCGAATATCACATTTAGAGATAGTGGCGCGGACCAGAGCGTTTCCAGCGTGTGGTTCTCCAACTCCTCGGATATTGAGTCTACCACCATACTGCCCGCTACGAAAGCGGGGAAGAACATCAGAATGGGAATGATCACCGAGTACCGAAATTCATACGTCGTGGAAGGCAAGCCCTTGATGTCGGTATACCTGACGTGGACGCCCTGCCCCTCTCGCAAATAGTTCTCGTATTGCTTCAACGGTTCTTTCAAGATCATCAATATCAGCGTCGACCGTGTCTCGGAATCAGGCAGGAAAAGCTTCATCTCGACGACGCCACGGCTGTCTTCTGGCGTGAAGATGACGGTATCTATCGCCCCAGCCCGGAAAGCGTTCTCAGCATCCTTGGATGATGAGAAAGGCGTCACTCTTACGTTGCGGTCTCTCAGAAACCAGATCAACGGACTACCGGTATCGCCAATGATGCCCACTCTAACCCTGAGTTGGGCGTTCAAGCCGATAGAGTCTGGGTCGTAGAATGACAGCACCCCGATGAGTATGGCGGACGAGAAGGATGCGAGAAATAGCTGAATGCTGACAGCGATCATGATCGTCTTTTCTTTGGTGACCGATTTCAATTCCTTCTTGGCAATGGCAACAAATGCATTCATGGGATCACTCCAAGCGCGAGAGGTGCGATGCGCTTTCCGAAGTGCGTCGCACCTTGACTATATCACGCCAAGTATATACAGATTATACAGCACGTGCACGATGGACCCGGCGAGCACGGCGTAAGGATAACGCCGGACGCCAAAGCGTTTCGTGAGCAAACAGACAACTGACGTGAAGACGAAGTGAGCGACGAGCGGTATCCACAGCATGCCAGAACTGAAAAGCACCGCCGATAACGCCGATTCCGATACCGCGCTTAACGAAACAAGCAACAGCAGCTTCTCTCCCACCAGGAAGCCGACCGCAGAAAGAAACGACAGCACGACGATGTTCTTGGTCGTCTTAATAGCCCTGTTCTCAAGCACCACCGCGATGCCCACCGACTTGGCGACTTCCTCGACGACTACTGCCATTATCAGCAACACCCCTACAGCATAGCGTATCGGTAAGTTGAGTGATATTGCCAGGACCACCAACTGTATCATATAGACTATAGGAATGAGAAACAGACTTAACAGTGTGATGGACACGTAGAGATGATTGCGGTTTATGGCGAGATAGATGGCCTCGGCAACCTTTCTATATAGCGGCCGGAAGCCCATGAGGTACTCTTCATTCAGGATGCGGGTGCCTATGTACATAGAAAGGATGAAGATAACGTACATTGACGCTGTCGAGAATAGATATTCTTCCAGCCCAAAGGGCTCCCCTCTGTACATCTTGACGGCAAGCGTGAGGGGTGACATATAGGCCAAGTCGTTGACGCCTGAGAACATCGCCGGGAAGACAAGATAGGACGTAATCACTGTGATCGCGAGCATCGAAATAAACGTCGTGTCCCTGAACGTGCGGTACACAAGGGGCACCATTAGATATATAGAGAAGATGAACAATATCACAGGGATGAATATCGCCACTGCCAGCAGCAGGTTGCCCCCTAGCACCAGAGTCATAATGACCACGGACGCCAGTGAGAAACTCACGTAGGGAAGCATTTTGCCAACGATGATCTGGAATGGTGTCACCGGGGCAGACATAAGAACCGTGATCCTTCTATCTATCTTTTCATCCATAAAGCTGCTGGTGAAGAAGACGCTGACGAAGGAGATTGGAAGGATATAGAGGAACGCAATGACGACCTGCGCGAAAGGTACAGGCGGACTCATAAGCGACGGAACGATGATCGCCTTGTCCGATGCGAACTCCATTTCGATTTTGGGCAGTCTGCCACCGCTTTCCATTTCTTGAATCTGTTCCATAACAGCGAAGTCGGTCTCGCTTGGTGCCGGTTGTGACTGTGGCGTGTCGGGTGACGGCTGAGTTTCACCCGCACCAGCTACCGCTGGGCCGCTTGTCAACGCCTCCACCAGTTCCGCAAGTGAGGTCCCTTGCCCAGCGGGGGCAGCAAGATAGTTGACCTCAATCCGCAGCGGAAATGCCTGGTTGATTTCGTAGCCGTCCGTGATTCTTGCCAACTCCTGTTTTTCAAGGTATAGTCTCAACGCTCCGGCTGCGTAAAGGGATCTGTCATCATTCCTGTAGGCGACTTTGTCGCCGTCAATGTAAACGTCTAGCGCCTTTCCATTGAGCAGTGAGTAGCCGGTAGAGCGATCAACTGTCACCGTGCTAAATCGGCCGTCCTGAATAGCGGGGCAGCCAGGGGAGACGCCCACTCTATATATGCCTTTGCTTAAAATGTCCTCTTGCCGGAATGCCAGATAAGAAATCAAGAGCGATCCAGCGAGAATGAGCACTACAACCGGCCTTGAGCCTCCCGTAAAGCGGGATCTCAACCTTGTAATCTCTCGTTTTGCGATCGTCAGAATGTTACTCATTGCAATACCAATTTGTCTACCCTACGGAGATCCTAATGATCAAACTGACAGGCGTTACCAAACTATATCATCAAGTCGCAGCCGTCAAAGGCCTGGATCTGGCGGTAGAGGACGGCGAGATCATGGGTATCATAGGCCATAATGGTGCTGGCAAGAGCACCACCATCAAGATGGTCGTCGGTCTCATCAGCCCAACGTCTGGTCAGGTCGAAGTAATGGGCCGCGACATGGCTAAAGAGAGTATATACGTGAAGCAATTTATCGGCTATCTGCCTGAAGAGAGCCCTCTCTACGACAATATGACGGTAACTGAATACCTCACGTTTTTCTCCGAACTCTACAAGATGCCCAAGCGCGAAGCCGAGGAGCGCATAGACATACTGCTCGGCTCACTCAGGCTTCCTGAGCGGGACAGGCTCACAGGAGAACTCTCGAAGGGCATGAAGAGGAAGGTAGCGATCGCCCGTACGCTGCTACACGACCCGAACCTTCTCATATTGGACGAGCCAAACGCGGGCCTCGACCCCCTTACTTCGTTCTTCATCATCAATTACCTGAAGAGCCTGAAGGAGCAGGGAAAGACAATCCTCCTGAGCGCTCACAATCTGTTCCACGTCGAGCATATATGCGACCGCGTTGCTATTCTAAAGAGCGGCAGGCTGATCGTCTGCGACTATGTGGAAACCATACGCAAGAGTCTTGGCAGAAGCGAGTACGAAGTGGTCTTCTATTCTGATGATAGGCTGAATTATGAACAGGAAGAAGGAAACCACGTCTTCAGGACCACTGAGATAAGCAAGATTGCATCAGTATTGGAAGACATTTCCGAAAACGACTGGGCGCTGGTGCACCTGTCTGTGCGTGAGTCCGCGCTTGAAGAAATCTACGTGAAGCTAATGACCGATGAACAATGAACAACGAACAACGGCAATCACTACCCCGCCACCCAGGGGTTGGATCGCTTCTCCCGCCCCACCGTCGTCTTCGGCCCATGGCCAGGATATAGCACCGTCTCATCCGGCAGCGCGAAGAGCACCTCGCGGATCGAGCGCATCAGCGTGTCCCAGTCGCCGCCGGGCAGGTCGGTGCGCCCCACCCCGCTCGCGAACAGCACATCCCCGTCGAAAGCCGCGCCCTCGGCCGCCTCATAGAAGGTCACGCTGCCCGGGCTGTGCCCTGGCGTGAAGAGCACCTGAAAGCGGAGTTTCCCCACCTCGATCGCCTGCCCGGGCTCCAGTTCCACGTCTGGCAGGGGACTTTCCTTCACCAGCACGCCGAACCAGGACGCGCCGCCCTTGGCCTGCAAGATGGGCAGTTCCGCCGGGTGGAGGGCCAGGGGCGCGCCGGTGGCGGCCACGATGTCCGCATTGGCCCCCATGTGGTCGAAGTGACAATGGGTATTGAGGACGTAGCGGATAGTCAGCCCGCTCTCCTCAATCGCCTTGAGGATGCGCTTCGGATTCCCGCCGGGGTCAATCACTACCCCCTCCTGCGTCTCCTCGCAGCCGACGACGTAGCAATTGGTCTGGGTGATTCCTACGGGCACGGTGTGGACGATCAACGTTGGCCTCCAGGCGGTGGTTATCAGACGGCTCCCAACTGCCCCCTCTGGCAATTGTCATAAGCTCTGCCTCAGACACGACCTATGGCAATACTATAGCCTCTGGTGATTACCCACATGTTGGCTTGCGTCATTCTGAGCAACCGGAGGGAGCAAAGAATCTCGCTCCTGATGACAATTTGGTGCTGCGAAATGAGATTCTTCGTCGCTTCGCTCCTCAGAATGACGAAGTCTCGGGACAGTTGTGGAGATATGGGTAATCACCAATATAGCCTGAGCAAAGGGCGGCGTCAAGTTACAGGGCGATTAGTAGCAGCGAGAATCTTACCGGGCGTCCCCACGGCCGCCGCTTGGTCATTCACCACTTAGTCCCACAAGCTCGGAATCAAGCAACGCCACAACCAGTGCACCAATGGCTCGCTTGTGATTGTCAATCAGCCTTAGATCGCCCCAGGCTTCTTCGCTATAGAAAAAGTCATCAGCGAAGGCTATCGCCTGCGCCTCGCTCACGCCAGCGCTAATAAGTGCCTCTTTGAGATGCTCATACACGCGCCAGGCGGCCGGGACGCTCGCTGGCGGCCACTGTTCACCGGCCAATTCCCAGATTTCCGTCCAGATAACGCATGCTTTTTCCTGGATTGTAGGTTGGGTCATAGATCACTTTTTCCTTTCGTGGTTCTTCCTTCATCCATCTCAAAGCCAAACGGATTATATCAAAGAGCACCCGCT
>Ga0209121_10003776_pt1 | contig 14451 bp, 7 predicted proteins | sample Cruoilmetagenom3_FD_187292 | JGI IMG/M metagenome (GOLD analysis project Ga0209121, IMG submission 187292) | Oil polluted marine microbial communities from Coal Oil Point, Santa Barbara, California, USA - Sample 3 (SPAdes) (version 2) | ecosystem: Environmental > Aquatic > Marine > Oil seeps ...
ACGCCAGCACGAGTTGGGAGTCCGCCGAAAAGGGCTTGACCGAAAGCATATCCTGGGGAGACTATGACGGCGATGACGACCTTGACCTGGCCGTGGTCAACCTTGGTGGCCCCAACTGGCTGTACCGCAACGACGGAGGAACATTGAACGTCAACGCGGTCTGGAACTCTACGGAAGAGGACCTGGCCCACAGTGTAGCCTGGGGCGACTTCGATGGCGACGGCGACCTCGATCTCGCCGTGGGCAATGATGGTCCCAACCACTTGTATCGTAACGATGGCGGTGTGCTGACCGCTAGCGCGGTTTGGTCCTCTGCAGAAACGGACGACACCCGGAGCATAGTCTGGGGAGATTACGATGGTGATGGCGACCTGGACCTCGCCGCGGGCAACCTCGATGCCCCCAACCATCTGTACCGCAACGATGGTGGTGCACTGACAGCCGGCGCGATCTGGACTTCCGCCGAAGCGGATCAGACCGAGGGCGTAGCCTGGGGGGATTATGACGGCGATGGCGACCTCGACCTCGTGGCGGGGAACTGGGGCCCCAACCGGTTGTACCGCAACGACAAGGGAGCGCTAACCGCCAGCGCAGTCAGCGTTTCTGTCGAAGATGATTACGCCTCGAGTGTGGCCTGGGGGGACTATGACGCTGATGGTGACCTTGACCTGGCGGTAGGCAATCATCGCAAACCCAACCAGTTGTACCGCAACGACGGTGGGATGCTGACTGCCAGCGCAGTCTGGTCGTCGGTTGAAGCGGACCCTTCCTCTAGCGTGGCCTGGGGAGACTACGACAGCGACGGCGACCTCGACCTCGCCGTGGGGAACAAATGGTCTCTACACGACCGGCTTTATCGGAATGACCAGGGGACGTTAACTGCCAACGCGGTCTGGGACTCGGCTGGAACAGAAGACACCGAGAGCGTAGCCTGGGGGGACGTCGACGGCGACGGCGACCTCGACCTCGCCGTGGGCGGTATGCGGTGGAAGCCCAGCCAGAGTCTTTTTGCCAGCGAGCCCGTCCGCCTGTACCACAACTCGCGCGACCATTACACCAGCCCGGCAAGCATTCCAATCATCGCCTTGGCCCATCCCGGCGAGACGGATGGCGCCAATTTTCACTCCTCGTCGCGGGTATGGACAGAACCCACCATCCCCATCGTCTACACCCTATTTCACCGCCAGGGTGATCCAGTGAGGGAGGTGCGGGGCTTCTACTCGCTCAACGGCGGCGGGCAATGGCTTCCCGCAGTCCCCACCGTTGATACCATCACCACTGATCTGGCCAGCGGGCCATACCCGAACACCACCGTCGCCAATACACACGTCTATCATTGGGACATACACGCCAGTGGTGTGATGGGCCAGTACGACAACGCCGTTTTCCGCCTGGTTGCTTTTCCTTCATTTACGCCCAGACCCAATCAAACGGCAGGGCCTTACCGATACGGCCAATACGCCGCCGTCACCTTCCCCTTCCGCCTGCGCGGCAGCCAGGTGCGGGTGATGAGCGGCCCGCAGCCCGTCGCAGATGCGCTGGTCTATCGCCTACCTGCCGGGCAGACCGGTGAGGGCGATCCCTACGCCAACGCCACCGGCGTGCCCTTCCGCACCAATGGTTCGGGGTATCTCCAAGGACACGGGGAGATCAACGTAGGCGACCAACTGCTGGCCTTGGCTCCTATCAGCCAGACTGAGAGCCACACCCTCTACTACACCAACGGCGCGCCCACTCCTGTTGGTCTGGGTGCTCACACCGTCACCACTCCCGGCGAACAAGTGCTCACCGTATCTGCCGACCACCCACTGTACCTGTTCAACCTCGACGTCTCCCTCGAATGGGACGCCCACGACGATACCGCCTTCATGGAGAAACTCCAGTTCGATCTGCAGCGCGCCGCAGATCATTTCTACGACTTCAGCGACGGGCAAGCCACGCTGGGCGAGATCTACATCTTCCACGATGCCGAGAACTGGCAGACGGCGCACTTGCGAGTCTACGCCAACAACCGCTTGCGCCCCAACGCCACCTTGGGCGGTGTCATCAGCGACACCATCACCGATACCTTGGTGCCCACGATCACCTACGAGGCGGGCCAAATCCGCATGCCCGCCGTCTGGAATCGCTACGGCGACCCCAGCGGCGGCAGCATCGGCGAGGATTGGCCCCGCACACTGGCCCACGAGTTTGGGCACTACTACCTCTTCCTCGATGACCATTACCTGGGCCTGGACGAAGACGGTCAGGTGATCAACATAGATACCTGCACCGACACGGTCATGACTGACCCCTACCGCTACAGTGAGTACCGCGACCAGGCCGATTGGCTCCCGGCTTGCGCCGACACGCTGGCTAACCACCTGACCGGGCGGTCCGATTGGAGTACGATCTCCGTCTTCTACCCAGAACTCACCGGCCCTGACGTACGCGGCAGCAACGACGGCCCTATCCTCATGCCCTTCGCCTTCACCGAGATCACCCTCTTCGATCCGCTCACGCCCACGCAAGCCATCGCCGACCCCACCTTCTACTTTCTGACCGAAGGCGGGCAACGCTACCAGCCCACGGAGGGCTCTCGCGGCTTCTTGCTCAAAGAGGACACCTGGCTTATAGACGTCGGTGAACCGCTCATTGACCACATCCTGGCGCGGGGGGCCAGGCCCGGCGACCGCCTCTGCCTGATCGACGCGGCGCAGAGTCGCTTGGGATGCGAGACCATCCAGCCAGGCGACGACCAGATGATCCTACGCTCCTTCCCCGACTGGGAACCGGAGATCATCGTCTCGCCTGTGGCCACCAACACCATCACTGTTACCGTCCACACGGCACCATCTCTGCCGCTGCAAGGGCGGATATTCTCCACCGATGCTCCGGCGACGCAGGTGTTCGCCTTCACCGAGACGGAAGGCGGGACGTATGTTGCCAGAATGTCCACCGACATCGCAGACGCCGTGTTGCTGGAAGGATTCGTCCATATCTGGGTGGACGAAGCCGCACCTCGCCGGGAGATGATCACCGACTACTCCATCGGGGCCTCACCGGGAGCCGTGCGCGGGCGTGGTGGAGCGGTGCGTGGGCGTGGAGGGGCCGTGCGCGGACGCGGTGGAGCGGTGCGCGGGCGTGGTGGAGCGGTGCGCGGACGCGGTGCGCCCATCCTGTCCGGCGATGGACAGGTAACCATCTATACGCCGGATCCCACCATCCCGGACGGCGAGTTCTTGACCATCCAGGCTGCGACGGGGGTGCCGGAGTTGCCTCCAGGGCGGGCGCAGATCGGGCAAGCGTACCGCATTGCGGCTACGGAGGGACTACTAACCAGCCTCAACGAGTCCTCCATCAGCTTCCAGTACATAGGCCAAGCGGTGCCGGCAGGCATGGAGGAAGACATCACCATCTACTATTGGGGCGAGGACGAAGCCAGTTGGCATGCCTTACCCACGATGCTCAACACGCTGGACAACTTCGCCTCGGCGCGGGTGCAGGGCACAGGATTGCACGCTCTGTTGACCGCCTTCAGAGTGCCCCTGTACGCTCCGGGCTGGAACCTGTTCTCTTATCCCCTGCGAATCTCGCAGCCGGTCACCGAAGCACTTGTTTCCATCAGTGGCTACTACACCACCGTGTATGGTTACGAGGCCACCGACAGCACCGACCCCTGGAAGGTCTACGACGTGACCGTGCCGGATTACGTCAACGACCTGGCCATGTTGGAGTTTGGCCACGGGTATTGGGTCAGCGTCTCGCAAGCGATCACCATGTACTTTGGGACGACCGGTGAGGGAGAAGCGTTGTCCTCGGCAGGTCTGCCGCCACACGTGCCAGCGACTTACTACGGGGAAATCCTGGGAGGAGCAGCGGGTGAAATCGTGACGGCGTGGGTGGGCGTTTGTCTGTGCGGGCAAGCGCAGACGTTGGAAGTGGATGGCCGGGTGGTCTATGCCCTCAACGTGATGGCCGAGGCAGGCGGGCCACCTGGCTGTGGCGCGCCAGGCCGCCAGGTGACCTTCCGAGTGAGTTCGCAGGTGATGGCCCCCACGGTAGCCTGGGACGACAGCCGGCTGAGGGAAGTGGTGCTGTCGGAGTCGTTCCGGGTGTATTTGCCGCTGTCGCTAGAGAGAGATTGACAGAGAAGATGACCGAGAAGCGCATCTTTGTCGCACGTGAGCGCGAGTTGAGGCAACTCGATGCCTTCCTTGAGCGCGCTCTGGCCGGCCAGGGGCAAATGTGTTTCGTGACCGGAGAAGCGGGTAGCGGCAAGACCACGCTGGCGATCGAGTTCGCCCGTCGGGCTCAGGAGCGACACGATGATCTGATCGTAGCCATCGGACAGAGCGATGCCCAGACCGGTGTGGGTGACCCCTACCTGCCCTTCCGTGAGGTGCTGAGCCAACTCACCGGGGACGTGGACACCGAGTTGGCCCGGGAGGTGATCACCGAGGAGAATGCCAGTCGCCTGCGGACACTCTTGCACCTGTCAGGTCAAGCATTGGTGGAAGTCGGACCGGATTTGATCGGCGTCTTCATACCAGGGGCAGGGTTAGCCATGCGGGTAGGAGCCTTCGTGGCCGAAAAGGCCGGCTGGTTGGGAAAGCTGGAACAACTGACGAGACGCCAGCGCGAGAGAGAGATGCCTGGCGAAGCCGGTATCGAGCAAAGCCACATTTTCGAGCAGTACACCAATGTACTGAAATCGTTGGCAGCGCAAAGACCGTTGATGCTGGTGCTGGACGATCTGCAATGGGCCGACACGGCGTCCATTGGGCTGTTGTTCCGCCTGGGGCGGCGTGTGGGGGCGAGTCGCATCCTGGTTGTGGGCACCTACCGTCCTGAGGAAGTGGCCCTGGGCCGTGCGGGCGAGCGGCACCCGCTGGAAAAGGTGCTGGCTGAGTTCAAGCGCTACTTCGGAGACATCTGGATAGATCTGGAGCAAGCCAAAGAGGCCGAAGGGCGGCAGTTTGTGGACAGTCTGGTGGACACGGAGCCCAATCGGTTGAGCGAAGGATTCAGGCAAGCGCTCTATCAGCATACCGGTGCACACCCGCTGTTCACCGTTGAGCTGCTGAGGGATATGCAGGCGCGAGGGGATGTCATCCAGAATGAGCAAGGCCGGTGGGTTGAGGGGCCCACACTGAACTGGGCCGTGTTGCCGATGCGGGTGGAAGGCGTCATTGAGGAACGTTTCGGCCGTCTGGAGGAGGAACTGCGCGAGACCCTGGCCGTGGCGAGCGTGGAGGGCGTGGATTTCACAGCCGAGGTAGTCGCCCGGGTGCAGGACGTGGAGGCGCGGAACCTGGTCCGCCGCTTGAGCGGCGAGTTGGAGAAACAGCATCGCTTGGTATTCGCTCTGGGCAGCCAGCGAGTGGGGGCGAATCGCTTGTCCCGCTACAGCTTTCGACACAACCTGTTCCAGAACTACCTCTACGCTGCCCTGGACGAGGTGGAACGGGCCTATCTGCACGAGGATGTGGGGCACACGCTGGAAGAGCTCTACGGTGACCGATCAGATGAGATCGCCGTGCAGTTGGCCCGCCACTTCCTGGCCGCCGATATCCCAGAGAAAGCCCAGTACTACCTGCGGCGGGCTGGCGAACAGGCTGCTGCCCGGTTCGCCAACGACGAAGCAAAGAACTACTTCAGCCGCACGCTCGATCTGACGCCGGAAGATGAGCAGGCCGAACGGTATGCGCTCCTGTTGGCCCGCGAGAGGATCTACGATCTGCAGGGCGCACGTGAGGCTCAGCTTCGGGATCTGACCGTTCTGGAAGCGCTGGCCAAAGCCCTGGACGACAACCGTAAACAGACCGAAGTGGCGCTGCGCCAGGCTCACTATGCCGAGGCGACCAGCGACTACTCAACGGCCATTGCCGCAGCCCGGGCAGCCATTGGCCTCGCTCAGGCAGCACAGGATGTGCGTAGCGAGGCGGTGGGCCATCTGCAGCAGGGACGGGCGCTCTGGCACCAGGGGAACTACGAGGCGGCTCGAATCCAGCTTGAGCAAGCCCTGACCCTGGCTCGATCCGCCCGGTCGCGCTCTGTGGAAGCAGATTGCCTGAGCAATCTCGGCATTGCCTCCTGGTACCAGGGTGACTACACAGAGGGCAAGGCATACTTCGAGCAGGCTCTGCCTATCAAGCAGGAGATTGAAGACCGACAGGGCGAGGGGCATGTGTTCAATAACCTTGCAGGGGTTGCCTACGAGCAAGGCAAACATGCTGAGGCCATCGCCTACCAGGAGCAATCCCAGCGCATCTATCGCCAGGTCGGCGACCGGCGAGGGGAGGGCATGGCGCTCTGCAACATCGGTGTTTTCCTCGCCGAGCAGGGCGAATACACGGCGGCCAAGGTCCGTCAGGAGCAGGCACTGGGCATCTATCGCGACATTGAGGACAGGGAAGGCGAGGTCGCGGCGCTCATCAACCTCGGCATTGTATCCCTGTATCAGGGCGATTACGCTGGGGGCAAGGTTCACCAGGAACAGTCCCTGCGAATCAGCCGCGAGACAGGCGACCGCAGAGGTGAGGTCGAAGCGCTGGTCTATCTGAGCCTGCTTTGCCACCACCTGGGTGACAATGAGGCTGCTCGACAGCACAGCCAAGAGGCACTGGCCATCGCGCAGGAGAGCAGCGACCGGCGCAATCAAAGTCACGCCCTGACCCACCTGGGGCGCGCCCTGGCGGGTCTAGGCCGTCTAGCCGAGGCTGGCGCCGCCTACCGGCAAGCCCTAGCCCTGCGGCGCGAGTCAGGCGAGCGCCACCGGGCCATGGAGACTCTGGCCGGCCTGGCCCGCGTCTTTCTGGCCCAAGGAGACCTACCCCAAGCCCTCTCGCAAGTTGAGGAGATTCTGAGCTTCTTGGAAGCCGGCACGCTGGACGGCACAGATGAGCCTTTTCAGGTATACCTGACCTGCTATCGTGTTCTGCGCGCCAACCAGGACGGCCGCGCCGTGGACATCCTGACCACCGCCTATCGCTTGCTGCAGGAGAGGGCCGCCAGAATCAACGCCGCGGACATGCGTCGCATCTTCTTGGAGAACGTGGCCGCGCATCGAGAGCTTGTCCAAGAGTGGGAGGGCTAGACATCAGGTTCGTAGTCACGCACGTAGCGCAGCGGAGTGCGGTTCTGCGCCACTCTGCTCCGCTCGGTGGCGCACTACGAGCCTCTCTCCGTGCCACAGCGCGGGCAGAGAATAGCTGGAAGGAGCCGCCGCAAGGTTCCAGCCTTGGGCGAGTATTGGTCGCGAATAAGTGCGCATCGGCCGACGTTTAGAAATTGATAGAAAGAGAGCAGTGGTAGCACCGTCCGCACGGCAACCGCTCACGGAAGCACAGTTGGTTGCCCGCAGCCAGCAAGGGGATAACGACGCATTCGGCGAACTGGTCCGCCGCTATCAGCGGTTGGTGGTCGGCATCGCCTACCGCATGAGCGGCGACGCCATGCTGGCCGAAGACGCGTCGCAGGACGCTTTCCTGCGGGCCTGGCAGCGTTTGGACCGTTTCGAATGCCGCGGCGCGGGCAGCTTCCGGGGCTGGCTTTGCCGCATCGCCACCAACATCACCGTTGACCGGCTGCGCAAGGTCCGTCCCACGGTACCGCTGGAGGCACTGCCGTTGCCCGGCGGTGTACGTCCCGATGAGGCGCATCTGCGCAGCGAGGAAACGCAGGCGGTGCGGGCGGCAGTGCTCCGTCTGCCAGCGGCCAGCCGGGCGGCGCTCATCCTGAGGGAATACGAAGGGCTCAGCTATCGTGAGATCGCTGAAGCGTTGAGCATTCCCATAGGCACGGTGATGTCGAGGTTGAACTACGCCCGGAGGAAGCTGCGCCAGGAGTTGGCAGGTCAGCTAGCGATGGAGCAAGAGGGAAGATGAGAGCGCAACATCCCACAGCGATCAGGTTAGCAGCTTATGCCGACGGCGAGCTGAATCGCAGCGAGGCTAACCAGGTTAAGCTCCACATACGTCGCTGTCCGCGGTGCCGGGCAGAGCTGGCGGAGATGCAGGCGCTCTCGGCAAGGCTGCAAGAATTCGCTTTGCCCGAGGGATTGGGGAAAGACCTCTGGGAGCGGGTGGAGCAGCGGTTGCCAGAGCGGCGAGCGGTGCCGCAGCCACTCCCCGGTGGCTTCTTGCGCTGGCTTCCGCCCATCGGCCTGGTCGCCTCCAACGCCATGCTGCAGGCGGTGCTGATCGTGGCCCTGTGTCTCTGGGCGCTGAGCAACCTGGGGCTCTTCGACTGGCCGTCGCTTCCGCTGAACTGGTTGCCCGCCGGAGTACAGCTTCCCAGCCTGCCCATTGAGGAAGCCATCAGCCATCTGCTCTCTTGGCTGGTGGCAGCACCGCTGGGGCCAGGCTTCGATAGCCTGGCTCGGACCTGGGGAATGGATCTCTCCGGGGTGTTCTCGTGGCTGCTGCCCAGCGCTCTGGTTTTCCTCACCTTCATCTGCTTGGCCTTGCTCTACCTGAGTTGGCTGCTAGCCTACTGGAGACAGGAAGCACGCAGCCGGCAGCACGCAACACGCACAACGTAACACGCACAACGTTTCACGAATCACGTATCACCTATCACAGAAGGAGGCTCTCTAATGGATCACGTAGGCATTCTCAAGCGAGCGTTCAACATCACCCGCCGCTACAGGGTACTGTGGGTTTTCGGCATCCTGCTGGCGCTCTTCAGCAGCAGCGGAGGCGGAGGCAGCGGCCCCAACGTCAGCATCCCAGGAGGCCGCGGCACAGGTAACATACCACCTGGCTTCGTGCCGCCAACGGTTGATCCCGGCGCGATCGCGGGCATCGCCATCGCCTGCTGCTGCCTGCTGCTGCTCTTCGTCGTCGCCGGCATCATCATCTCCTACCTGGCTCGGACGGCACTCTACCGCATGGTGGACGAGATCGAAGAGACCGGGGCGAGCCCCTCGTGGCGCGAGGGTTTCCGCCTCGGCTGGTCGAAGCGGACTTTGCGGCTCTTCGGCATAGACCTGGTGATCGGCATTCCCTTCGCCATCGCCGTCATCCTGCTGCTCCTGCTGGCGCTCTCACCGCTGCTCATGCTGACAGTGGACAACAATGCCCTGGAAGTCCTCAGCATAGTGATGACTATCGGCCTGGTGCTGCTGGCTATCGTCTTGATCATCGTGGCCAGCGTGATCGTCAACGTGGTCAAGAGGTTCATGCACCGCCAGGCGGCGCTGGAAGGCCGCAGCGTCGGCCAGAGCATCGTCCTGGGCTATCAGATGGTGCGGGCCAACCTGAAGGACTCGGCGGTCATGTGGCTGCTGATGTTGGGCGTAGGCTTTGGCTGGGGCATCGTGATGATCCCCGTGGTCATCATCGTGCTGCTGCTGGCCGGAGCGGTGGGCGGCATCCCCGCCTGGCTCATCTGGCAGGCGACAGAGGTAATCTGGCTCACGCTCCTGGTGGGCATTCCACTCTTCTTGCTGATCCTCATCCCGCCGCTGGTCTTCCTGAACGGCCTGTACATCGTCTTCCAGTCCAGCACCTGGACGCTGACCTACCGCGAGTTCAAGGAGCGAGGCTGGGGACTGGAAGCTGGAAGTCCGAGACTGGGGGCTGGTAATACCGAACGTGCGTGAAACGTAAAACGTGAGGCGGGATCACGTTCTACGCTTCACGTATCACGTCCTCGATGATCAAAAGTGCCGAACGAAAGCACGCAACCGCGCCAGCGCGGTCGCCTGTACCGCGTCTTCATCAACCCAGAGGAGCGCCGCCTGCGAACCGGGTGGCGCATCCTCTGCTTCGGCGTGATCTTCATCGTCACCACGCTGCTGGCCCAGCTTCCGTTGGCCTTCGCGCTGGGAGTGCAGGCACTGCCCCCGTGGGCGGAGCAACTCCTTTTCTATGCGTTCTATCTGGCGACATTGCTTCTGACCACCTGGCTGGTGCGGCGGTTCCTGGACAGACGGCCCTTCCTCGACCTGGGGCTGCACCTGGGCCGCGGCCGGTGGGCCGACTTGCTCTTCGGCGCGGCCCTGGGCGGCGTGCTGATGGCCGGCATCACCCTGGTCGAATGGGCCGCTGGCTGGCTGGAGTTCCGGGGCTTCGCCTGGCAGACGGTGGGCTGGGGCCAGCTTCTGATCTCATTGGCCACCGCCTTCTTCGTGTACATCGCGGTAGGCATCAACGAAGAGCTGATGATGCGCGGCTACGTGATGCAGAACCTGGCCGAGGGGCTGAACATGCGCTGGGCGGTGGTCATCTCCTCGGTCGTCTTCGGCCTGCTGCACATGGGCAACCCATACGCCAGTTGGGTCTCCACTCTCAACGTCGCCGTGGCCGGCGTGTTCCTGGCCGCGGGCTACCTGGTCACCCGTTCCCTCTGGTTGCCCTTCGGCCTGCACTTCGGCTGGAACTTCTTCCAGGGCACGATCTTCGGCTTCCCGGTCAGCGGCACGGGCGGCTTTCATCTGATCCGCCAGACAGTGGCCGGGCCGGAGTGGGTGACAGGCGGCCCCTTCGGCCCCGAGGCGGGGCTCACAGGGTTGACGGCGATGGTGGTGGGCACGGCGCTGATCTGGCTGTGGGGAAGAGGACTCAAAAAACGTAATGCGTAAAACGTGCAGGAATAGGACGCGGATCAACACGGATTCTACGGATATGCACAGATACATTCTGAGAAACCCGTGGCAATCCGTCCAATCCGCGGGAATCCGCGTCCCATTTTCAGTCCTCTGGGCAGCAGCCTCAGTAGTAGTTATCTCATGGCCAGAAACGGGGGATGAACGTGCTCGCTATTGAAACGCACGACTTGACCAAGCAGTTCAACGGACTCACAGCAGTAGATCACCTGGACCTGGCCGTGCGCCAGGGAGAGATCTTCGGCTTCCTCGGCCCCAACGGTGCGGGCAAAACCACCACCATCCGCATGTTGATGGACATCATCAGGCCCGACAGCGGGCGCATCCATATCTTCGGACAGCCGCTGGCACCGCAGACGCTGGATCGCATCGGCTACCTGCCGGAGGAACGAGGGCTGTACCGCAAGATCAAGACGGTGGACTGCCTGGCCTACCTGGCGGTGCTCAAGGGCATGCCGCGGCGCATAGCGCGGGAGCGGGCGCTGGCGCTGCTGGAACGGGTGGATCTGGCCGACTCTGCGGACAAGAAGGTGGAGACGATGAGCCGGGGCATGCAGCAGAAGGCGCAGTTCGTCGCCACCCTCGTGCACGATCCAGAGTTGCTCATTCTCGATGAACCATTCCATGGCCTCGACCCGCTCAACACCGAGTTGCTCAAAGAGATGGTTCTGGAGCTACACGAGCAGGGCAAGACCATCATCTTCAGCACCCACCAGATGAACCAGGTGGAAGCGCTGTGCGACCGCATCCTGCTCATTGACCACGGGCGGGCAGTGCTCTACGGCCCGCTGCAGGAGATCAAGGAACGGTACGCACCGCACGCGGTGCAGTTCCGCGGCGAAGCGATTCCCGCTGACCTGCCGGGAGCGCAGCGGTTGGAGCAGCAGGAGGAGGGCATTGTCGCCTACCTGGCCGACGGCGTCACGCCGCCGGCGTTCCTGCGGCAACTGGTGGAGAGCGGAGCGGCAATCACCCATTACGAGGTGGTCACACCGCCACTGGAGGACATCTTCATCGAGGTGGTGGAGAGGGAGAGGCAAAGATGAACAAGATCTGGGCAGTCGCTCGTCACGAGTTTCTCACCAACCTCAAGCGGCCTAGCTTCATCATCGCCACCATCGCCGTGCCGCTGGTGGGCGCGCTGGCCCTGGGCGTCGGCGGACTGTTCGGTGGACAGGTGGAAGAATACCTTGAGGAGCTCTTCACCGGCAAGGGGGCAGTGGTGGCCTACGTAGACCATTCGGGGCTCTTCACGCCTCCGCTGCCGGCCTATGCCGACACCTATATCCTCTACGAGGACGAGGCAGCGGCCAAGGCCGCACTGCTGGCGGACGAGATCGGGAGCTACATGGTGATCCCCGAGGAGTATCTACAGAGCGGCAAGATCATGGCCTACAGCAAGAGCAGTTCCTTCTTCTCCAGCGCTATCTCTACCAGCAAGGAGAACGTGCAGGGCTTCTTCACCGATCACCTCCTGGCGGGCCAGGTGGACCCCACGCTGCAGGCCCGCGTGGTGGATCCCGTGCAGCTCACGCCGGTGGCCTTGGACGAGCAGGGAGAGCCAACGACCAGCGGCCCTATGGCCTTCGTTAGCACCTTCGTCGTCCCCTACCTCCTCGCCATCCTGCTGATGATCACCATCTTCACCTCCTCCGGCTTCCTACTGCAAGGGGTAGGGGAGGAGAAAGAGAACCGGGTGATCGAGATCCTACTCTCCTCTCTCTCCACGACTCAGCTTTTGGCAGGGAAGATCCTGGGCCTGGGAGCGCTGGGGCTGACGCAGGTGCTCGTCTGGCTGGGGGCAGGGATGGCGCTGCTGAGCGGTGCGGTGGCGATCTTCGCTCTGTCGGGTCTGCTGGTCATCAGCGCCTCAACGGTGATTCTGGGATTGATCTACTTCCTCCTCGGCTATCTGCTCTTCGCCACCATGATGGCCAGCGCCGGTGCGCTGGGCTCGACGGCCCGCGAGGGTCAGCAGATTTCCGGCATCTTCTCCTTTCTGTCGGCCGTGCCCTTCATGTTCGGCAATTTCATCATGATGCAGCCCAACGCGGCGCTGGCCAAAGTGCTCAGCTTCTTCCCGCTCACCGCGCCCATCACCATGATGATGCGGCTGGCGCTGACCGCCATCCCGCCGCTGGAGGTAGCCATCAGCCTGGTCTTGCTGATTCTGGGTATCTTGGGCATACTTTGGGCGGGGGGCAAGCTGTTCCGCCTGGGGCTGCTGATGTACGGCAAGCGGCCCAGCGTGGCGGAGATGTGGCGTGCCTTGCGGCAGGCATAGTAGGAGGGAACCTTTCCGCCCTGCCGACCGTCATAATGCAGTAGATAGGCCAGTCTCATGGTCCTGGTCGGCCCTGGTCGGCGAAGCCGAAGCGGTACCCCGAGACTACTTCATGTTCCTAAGGAGGGACGAGATGAGAAACAGACCAGGATCTTTGGGCTTGCTGGTCCTTCTGAGCGCGCTGATTTTCAGCGCTTGTGCGCCACCCACGGCTCAACCTCCTGAGCCCCCAATCCCGCCACAGGACGAGTATTGTGTGGACAAAGGGACGGGAGCCAAACTGAGCTATCAAGAGGCTGTGGAGATCGCCCAGAACAGCGAGTGCCTTGAGCAGGGACAGCTCAAAGACACCCACTCCTGCAACGAAAACACCGGCACCTGGTGGATTGACCTGGACATAGACAAACCTGGCTGCATGCCAGCCTGTGTTATCAACGTGAACGACAAAACCGCCGAGATCAACTACCGCTGCACGGGACTCATTCCGCCAGCGGAGAACGTGGCACTGTCGGAGAAGCAGCGACTGACCTCACCCGATGTGAGCCAAGCCGACCTGGCAGATCTGGTCAGCGGCAACAGCGGTTTTGCCTTCGACCTCTACCAGGCTATTCGAGGAGAGGATGGCAACCTCTTCTACTCTCCCTATAGCATCTCTGTGGCCCTGGCTATGACATATGCCGGCGCCCGAGGCCAGACCGAACTCCAGATGGCGGACACCCTGCATTTTGCCCTCTCGCAGGGACGCTTGCATCCCAGCTTCAACGGCCTGGACCTCCAACTAGCTCAGCGCGGTGAGGGGGCCGAGGGCAAGGACGAAGAAGGCTTCCGGCTAAACATCGTCAACGCCATCTGGGGCCAGTACGGCTACGAGTTCCTCGCCGAATTCCTCGATGTCCTGGCAGAGAACTACGGTGCCGGGCTGCGACTGCTGGACTTCGTGAACGCACCCGAAGAGTCCCGCGTCACCATCAACGACTGGGTCAGCGACCAGACCGAGGGCAGGATCGAAGACCTGCTTCCAGAGGGGATCATTGACTCACTGACGCGGCTGGTGCTCACCAACGGCATCTACTTCAATGCAGCGTGGGAGCATCCCTTCGTGGAGGAGCTGACCGCTGATGGCCCGTTCTATCTGCTGGACGGCAGCAAGGTAACTGTGCCTATGATGACCCAATCGGAATCCTTCGGCTACGCCGCAGGCCAGGGGTATCAGGCGGTCGAGTTGCCGTACGATGGGCAGGAGCTCTCAATGGTCATCCTGCTTCCGGAGGCAGGCGAGTTCGAACCCTTTGAGGCCTCGTTGAGCGCCGAGGAGGTAGATGCCATCGTCCAGTATCTGGGGAGCAGACAGGTGGCCCTAACGATGCCGACGTTCGAATTCGAATCGGACTTCAGCCTTGCTGACACGCTGGCGGCGATGGGCATGCCGGATGCCTTCAGCGGCAATGCGGATTTCTCGGGGATGACCGGCGACAGAGATCTGTTCATCTCTGATGTCATCCACAAGGCGTTCGTCTCCGTGGATGAAGCGGGCACAGAAGCGGCAGCAGCGACGGCCGTGGTGATGAAGGAGCTG
>Ga0209121_10003777_pt1 | contig 14446 bp, 10 predicted proteins | sample Cruoilmetagenom3_FD_187292 | JGI IMG/M metagenome (GOLD analysis project Ga0209121, IMG submission 187292) | Oil polluted marine microbial communities from Coal Oil Point, Santa Barbara, California, USA - Sample 3 (SPAdes) (version 2) | ecosystem: Environmental > Aquatic > Marine > Oil seeps ...
AGCCGTGTGCCTTCGGCCAGGATGCCGCCGAATCCCTCCCTGGTCGCTATTTTCTTGATGAGCTCCATGGCCGCGTCCGAGTCCCCGTACTTCAGCTCCAGGCCATCCGTGTCCTCTTTCGTGATGATCCCCTTCTCATAGAGCTCATAGGCGAAGCCGATGACCATCCCTGTCGAGATCGAGTCGAGCCCCATGTCATCGCAGATCCTGCTGGACGCTATGGTGAAGCCCATGTCCGCGCAGTTGATAGTACCGGACATCGCCCAGGTCTCTTCGTATTCCGGTCCTTCGCACTCCACCCCATCATACTTGCCCCCCTTCATGCGCATGAAGGCACCACAGCGAATCATGCAATTATAGCACCCCTCTCTCTCTACCTGGAGCTTCAGGTATTCCCCTGCGCCAAGTTTGGGCCACTCCGCCATGACGCCTTCCCTGAAGTTCTTCGTGGGGTACATGCCGAGTGCATTTGTGAAGGGGAGAAGTCGCGTACCCGTATCGGTGAAACCGCCAGGGCCCATCAGCGGCGCTAAGGCTTTATATCCACCGATCTGCCCCTTGACGACGATACCGAACAAGTCGGGCATGGCTATCTCCACCTTGCCGGTGCCACGCACGGCAATCGCCTTGAGGTTCTTGGAGCCCATGACACAGGCCCCTCCCCCTCTCGCTGCCGCCCGTTGTTCAGCCATGATGGCTGAGAACTTGACGAGATTCTCGCCTGCAGGGCCGATGCACGCCACCCGTGCTTTGGGTTCGTCGAGCTCTTTCTGGATGTGCTCCTCTGTGGCAATAGTATCCAGGCCCCACAACTTTGATGCGTCTCTGATCTCGTACTCACCGTCGTGGATCCACAGATACACAGGCTTCTCTGCCTTCCCCTCGACGATAATCGCGTCCAGGCCTGCGAATTTGAGCTGCGCGCCAAAGGAGCCTCCAGCCGAGGACCTACAGTAGATGCCCGTGAGCGGCGATTTGAATTGCACCAGCCATCGAGCGAACGACTGAGCCTTGGTCCCACATAAAGGCCCAACGCTGAAGACCATCTTGTTCTCCGGACCTAACGGGTCTATGTTAGGCTCTAACTCGTCATAGAGGAGCTTTATGCCCCAGCCTCGACCTCCGATGTAATCCTTGATGAGCTCATCGCTCGGCTTTTCCTCGGTGATCTTTCCCTCTGTCAGGTTCACTCGCAGAATTTTACCAGCGTATCCTCCCGTCATTTTACTTTACCTCCTTTCCCAGTAGACTCAGCTTTTCCAGATCGTCGGCCACGTCTCCGAGGTCCAGCTCTTCCAGTTTTGACCTCGTTGGCAGGCCGTCTTCGTCCCAGCCTTTCAGTTCGTAGTACATACCCAGCAGGGCATCGAATTTTTCTCTGTCTACGGACGGAGACTGAGTAGTTGGACACGGGTGGTCAAAGTAGTGGTCGGGGAGCACGTCGTGGTCGTGGCGCATATCCCTCGTACCCATCTCCCTCACCATCACGGCCCTCATCAGATTGTGAATCCTCTCGCCCACCTTGTTCAGCTCCGCTTCAGTCATCTCCATGCCCGTGGCGGAGGAGAACAGCTTGCTCTCCAGAGACGTATCGCCGATGAAGGCTGGCGTCCGGTCCTCGTAAGGACTGACGAGCATAGGCCAGCACCAGTCACAGAGCGTCAATGCGTCCTTTATGCAACTGCGTTGCGCAACGATCGCTGCCGCTTGAGCCTCAGCCTGACAGTATCTGGGTTCTCCTATCGAATGGGCTGCCTCTTCTGAACCATACACTTCCTTGGCTATGGCTCGTTGCAACTCGACTGGCAGATTGGACCAGTATGAGAGGCCGATGTAGTTGTGCATACTGTCGTGTGGATCTCGGTGATGCACAGCCCAGAGTAACCCATCCACTATCCAGTTGCGGGGATCGTAGTGACCGCAGAAGCCGTGCCCTCCGTATGAACTCCAGGCAATGAGGAACTCTGCTGGAATGGGGCAAAACTGGGCCAACTCTTCTTTATGCAGGGCGTCGAGAACTCCGAGTTTCTTGGCCGCTCTTGCAGTCCCCTCGGCCAGGGTATCCCCGAACCCTTCCCTGAAGGCAATGCTGTGGAACAAACCGTTGACGAATTCCTCACCTGGGTAAGCCGAGAAAGGAATACCTGTGTCCTCCTCGGTGATGATCCCTCTCTGGAAAAGCCCCATGATCCATGGGACCATGAGGTATATCTCGTACAGGTCTATGCAGTATCTGTCGCCGAGGTCCTTCGCCAGGAAATCTTCAATGCCACGCTTGCCGACGAATACGTAGGCGTACTGCACGCACATCGCTGCGCCACTACCACTGCCGACGCCCGGGACTTTGTAGTCGTCATAGCACAACAGCGGGCAACACCCCGTTCTGCCTACGCGATACTGTGCGATCAACTCCGGGTCGCACAATTCACCGATATCCTGTCTCTGATAGTGCCAAGAGTGAGACGCAACATTGGGATCCACCCCGGGCTTCCAGGAGACAGACATGGGATTGCCTGCCATTTCCGTCAGCAGATGATAGGCCTCTCCACAGGCGTCCGAGAATTCTTTGGGCCTGGCTATGTTCAACGCACCTATCCCTTTCGTTCCCCTGACGGCGATAGCCTTCAGTTTCTTAGAGCCCAGAACAGCGCCAAACCCACCCTGACCGGCTCCGTGGTCACCGTGCCCTCTGCTAACGATACAGGCTATTCTGGACAGGTTTTCCCCTGCCTGCCCCGTGGTCGCCACTTTGACGGCAGGTCCCAACTCCGCCTTTATTTTGTCCGTGGTTTCGAATGCATCCAGGCCCCACAACTGGCTGGCGTCCTTTATCTCCGCCTGCCCATCGTGTATCCAGAGATACACCGGCTCAGCAGACTTGCCGTAGACAACCACCGCGTCGTACCCGGCGAACTTCAGTTCGGGTCCAAATGGGCCTCCAAACGCGCTCGTTGTAGTCAGCGACTTTCCCGGTGCACGGTCCTCGTACACCTGCGGACTCTTCGAGGTCACCAGAGTTCTCGTCGAACCCGGCGCCTCGGTCCCATCCAGTGGCCCTGTAGCAAACACGATCCTGTTCTCAGGATCAAAAGGCCCTGCTTCCGGGGGCACCTCGTCCCACATGACTTTGTACCCGATCCCCGAGCCGCCGATGAATCTCTCGTATTTTGGAAACGTCGGCTCCTCGGTTATGGTCTTGTTCGTTAAATCAACTTTCAGAATCTTGCCTGCCCATCCGTACATTGGTTCACCTCCCTAAGTCGCAGAATAGATCACAAAGTCAGGTTCACTTGTTGGACTCAAAGATTCGCCTTAAAGAATCACCCCCTTTCTCATAGAAACCCGCTAAAGCCTCCACCAGTGGGTTCTCCGGTACTGTTTTAATGCACCTTCCCCGGATCCCAAAAAAAGAAGAAGCCCACCATCTGGCAATTGGCGTCTCCATCAGTCACAACTCACCTGAAGGTGAGCCGCAACCAGTGGCTCGAAGCCAATAGTCAGACGGCGGCTTCTCCTTTGCAAGACTGGCGGGCACGGGAGTTACCCCCCGCACCTTACCGTTCACCCACCCTCGTCAGGTTCTCATACCTAGTAGGGCGCGGTGAATCGGAGAACACCGTCGCTCAACTTATTTGCTCTCCGGCATTTATGCCGTTAGAGTTGATTTCGCTGTATACTTGAAAGTTTCTCAAAAGGGACACTACCAAGACTAAAAACAATTGTAGCATGCTTATGAAGCACTGTCAAACTGATATTATACGATTTTATACGATTTGACACTCGGTTTAACAACTAAACAATTGCAAAGAAGGCAAATTTCCGCAGCCGGAAGCGGGCGCTTATGGGCCGAGAGTGTGGAGGGCGAGGGAAGCGTGTTCGTTTTTGCGCTGCCCGTGTTAGTCGAAGCATAATGTGACTTTTGTCGTAGACGAACACCCGCCTTTGTGCTACACTGATGGCAGAAAGGTGGTTCTTTTTATGCAGGACTGGGCGTTACCCGAGATCAACTTGTCACTGTGCGATCAGTGTGGCACTTGCGTTGAACAGTGCCCCGCGGGCGCGGTGGAGATGGGACCGGAGGGGCCGTTCATCGCCCGTCCTGCCGACTGTACCTACTGCGCGCTGTGCGACGCCGTCTGTCCCCAGGGCGCGATCACGTGTACCTACGAAATCGTTTGGGGAGCGGAGACCCGAACAAAAGAAAATAAATCGAAAAAGGAGTAAAGCAGATGAATACAGAACAAAACACCTTGAAGCAGAAAGTGGAAAAGACCTTGATGTCCATCAGACCGAGCCTCCAGGCGGATGGCGGGGACGTGGAGTTGGTCAACGTGGACGACAAAGGCGTCGTCTCAGTGCGACTCACCGGTGCTTGCAGGGGTTGCCCCATGTCCACGATGACGTTAAAGATGGGGATTGAGCGCATACTGCGCGAACAAATTCCCGAGATCAAGAGTGTGGAAGCGGTGTGAGCGTATGGCAATACGACAGATCGTGAAAATTGACGAGGAACTGTGCAATGGCTGCGGGGCCTGCGTGATGCCGTGCGCCGAGGGCGCCATCGTCCTGGTAGACGGCAAGGCAAAGGTAGTAGACGATGCGCTCTGCGACGGAGCCGGATTCTGCCTGCCGGTCTGCCCCACCGGAGCGCTGAGCATCGAAACGCGGGAGGCTCCCGCCTTCGACGAGGAAAAGGCAGAGGCCCTGACGCACGAATGCGGCCCGGGCTACATCGCCCAGCGGTGCTTCCGCTGCGCCACTGGCGAGGACGATGCCCCCCTCGTGCCCATCCGGCACCAGGGGCAGAGTTTGTGGGTCTGCACCCGCTGCCTGCCGATGCTCATCCATGGATGAGGGATGATGACAGTCACCCTTGCGAAGATTGTGAATAGACTTGGCAATGGAGCGATTCCTGGCGGGCGAAGACGCCTTTGGCTTGGAATTGACTGCTAAATCTTCGCAAGGGTTAGAGAGGTTGTTAATGATAGGGATTCACTTGTACGGAAGCTTGCGCCATCACGCGCCCGATCCCCGGCCCGACCGGGAGAGCGTGGTGCGGCTGGAACCACGGCCAGGGGAGACGGTGGGAACGACGTTGGAGCGGCTGCACATTCTGCCCGCCGAGGTCTACCACGTCTTCCTGAACGGGACGCTTCTCTTCACTCGCAACTCGATGGGGCCCTGGCTGGGCTACCAACAGACCGGCGCCCGTGATCGTGGCCTGGACACGTCACTGCAACCCGGCGACCGGCTGGGACTGTTCGCCTGCGACATGGGCTTGCTGGTGGTCTGATGTACGAGGATTTCAGGAATTCACAAACGAAAGGTGGTAAATAGAAGATGAGTATGTTTTGTTTTCAATGCCAGGAAACTGCAAAAAATCAGGGCTGCACGGTTCGCGGCGTCTGCGGAAAAACTGCCGACGTGGCGAATCTCCAGGATTTGCTGATCTGGCTCCTGAAAGGTGTTTCTTTCTACGGAGTCAGGGCCGGGGAACTGGGGATTTCCGACCCGGAGACGGACCTTTTCGTGGCGCAGGCGCTCTTCGCCACGATCACCAATGCGAACTTTGACCCGCAGCGGTTCGTCGCACTGGCGAACAAAGCGATAGTGCTGAGGGATAGGCTCAAGGCCCAGATCACAGAGGTGCCTCAGGGTCCTTTGCCAGAGATGGCGATATGGGCCCCCGAAACGGGAGACCTGGAGGAATTGATCCAGAAAGGCGCAACCGTCGGCGTCATGTCCGATCCCGATCTGGACGAGGACATCCGCTCGCTGCGAGAGTTGCTGACCTACGGTCTCAAGGGACTCGCCGCTTACGCGGATCACGCCTACGTCCTGGAGCACTACAACGACGCGCTACTGGCCTTCTTGCAGGAAGCTTTGCTTGCCACGACGGACGAGAGGGCGTCTGCGGACGACATGGTGGGCCTGGTGCTCAAGTGCGGTGAGATGGGGGTCCAGGCGATGGCCTTGTTGGACCAGGCGAATACGTCTACCTATGGCAACCCCGAGCCGACTCAGGTTAACATCGGTGTCCGCGAAGGCCCGGCCATCCTCATCAGCGGCCACGATCTGCGCGACCTGGACGAGTTGCTCCAGCAGACCGAGGACACGGGCATCAACGTCTACACCCACGGTGAGATGTTGCCCGCCAATGCCTATCCCGCTTTCAAGAAATATTCCCACTTTATGGGCAACTATGGCGGTTCCTGGTGGCATCAGCAGCGAGAGTTTGAGAAATTCGGTGGCGCAATCCTAATGACGACCAATTGTATCGTCAAGCCCAGGCCGAGCTACCAGGACAGGATATTCACCACTGGTATGGCCGGATGGCCTGATGTCCGACACATCCCCGACCGCCAGGATGGCGAGCAGAAGGACTTTGGCCCCGTCATAGCTAAGGCACTGGAATCGGGCAGCCCGCAAGAATTGGAGCATGGCACAATCCCCATCGGCTTTGCCCATGCCTCCGTGCTGAGCGTAGCCGACAAAGTCGTGGAAGCCGTCAAGAGTGGCGCGATCAAGCGCTTCGTCGTGATGGCCGGTTGCGATGGTCGGCACAAGACACGGCAATATTACACCGAGATGGCCGACAGCCTGCCACACGACACGGTCGTCCTGACGGCTGGCTGCGCCAAGTACCGTTACAATAAGCTAGACCTGGGTGAAATCAACGGCATCCCCCGCATTCTGGATGCTGGGCAGTGCAACGATTCGTACTCGCTGGTCGTGATCGCCCAAAAACTGGCCGAGGCGTTCGGCCTGGACGACATCAACGACCTGCCTATCTCCTATGACATCGCCTGGTACGAGCAGAAAGCGGTGATCGTGCTGCTGGCGTTGCTCTCCCTCGGCGTCAAGCACATCCGCCTGGGGCCGACACTGCCGGCGTTTGTCTCGCCCAATGTCCTGAATGTCCTGATCGAGAAGTTTGACATTAAGCCCATCACCACAGTCGAAGAAGATCTGGCTGCCATCGTCGCCGGCCAGTAGGGCAATGCTGGCGGCCGTCCGCTTGTAAGAATAGGGAAATTCATCCACATCCGCTACTTCGCCATCCGCGACGAGCAGGGAGCGTACCAGGGCACGCTGGAGGTGACCCAGGACGTCACCCACATCCGTACACTGGAAGGCGAACGGCGTTTGCAAGACGAGGAGGGATGAGCAAAGGGAAACCAGGTTTTTTCTGAAAAACCGGGTTTCTGTCCCTGCACACGTGAGGAGTGAACAACGATATGCACATCTTAGCGATCATCACCGGCGAGTATGGACAACGACACGTGAACAACATCCGCGCTCACGGCCCGGATGATTGGCAGATTGAGGTATGGCAGGCACCTGCGGTCTTGCCGCCTATCGTGGATTATCCGGAAGATCACTTGCCGCCGCGCCTTCCGCCCGCCGACTTGATCCTGGCCTTCGGCGAGCACAAAGGTGTGGCGGAGTTAGTCCCGGAAGTGGCACGGATGACCGGGGCGAAGAGTGTCATCGCGCCGGTGGATCGGGAGGAGTGGCTGCCCCGGGGGCTGGCACGACAACTGCGCGGCTGGCTAGCCGATGTGGGCGTGACCTGCGTCACCCCCAAACCCCTCTGTTCATTGACCGAGACTCACTTCAATCTCCGGCGGCACCGCATTGAGTACGATGACCCCCTCATTGCCCAATTCGCCCGCCACTTTGGCCGACCCGAACTACGCATCACTGTGGACCACAAGACGCGGACCATCACCGAGGTGGGGGTGGTGCGGGATGCCTTCTGCGGCTGCGCCCGTCACGTGGCCCAGGGGTTAGTGGGGGTCTCTGCCGCCGACGCCGAGCAGGAGGCCGGGCTACTTCACCATCACTACCCATGCCTGGCTGGGATGGGCGTGGACCCCGACTTTAATGACACAATCATGCATGTCTCCGGGAACATTATGAAGGGGCAGATCGCCGAACAGGTCAAGCCCTACAAGCGAGAGGTCTACATCGTCCCAGGGAAGCGGAGTGGGTGAGGCAGGATAGGCCGGTCGGCCTCTCACTCCGTCACCAGGACGAGAGTTATGTGCTGTCTGGTGTGGCCTCAAACGTCCACCCCCGGGCATTGACCGGATCGGCCACCAGCCTGAAAACCTGGGTTTCGGGCAACCGTGGTACGGGGGCGCGCAACGCCATGTCGAAGAAGGCGACCACGTCCTGCGCCAAGGCATCCAGGGCACGGTTACGGATGCTGGCGTGCGTGGCCTCCTCCACCAGCCACAGGGTCTTGGGCGCTTGGGCCGCGGCGAACAACCGCCGTACCTGCGCCACTGGGATCCGCCGATCCGCTGTGCCGTGGATGAGCAGCAACGGGCGGGGTGCGATGCGGCCCACAATCTGCAGTGGACGGACATCCTCACGGCGGAACCCCTTGCGCCTTTCCGACATCTGGAGCATCAAATTCGAGACGAAAGGGGGCATGATAGGGGGACAGTTGGTCATCCAGACCTCTTCCAGGTTATTGAACGGCGCGACAGCAGCCACGGCCCCGATGCGAGGATTGCGGGCAGCGCTGAGGATAATGGAGACTGCGCCCACGGAGTGCCCGATGGTCCCGATCCGGTGGATCCCCCGCGTCTCGTAGAGGAAGCGGACCGCGGCGTCCACGTCTCTGCTTTCGGCGACTCCGTAGGTAAAGCCCCAGCGATTCCCGTCGCTGCGCGCGTGACCCCGGTAACTGAACAACAGCACGTGGTAGCCGGCCGCGTGAAAGGTGGGGACAAGGGAAAGGCCAGAGCGTTGATCGTTGGCCGTTGACGGAGCGTAGAGAATCGCCGGAGCGTCGGGCTCGGCGACCGGGATGAACCAACCTCGGAGTGTCAGCCCCTCCGGCGTGAGGAAGGCGACGTCTTCGTAGGGAATATGCCGTTCGTCCAACAGCAAGGGGATGTTATGGAAGAGGACGGGAGGCATCGTGGCTACCGTCTCGCCGATGACCGAGCCAAGCACCATCAGGAGCGGTGAGCCTGCCAATACACTGGAGATCACTTTCAGAACTTTTAACCACATAACCCTTTCTTTCTTATTGAGATTTCGGTGGTCACCCTCTTGTGTATAGTATATTCATTCTCGAAAGCCATGTCTATGGGATATTTGCTCCATACTTGCTTTCCCTGTGCCATCTCTGCGAGTGGCCCATCTTGGCCGAAAATCGGTGGCCCCATATCGGGCGAAAATTGACAGAAGGGTTGCCATATCCAGCGGGCTGGCGGCGGAATCCGCGCACCCGCCGGAGTAGGATGGAGTACCAACACGCAAGAGGGGAACCGCCGAGATTTCAAGGGGGCGAATTATATCAGGAACGCGTATTGTGTCAAACCCAGCGTGATATGCTCGCAGAGACGGGGACAGGAAGGGCAAATTCGATGTCTATGCCGTCGCCACCTCGCAGTTCGGCTACTCAGTGGGCATAGATAAAAAATCTGTGAGAACCCGTGCCAACCAGGACACTATACTATGATAAGACCAACCTGCACAGATTGCGCCGAAAGAGACCTCAGCGCCAGGTCCGTAGTGGCGACTTCAGTCGCATCGGGACGACCGAAGTCGTCACTACAATTCGTGCGCTACGTCTTTTCAGAGCGCGAAACGACGCTGGCCGCCGTCGCCGGGCTGCTGACAGCGCTTGGCCTGGCACTGACAGCAATATACTCCCCCCCAACGTTGGGGGGGCTGGGGGGGGCAGCCCTCTTTGCGGCGGCTATCGTCGTGGGAGGCATCCCGGTGGCGCGCCACGCCTTCCAGGAATTGTGGCTCTCCCGCAGCCTGGGGATCAACACGCTGATGGTCATCGCCGTCGTAGGTGCGGCGTTCATCGGCGAGTGGGCCGAGGCAGCGATCGTGGTGGTGCTCTTTGCGCTGGGGGAGGCGCTGGAGGGGTACGCCACAGAGCAAGCACGGGGCGCGCTTGATAGCCTGCTGGACCTGGCGTCGCCGGTAGCCCTCAAGATTCTGCCTACAGGCAAGACCCAGGAGACACCGGTGGAGCGACTGGCCATCGCTGATCGCGTGCTCGTGCGCCCTGGGGACCGGGTCAGCGTGGACGGTATCGTGCGCGCCGGACAGAGCGCGGTGGACCAGGCCCCTATCACCGGTGAGAGCGTGCCGGTGGAGAAACAGCCTGGCGATGAGGTCTTCGCCGGCACCATCAACATCTCCGGCGCGCTGGAGGTGGAGGTGACCCACCTGGCGGCGGACAACACCTTGAACCGCATGCACGCGCTGGTTCAGCAGGCGCAGTCGCGGCAGGCGCCGGTGCAGCGCTTTATTGACCGCTTTGCCCGCGTCTACACGCCAGCGGTGGCCGTCGTGGCCGCGCTCGTGGCTGCCGTCCCGCCGCTCATCTTCGGGCAGCCGTTCTGGGGAGACCACGGCTGGTTGATGCGGGCCTTGCAGATGCTGGTCATTGCCTGCCCCTGTGCCCTGGTGATCAGCACGCCGGTCAGCCTGGTCAGTGCCATGACCAATGCCGCCTCCCGCGGGGTGCTCATCAAGGGTGGGCGTTACCTGGAGGCCTTGAGCCAGGTGCGCGCTTTCGCCTTCGACAAGACCGGTACCCTGACCGAGGGGCGTCCCGTCATAACCGATGTCGTGGACGTTTGCACCTGCGGGGAGTGCCCGGAAGACTGCGGACTGCAACACGCGGCTGCGGTCGAGGCGCAGTCGTCCCACCCGCTGGCCCGGGCGTTGCTGGCGGAGGCACAGGCTAGAGGAGTAGCAGTGCCACGCGCCCAGAACGTCACCGTGCTGGGCGGGCGAGGAATGGAAGGCATCGTGAATGACGCATCGGTCACGGTCGCCAGCCATGCCCACTTTGACGAGTGCTTTCCGCACCCGGAGTCTGTCTGTCAACGTGCAGATGAACTGGCAGCCCAGGGCAAGACGGTGATCCTGGTCCGGCACGACCCTTCGGCGGAGTTTACTCTGAGCGAAGCCGAAGGGCTCAGGGCAGGCTGTGTGTGCGCGCTGTTCGGTGTGGCCGACGCGCCACGCGCCGGCAGCCGCCAGGCGCTCGCCGGTCTGAAGGCCCACGGAGACGTCCACACCGTGATGCTGACCGGCGACAGCCCGACCGTGGCGAAGGCAATCGCCCGTCAGGTCGGCGTGGACGAGGTGCGCGCCGGGCTACTGCCGGAGGAGAAGGTGGCCGCCATCGCGGCGCTGGCAGACGAGTACCAGGTCGTGGCGATGGTCGGCGATGGCGTGAACGACGCCCCGGCGCTGGCCCAGGCAGATGTGGGCGTTGCGCTTGGCGGCGCGGGCTCAGCCCAGGCGATGGAGACGGCCGACGTGGTCCTGATGGGCGACGACCTGGCCCAACTGCCGTTCATCGTCTGGCTCAGCCGCAAGACGAAAGGTATCGTGACGGCCAACGTCGTGTTTGCGCTGGCGATCAAGGCGGTCATATTCGTCCTGGCTGCGGCGGGTCTGGCAACGTTGTGGATGGCGATTGCAGCCGACGTTGGTGCGTCGGTGGCGGTGATCCTGAACGGTATGCGACTGCGCCGGATGAAGGAGAGTAGTGAGTAGATGAGTAGATGGGTAAATGAGGAGTGAGTAGATGAGGAATGAGGAGACAGTGAAACAGATTACTTTGCCCGTGCAGGGCATGACCTGTGCTTCGTGCGTGGCCCACGTGGAACGGGCCTTGAAAGGTGTGGGAGGGGTGAGCGATGCCAACGTCAACCTGGCCACAGAGCAGGCGTCGGTCATCTTCGATCCCAAACTGGTTCCCCTGGACCGCCTGGTTGGTGCTGTGCGCGATACAGGGTACGACGTGGTCACCAAAACCGACAGCCTGCCTATCGGTGGGATGACCTGCGCTAGTTGCGTGGCCCACGTCGAGGGGGCGCTGGCAAAGACGCCCGGCGTGCTGAACGTCAACGTCAACCTGGCCACCGAGAAAGCCACCGTGGAATACATCCCCACTGTGACCGGGCCGCCCGATTTCCGCCGCGCCGTGGCAGGGGCGGGTTACGAGGTGTTGCGCCGCCCTGAAGAGGCGGCGCTGGGAGAACTCTCCAGCCCCGGCTCTTCAGGCCGGGGCGCAGAGGAGCAGGCGGAAGAGGAGCTCTCCCGCGAGGTGCGCAAGATGCAGGACGCCCGGCGGCGGATGCTCCTGGCCTGGCTCTTCACCGGCCCCATCATCCTCTGGATGCTGCCGGAGATGCTGTTCGGGATAGCCTGGCCCAGCGCGACCGTCTTCAAACTGGGTATGCTCCTCCTGGCCGCGCCGGTGCTCTTCTGGGTTGGCCGGACTACCTACGTGGTGGCCTACAAGTCGTCCATCCACGGCGCACCCAACATGGACGCGCTCATCGCGCTGGGCACCGGGGCCTCCTTCCTCACCGGCATCGCCACCTTTTTCGTGCCCATCCCCACCTACGCTGGCGTGTCTGCCATGATCATGGCCTTCCACCTGACCGGTCGCTACGTGGAGGCGAGCGCCAAGGGGCGTGCCTCCCAGGCCATCCGCAAACTGTTGGAACTGGGGGCCAAGACCGCCCGCGTTCTGGTGGACGGCGCGGAGCGGGATGTGCCCATCGAGGCGGTGCAGGTGGGCGACGTGATGGTCGTCCGCCCCGGCGAAAAGATCCCCACTGATGGGGTCGTCGTCGCAGGGGAGAGCGCCGTGGACGAATCTATGGCCACGGGCGAATCCATGCCCGCCAACAAACGCTCCGGCGACGAAGTGATCGGAGCCACAGTCAATCAGGACGGGCTGCTGAAAATACGCGCCACCCGCGTGGGCAAGGACACCTTCCTGGCCCAGATGGTGCGCCTGGTCGAGCAGGCCCAGACCACCAAAGTGCCCATCCAGGCCTTCGCCGACCGGGTGACGGCCGTCTTCGTGCCCATCGTCGTCGGCATCGCGCTGCTCACCTTCCTGGCCTGGTTCCTCTTTCCTGACGTGTTGCGCCCCGTCACCGTGTGGGCCAGCGGTTTCCTGCCCTGGGTGGATCCCAGCCTGAACCGTTTCACGTTGGCGCTGATTAACACCGTCTCGGTGCTGGTCATCGCCTGCCCCTGCGCGCTGGGGCTGGCCACACCCACGGCGCTGATGGTTGGCAGCGGCATCGGGGCCGAGAACGGCATCCTCATCCGCTCTGGTGAGGCCATCCAGGCCATGCGGGACGTGCGGGTGGTGGTCTTCGATAAGACGGGCACTCTCACCAAGGGCAAGCCAGAGGTGACGGACCAAATCCCAAACCCCAAATTCCAAATCCCAAATCGTGAGTTGTTAGGTTGGGCGGCGAGCGCGGAGAGGGGCTCTGAGCACCCGCTGGGGCGGGCGATTGTGGCTCGTGCCGAGGTAGAAGGGATTGCGTTGGGCGAATTGACCGACTTCGAGGCAGTGCGCGGCAGGGGAGTACGCAGTACGGTAGATGGCTGTGCGGTGCTCGTGGGTAGCCGGGCGTTTCTGAAAGAACACGGCATTCTAAATCCCAAATCCCAAACCCCAAACCCCAAAATAACGTCGGCGCTGGAGGATGATATGCGCCGCCTGGAGGACGAGGGCAAGACGGCGATGCTCGTCGCTGTGGATGGGGAGTTGATGGGGCTGCTGGCCGTGGCCGACACGCTCAAGGATGACGCCACTGCCGCTGTCCGCGAACTGAAAACGCTGGGCTTGGAGACGGTGATGCTGACAGGCGACAACCAGCGCACGGCCGCGGCCATCGCCCGTCAGGTGGGCGTCGTCCGCGTGCTGGCCGAGGTGCTGCCGGAGGCCAAACTGGCCGAGATCCAGCGCCTCCAGAAGGAGACGGACGGATTGGTCGCCATGGTCGGCGACGGCATCAACGACGCCCCGGCGCTGACCCGGGCCGACGTGGGCATCGCCATCGGCACCGGCACCGACATCGCCATCGAGGCCGCCGACATCACGCTGGTGCGCGGCGACCTCTCCGGCGTGGTCAGCGCCGTGAAACTCTCCCGCGCCACGTTCAACAAGGTGGTGCAGGGATTATTCTGGGCCTTCTTCTACAACGTGGTGATGATCCCGCTGGCGATCCTGGGAATGATGCACCCCGTCCTGGCCGAGATCGCTATGGCCACCAGTTCCGTGACCGTCGTCACCAACGCCAACCTGCTGCGGCGGGTGCGAATCCGGCCAATCTACCAGGGATGAGACGGACAAGTTGCCAACTTCCCTGGGGGGCGCGTATAATCGTCGGGGGAGCACGGGTACAGCACGGGGCTAAATCCCCGTGCTGAGAGAGCAAAGCCCCTTCGGGGCTGAATTCTAGCTCGTTAGCATCAGGTTTGACCGGAAACCTGGCAATCACACAAATAGAAACACGATAGGGACAATGCCCCACTGAGGGGATGAAAACGTGGCCTTTTAGGGAAACGTAGGCGTTTTCGGGTCACTTTTGACGGTACTTGCCCCACCGATCGGCTTCCTCCAACTCTAATTGTGCGG
>Ga0209121_10003778_pt1 | contig 14446 bp, 14 predicted proteins | sample Cruoilmetagenom3_FD_187292 | JGI IMG/M metagenome (GOLD analysis project Ga0209121, IMG submission 187292) | Oil polluted marine microbial communities from Coal Oil Point, Santa Barbara, California, USA - Sample 3 (SPAdes) (version 2) | ecosystem: Environmental > Aquatic > Marine > Oil seeps ...
TTCTGCTATTTGTGCAAAAGGATTACCAAAAGTTTTTAAGCCAAAAGAAAAACCATGGATAAAAATAGATGCAGAAAATACCGAAGCTATTGTTAATCAAGTGAAAGCATGTCCTTCTGGAGCTTTAGGTTTTTATATGAATGCGGAAAAGGATAATACTGCAGAACGTCTTGAAACGAAAGTAGAAGTACTTGAAAACGGACCTTTGTTGGTTTATGGTACCTTAAAGGTGACACATAAAGATGGAAAACAAGAAATTAAAAATAAAACCACTGCCTTTTGTAGATGTGGTTTGTCTTCCAATAAGCCATTTTGTGATGGTACGCATACCAAAGAAAACTTTGTAGGTTAGCAGTTTAAAAGCATAAAAAAACGCCTTGTAAAATATTCTACAAGGCGTTTTTCAATTTATATAGACGCAATAAATATTGCGGAGGGTATTTTATATACGTAACAAAGAAGTACTTTGGATGTTTTATTTTAAAATTAATTTAAATCTATTGTAATATTGGTGAAATTAAGGTTCCAGTTCTCCTCTTTTTTAATGTGATCTTCAGCAATGTAAATACCATTAAAATTTTTATAGTTTTCAAAAGTAGTAATTAAGGAAGGTGCTTTAGCATTGCCTTTTCTGTAAATCCATTCTTTAATAATATAGTCGTTATCATAATAAAAATCATACGCATCACCAGGAGTGTATCCTCCTTCATTAGAATACGTTAATGTAATCTTGTTTAATATGGTGTTGCTTATGGGAGTTCTCTCTTTTGTAGGTTTTGTAATTGTTGTTCCGCTATCCCAAACCAATTGAAAAGGTGCAAGCAGCCAAAACTTATCATTTATAAAACTTTGATCTGCTTTAATAGTAGTACTGTCTATACTTTTTCTGTTGTATGTAATGGTGTCTTGCTTGCTAATTAGTGTAACAGCATCTGTTTTAGTGTTCCAGGACCAAGATCTTTCAAAATGCGTACTGTCTTTATCTACATTAAAAGTAAAGGAAATGTTTGACACGTTTTTAAAATTTTCAAAACCATGAGCATTGGCTATTTTTTCTGCAGTAGTGAGTGTTTTAAGCGGTTCTTTTTTTGCTTCTTTTTTACAAGAAATAATAATAGAAACGAAGAGGAATAGAAGTAGTGATTTTTTTGTTTTCATTTTACAGCTTTCTTCAAATATAAAGAAGTTTGTTGTTTATGTCTTATTTTAGATTTTTAAAACAAACATTATGGAAGCAAAACCAGATTATTTTAAAGCTAATAAAGCTACGTGGAATGACAAAGTAAAAGTACATGCAGCAAGTGATATGTACGATTTAGAAGCTTTTAAAAAAGGAAAAAACTCCTTGATGCCTTATGAATTAGAAGCACTTGGTGATGTTTCCGGAAAAACGCTTTTGCATTTACAATGTCATTTTGGGCAGGATACTTTAAGTTGGAGTAGGTTAGGTGCAAAATGTGTTGGTGTAGATTTAAGTGATGCCGGAATTGCTTTAGCAAAAGATTTAAATGCAGAGTTACAGCTTGATGCAAGATTTGTTTGTTGTAATGTTTTAGATACTTCTGCACATGTAAAAGAAACCTTTGATATTGTTTTTACCAGTTATGGTGTGATTGGTTGGTTGCCAGATTTAAAACCTTGGGGGAAAATGATTGCCGAAAAATTAAAAATAGGAGGAACGTTTTTTATGGCAGAATTTCATCCTATAGTCTGGATGTTTGATTATTTAGATGAAAAACCACAAATGAAATATGGTTATATGCAAGAAGAAGTGATTTACGAAGAGTATGAAGGTACGTATGCAGATACAGATTCAAAAATGACAAGCAAAGAGTATGGTTGGAATCATGGGTTAAGCGAAGTTATTAATGCTTTAACTGAAGCAGGATTGCATATAGAATACTTAAACGAATATGATGCTTCACCTTACGATGTGTTGCCAAACTTAGAAGAGACAAAGTCTGGAATGTATGTTACAAAAGATAAGTTGTATCCTTTGATTTTTACGTTAAAGGCAACAAAGTTATAGTATAACAACCTGCAAGGTTTTTACCTTACAGGTTGTTTTTAATTAATGTGCTTTTTTTAAAACCTCAGGCATTTTAGCTTGAAACTTTTTTAATCTAGGAATAGATACACCTTGAATATATCTGTTTTCTGGGTGAAGTCTCTCGTAGTTTTGATGGTAGTCTTCTGCAATCCAAAATTTTTGAAAAGGATACACTTCTGCCGCTACAGGTTTTTGTAGTTTTTCTGCTAATGCTTTCTTTTTACTTAATATAATTTGCTTTTGTTCTTCATTCTGATAAAAAATTATAGAACGATATTGTGAGCCTTTATCTGGACCTTGACCATTTACTTGTGTAGGGTTTTGTGAAGCAAAATAAACATCTACTAGAGTTGCAAAGCTTACCATTTCTGGGTCGTAGATTATTTCTACTGTTTCTGCATGTCCAGTTGTACCTGTGTTGCTATCCTCATAAGTTGGGTTTTCTGTATGTCCGCCTGCATATCCAGAAATAGATTCATCAACACCATTTACACTTTCAAAAACAGCCTCTACACACCAAAAACATCCACTAGCAAAATAAGCTTTCGCTTTTCCGTTTTCTAATGCGACCTCTATTGGTTCTGCTTGTATTACAGCTTGCTGTTTGGTGTTTACTTGCGCGTTGTTTTTACAGCTAAATAATATGCTTAGTACAAGTACTATTTGTAGTTTTTTCATATTCAAATTTTAATTCTTAGTCGTAAAATTATCTAGATTTTACATCTTTTTTAAAAAAGATTGCTTTGGTGTAGTAGTTCTAGCTAAGAACAATTTTAAATATGTTGTATAAAAAAAGCCTTTACAAAAAGTAAAGGCTTTTAAATATAATTTTAAAATGGATTATAGTTTAGCAAACATTTTTTCCATTTTTTCTTTTTGTTCTTCAGCTAAAGCAGCATCTACTAAAATACGTCCACTGTGCTCATCTGTAATAATTTTTTTACGACCAGCAATTTCTACCTGTACTTGTGGTGGAATAGTAAAGTAAGAACCACCAGCAGCACCTCTTTCAATTGGCACAACAGCTAAACCGTTTTTTACATTTACTCTAATTCTAGTGTAAGCAGCAACTAAACGATCTTCAATAGATTCTTTATACTCATCTGATTTTTTGATAAGTGCTTTTTCTTCTTTTTCTGTTTCTGCCAAGATTGCATTTAATTCACCTTGTTTGTGTTTTAAATGTGTTTGACGAGCTTTTAAGCGATCTTTAGTTTCAGAAATAACTTCTTTCTTTTGCTCAATTTGCGCTTTAAACTCTTTAATGTGCTTTTCTGCTAATTGAATTTCTAATTCTTGAAATTCAACTTCTTTGGTAAGTGAGTTAAACTCTCTGTTATTTCTAACATTTTTTTGTTGCTCAGCATATTTTTTAATTAAAGCTTTAGCTTCTTCAATTAAATTCTTTTTTGAGTCAATGTCACTATTGATAGATTCTAAACTTAATTCAAGTTTTTCTAATCTTGTATTTAAACCAGCAACTTCATCTTCTAAATCGCGAACTTCTAAAGGAAGTTCTCCGCGTACGTTTCTTATTTCGTCTATGCGAGAGTCTATTAGTTGTAAATCATACAATGCTCTTAAGCGCTCTTCTACAGTTACTTCTTTCTTTTTTGCCATACTTTAAAAATATTGAACAGGATTGGTGTTTGTCTTTGATAAAACGACTGCAAAATTAGTAATTTTTTTTGTAAGATGTGCTACTAAACCGTTTTTTGTGTACTGTTCGCTTTCATAATGTCCGATATCTGCCAATATAATGCTGTTTTCGGCAGAAAAAAAGTCGTGATATTTTAAATCTGAAGTCACTAAAATATCTGCTTTTGAGTGTTTTGCAGCCTGAATAGCAAAACTACCAGAGCCACCAAGAACAGCTATTTTTTTTATTGGTTTATTTAATAAATTCGAGTGTCTTATACAGGAAGCCTTCATTTTCGCTTTTAAATAGGCTAAAAAATCGGTTTCAGGCATGGCGTTTTCAAGCTCGCCAATCATTCCCATTCCTATGTGTTGGTTGTTGTTTTCTAGTGTAATAATTTCATAAGCGACCTCTTCATAAGGATGCGCTTTAAAAAGCGCTTGTAATACTGCAGACTCTGCATGTTTAGCAAAGGTTACAGAAATTTGTGTTTCTGCTTCGGTATGTAGTTCTCCTTTATTTCCTATAACAGGGTTTGCATTTTCATTACCTTGAAAGGTGCCAATTCCTTCAGAATTAAAACTACAGTTGCTGTAGTTGCCAATGTTTCCTGCTCCTGCTTTAAAAAGCGCTTTCCTGATATTCTCGGCTTGTTCTGTTGGTGCAAAAGTGGTTAGCTTTTTTATGGTTTTGGCTTGCGGAATTAAAATACGTGTGTTTTTTAGTTGCAATTGCTTGCATATCATGCTATTTACACCTTGCCAAGCATTGTCTAAAGCGGTGTGCATAGAATAAATAGCGATGTCATTTTTTATGGCTTTAATTACCACGCGTTCTACGTATGTTTTTCCTGTAATTTTTTTTAAGCCTTTAAAAATTATTGGATGAAAGCTAACAATAAGATTGCAGTTGCTTTCAATGGCTTCATCCACAACTTCTTCTAAAGTGTCTAAAGTAACTAAAACACCTTTTAATTTTGTGTTTTTGTCTCCTACAAGTAGACCAACATTATCAAAATCTTCTGCGTAAGTTAAAGGAGAAAACTCTTCTAAATATTGAATTACATCTTGTACTATCATAAAAAAATATGTTTAAGTTCAAATATAAATAATTAGTTTCAGCTAGTGGATTTTATTTTTTGTTTATTGTCTCAGGTTACTACATAAAAAAAGTCTTTTCTTTGTATTTTAAATGTAACCACTTGTGATTTTACACTAATGAAATTTTTACGCTATATTTTATTTCCTATTGTACCCATTTACTATGCTGTAACTTGGTTGCGTAATTATTTTTATGATATTGGTTTTTTTACATCTAAATCTTATGATTTTCCTGTAATAGCAGTTGGTAATTTAAGTGTTGGTGGAACAGGAAAAACACCAATGGTAGAGTATTTAATTAGGCTTCTTAAAGATAAAAAACACATTGCTACCTTAAGTAGAGGATATAAAAGGAGTAGTGAAGGTTTTTATTTGGCAGATACCAATGCATCTGCTAAAATGCTAGGAGATGAGCCGTTTCAGTTTTATAGAAAATTTAAAAACGCTATTGCTGTTGCTGTAGATGCCGATAGACAAAACGGAATTTCGCAATTAATGCAACAAGAGCAAGCTCCTGAGGTTGTTTTATTAGATGACGCTTACCAACACAGAAAAGTACAGGCTGGTTTTTATATTTTATTAACTACCTATCATAATTTATATACCAAAGATTGGGTTTTACCAACAGGTGATTTGCGAGAGCCTAGAGCAGGAGCCAAGCGAGCAGATTGTATTGTAGTAACTAAATGTCCTGAAAATTTAAATGCTCTAGAAAAAGAGAAGGTTATAAAGCAAATACAACCTAAGGCTAACCAACAAGTTTTTTTTAGTTCTATACGTTATTCTGATGTGGTTTACTCTGAAAATACAAAGTATAAGCTAGAAGCATTGCCAAATTTTACCTTAGTAACAGGTATTGCAAATGCTACTCCTTTAGTAAATTATTTAAAAGGAAAAGGATTAGATTTTACGCATTTACATTATAAAGATCATTATGACTTTACAGATGAAGATATAGCCTTGTTTAGCGCACAGAAATTTATTGTAACTACCGAAAAAGATTACGTTAGATTGTTGCCTTTTAATTTACAAGATAAAGTGTTTTATCTGCCTATTGAGGTTGAATTAGATAACGCAGAGGCTTTTAATAGTAGTGTTTTAGATTTTGTGTCTACTTAGTAGATATCTCGTCTTTAATTAAAGCTTGGTATAATTTCTTTTCAAAGTCTTCTTGCTTAAAAGGTTTAGATATAATAGCATCAAAACCTGCATCTTCAAATTCTTGCATTTTATCTTCTAGAGTTACAGCTGTTAAAGCAAATATGGTAAGATCTTTATTAAAGCCTTTAATTATTTTAGTAGCTTCAAGTCCGCTAATTCCTGGCATATGAATATCCATTAAAACAACATCATAATTTGTGGTTTTTACTTGTTCAACAGCATCTTCGCCATTATCAACAATGTCACAATTAAGATTCATTTTATTAAGGATTTTTTTAGTAATCATTTGGTTGATTTTGTTGTCTTCAACCACTAGAATTTTTATAGTACTCAATTCTATTTCACTAATATCTTTAAAATAATTCTTTTTGCTTTCTTCCTCTTTAATTACTTCATCTGTATGTTTTAAAGGAATTTCAAAAATAAAGTTAGAACCTTTACCTAGTTCACTTTTTAGATAAATTTTTCCTTTTAAAATATCTATTAATCCTTTTACAATAGAAAGACCTAAACCAGTACCACCATATTTTCTGTTAATTTGAATAGATCCTTGTGAGAAACTTTCAAACATGTGTTCTTGTTTTTCTTTGCTTATACCAATTCCGTTGTCTTCTATTTCAAAACGTACCGAATAACTATCTGCAGTTTTATTAATCATATAGACTCTAACCCAAATATCACCATCTTTTGTAAACTTAATAGAGTTGCCAATAAGATTAATTAGTATTTGAGATATTTTTAGTTGGTCTGCATTAAAGTTTTCAGGTAAGTTTTTATCGTATTCAAAGTGTATTTTTATATCGTTATCTATAGCAGAGTTGTTTAATGCTGCTATAACATTAGCCACTTTCTTTTTTAAATTGAATACTTCTGGTTCAATCTCTACTTTGTTTGCTTCTATTTTATTTATTTGAAGAATATCATTTATAAAAGTTAACAAGTAATCTCCTGAAAATTTTAAAGATTTTAAATGCTGAATTTGTTCAGGTTTAGGGTTTTCATCAAGAAGCATATTACTTAAACCAGTAACGGCATATAAAGGTGTTCTTAATTCATGCGTTACAGTAGACAAAAAGTTGGCTTTGGTTTTAGATGCTAATTCTGCTTTTTCTTTAGCAAGAATTAGTTCGCCATTTTTTTTATGTAACATGTTATTTGTTTTTAACCTAATCCTGTTGTTTTTGTATAAGGATAAGGTTAATAAAGACAAAATGGTAATTAATGCTACACTTAAAATAGCAGTTAATTTGCTAAGATTTTTAGAGTTTTGAAGTTCTTCAAGATCTGCAGCTTGCTGTCTGTGGTATTCGGTTTGGTTTTTTAATAAAAACTCTACACGTTTTTCTGGTGATACGTTTTGTCTTTTAACATTTAAAAGCGAATCGGAAATTTGAATGTGTTTTTTTAAATATTCATTTGCCAGTTTGTAGTTTTCTGTTTTGTGATTTAAATCACTTAAAACTAGGTATCCTTCGCTTAAAATATTGTCAAAATCATTGTTGTCAGCTTCATTAACTCCATTATTAGTAATTTCTATAGCTTTACTTAAGTTGTTAAGTTTAGCGTGAACTATACCTAGGTTTATTTGAGCGCTACTATGAATTTTTTTTAGGTTAAACCTACTAGATAAGGCTAAAGCATTTTCAAAATATAATTTAGCTTTTTTGTAATCTTCTAAAGCTAGATAGGTTTGGCCTTCATTAAGCTCTACTTCTGCAACAAACTCATTTAAGCCTTCTTGTTCAAAAAGGTTTTTTGAAGACGTATAATAGTCTAAAGCTGTAGTGTATTCTTTTTTAGCAACATAAACATTACCAAACGTTTTATAAGATTCTGCAAGGTTAATTCTGTCAGCAGCAATACGTTGTGTAGCAACAGCCTGAGTTAAATGCTTGATAGCTTCATTGGGTTCTTCTAAGATATATTGAATTTTTCCAAGCTTAGAATGTATAATTCCTATGCTTTTTTTGTCGCCAATAGTAGTTGCATAAACAAGGGCATTTTCAAGTTCTTTCTGCGCATCAAAGTAGTTTGCGCTTTCTAAGTCTTTTTGGGCTAGCCTAATAAGATTCTCTACATTTTGTTGTATAGATTCTTCTTCTTGAGTTGTAGCTTCTTGCGCAAAGCCACTGTAACTCAACAACATTATAATAGCACATATATAGCAGTTGATTCGGAACATGTTTAAACTGTAATAGTAACAAATATAATTATATATTCGATAAAAGTTAATTATTTATCGATAAATTGCTAATTAAATCAATAATTCTGCTAGAATATCCTGTTTCATTATCATACCAACCAATAATTTTTACCATATTTCCTATAGTAGATGTCATTTGTGCATCAAAAATACAAGAATGGGTGTTTCCTACTATGTCTATAGATACTATTGGGTCTTCGGTATATTCTAAAATGCCTTTGTATTTGTTTTGTGAGGCTGTTTTAAAAGCATTGTTAATTTGCTCTATAGTTACTTGTTTTTCAACATTAAAAGTAATGTCTGTAAGTGAGCCATTGGCTACAGGAACTCTAATACCACAGCCACCTATAACGCTAGATAAATCTGGAAATATTTTTGTTAAGGCTTTTGCTGCTCCTGTTGTAGTTGGTACTATAGATTGACCAGCAGCTCTTGCACGACGTAAATCGCGATGCGGTTGGTCATGTAAACTTTGGTCTGTAGTGTAGGAGTGTACTGTTGTAATGTATGCTTGTTTAATGCCACAAAGCTCTTTCATTATGGCAATCATTGGTGCAGCATTGTTGGTAGTACACGAAGCGTTAGAAATTATTTTTTCATTACCATCTAAAATAGATTCATTGACACCTAAAACTACTGTTTTAATAGTGTCATCCATAGGAGGGACGCTTAAAATAACGCGTTTTGCTCCATTTTTTATATGCAGGTTAAGAAGCTCTTGAGTTTTAAATTTTCCTGTAGCTTCAATAACAAAATCTACATGAAACGGTTTCCAATTAATAGATTCTATTTGCTTGTTATTTAATAGCGGAATATTTTTACCATTAACAATGATATGCTCTTTGTTACAAGAAACGTCTTCATGAAAAATGCCATGAATACTATCATATTTTAGTAAATGACTTAAAGTTTTTGTGTCTGCTAAATCATTTATAGCAACCACTTGAATGTTTGGATTGTTTTGTAATAATCTAAAAACACGTCTACCTATTCTTCCAAAACCATTTATTGCAACATTAACCATTAGTTAATATGTTTTTGGGCTTTGTATGAAGAACGAACTAAAGCGCTACTTTCTACATGACGAAAACCTAGAGATAAACCTATTTCTTTATATTCTTCAAATTGATCTGGATTAATAAACTGCTTTACAGGTAAGTGCTTTTTACTAGGTTGTAAGTATTGACCAATGGTAACAACATCTACATCATTAGCTTTTAAATCATGTAATGTTTCTATAACTTCTTCTCTAGTTTCACCTAGTCCTAGCATAATACCAGACTTTGTACGTCTTTGTCCTTGTTGTTTTAGGTATTTTAATACGCCTAAACTTCTGTCGTATTTAGCTTGAATACGTACTTCACGCGTTAAGCGTCTTACGGTTTCAATATTATGCGAAACCACTTCTGGAGCAACATCAATAATTCTATCGATATGTAGTTCTATTCCTTGAAAATCTGGAATAAGCGTTTCTAGAGTAGTTTCAGGATTCATTCTTCTAACCGCTTTTACGGTTTCGCTCCACATAATGCTTCCCATGTCTTTTAAATCATCACGATCTACACTTGTTAAAACCGCGTGTTTAATGTTCATTATTTTAATAGAACGTGCTACTTTTTCAGGTTCATCCCAATCTACAGTTTCTGGTCTTCCTGTTTTTACACCACAAAAACCACAAGAACGTGTACAAACGTTACCAAGTATCATAAATGTAGCTGTACCTTCTCCCCAACATTCTCCCATATTTGGGCAACTTCCTGAAGCGCAAATGGTATTTAGTTTGTACTTGTCTACTAAACCACGAAGTTCTGTGTATTTTTTACCTGTAGGTAACTTTACACGAAGCCATTTTGGTTTTGGTTGACGATCTGGCAATATATTTGAAGCAGTTTTTGTTTCCATTTACTTTGTAATTTCTAAGTGCAAAGATACAAAGTATTCTATAAAAAAAGCCTTTATAGAATAGTGATATACCAAATACTAAATCCTATTAAAAATATAATACCTAATATGCTTAAAACATGTAGTGCTTTTGTAGGATGCCATTCTTTAGGAGTATGTTTACCACTAATGAGTATATAGTTTATAATGGCGTAAAAAGGAGCTGTTAAAAAAGATAAAATGGTTGCTATTTTTATAAGTAAACCCATTTCTGAAGCGAAATAAAAAAAGATTATTATACTACCAATAACAAGAAAGATAATCCATGCTAAATAGCCTTTGTTAAAAGGCTTATCTGTTAGTAATTCCATGGTTTTATTCATAGCTCTTGGCGAAGCATCTAATGTAGTTAGTGTCGTGCTAAACATGGTTGTAAACGCAGCAATACCAATTACAGCATATGCCCAACTACCTAGACTTTTTGTATACATTTCTATTAACTGATTAGAAAAAACAGCAGCCGAAGCGCTAAAAGTATTACCACTATGATACATGACTAAATAACCTAGTAAAAGAAAACTAATGCCTAAAAATATGGCTACCACATAGCCAATGTTGTAATCTAATAGAGCAGATTTTGGTGTGTATTCTTTTTCGTCTTTTTGTTTTTCAATGGTCCATAAAGATTGCCAAACAGCTACATCTAAAGGTGCAGGCATCCAACCCATAAAAGCAATAAGAAAAGCAATTTCTATACTGTTTTTTGGAAGTACTTGAGTAAACGACAAGCTAGCATCTTGTTTGTAAAAAGCAAAAACAACAGCTATTAGTGTGCTTATGGTAAGTATGATAATGATAATTTTCATTAGCCTATCTAATAACTTATACTTACCTATAAACAGTATGACTAAACAAATGCATAAAATTATAATGGTCCAGGTTTTTAGATCAATAAAATCACCAAAAAGGGTTGTAGCTAAGCCTGCAGTAACAATAGTAACAGCAGCTTGTATGGTAAACATGGTTGCTATGTTGAGTATAAAATAAAAGACCAAAACCCCTTTGCCTAGTTTTTTATAACCATGTAAAAGACTCTCACCAGTTGCCGAAGCATAACGAGGTCCGAATTGAAAAAAAGGATATTTAAATAAATTAACTACCAATAATGCCCAAAGTAAACCAAGTCCGAAATCTGCTCCAGCTCTTGTAGATTGTACTAAATGAGAAACACCAATTGCAGCTCCTGCAAATAGTAATCCTGGTCCAAGTTTTTTTAAAAGCTTTGACATTATTTTTTTTGAATAATTTCTGCTAATAATTTTTTAGCTCTTAAGAGTTTTACCTTAACATTATTAATAGGTTCCTCTAATTTTGTAGAAATTTCTTTATAACTTAATTCTTGAAAGTATCTCAGATTAATCACTTCTTGATAATGCGGTTTTAACTTTTTTATATCGCGAAGTAATTTTGCTAAATTTTGTTCTGTAATAAGTTTGTCTTCTACGGAAGGTGTTTCGTCTAGAATTTGAAACACAGCGCTTTCATCATCTTTAGATATTTGTGTAGAAACCGATCGTTTTTCTTTTCTTAATATATCTATATGAATGTTTTTAGAAATAGTAATCAGCCACGTTTTAAACTTATAATCGGTGTTATAGGTTTCAATTTTATCAAAGGCTTTAGAAAAAGTTTGAATGGTTACATCTTCTGCATCGTTTTCATTTTGAATACGTTTTAACTGAAAACCATATACGTCATCCCAAAAGGTGTTTAATAAAAAATTAAATGCTTTTTGTTCGTTTTTTTTAGCTTGTTGTATGGCTTCTTCTATTTCCAATATTTAGGTTTTGCAATAAGATTGGTTATAAATATAGTTAATTGCATGCCAATTAAAAAAATCTCTAAAAAAGGTAGGAAAAAAACAAGATCTTTTTCATCTAGCTTTTTAGAAGTTTTTCCAAATACTATGTAGAAAACAAGTAGTCTTAAAGTAAATAAAGGTAAAACTAGTTGCCAAGCATGTGTTGTAATGAGTAGTATTAGTGCTAAAGCCCAAAATAAAAACTGCGAAATATAAAAAAGGGCAAGTAAAGATTTATGTAAAGGCTTGTAGTACTTAGCTGTTGAAACGTGTCTTCTTTTTTGTAAAATCCAGTCTTTATATGTTGTTTTAGGATTAGAAATAGTAAAACTATTTTTAGTAAAACAAATACTAGTATTGGTTTTTGTTGCAATTTGATTTATAAATAAATCATCGTCACCAGAGCGCACTTTTATATGGTTAATGAATCCGTTAGCTTTAAAAAACTCTTCTTTTTTATAGGCTAAGTTTCTGCCAACACCCATAAAAGGGATTCCAGATTTGGCAAAAGAAAAATATTGTAAAGCCGTTAAAAGGGTTTCAAACCTTATTAATTTATTTAAAAAAGACTTTTTTATTTTAGCGTAGGCTCCATAGCCCAAGACAATGCTTTTTGAGGTTTTAAAATGCGAAGATATTTCTTGTATCCAGTATTTTGAATTTGGTATACAGTCTGCATCTGTAAATAGTAAATAGTCGTTTTTTGACGCTTTTATACCCAATGTTAAAGCATACTTTTTGTTGCCAAAAAAAGCTTCTGTAGGTACAACATTTACTATTTTAATATTGTTGTGCTTTGCAGCAAATTCTTCCATGATGTCTAAGGTGTCATCATGAGAGTTGTCGTTTATTAAAACTACTTCAAAGTCTGGATATTCTTGTTTTAATATATGCGGAAGAAATTTCTTTAAATTTTCAGATTCATTTTTAGCGCAAATGATAACTGAAACAGCAATGTTTTTTGGTGTTTCTGTTTGCGGATTTAAAAAAGCAAATTTTGAAAATAAGAAAAGATAATATATTAGTTGAATACCTACTACTGCAATAAATGCGTAGAAGACAATATTCAGTATAATCATGCAGTATTAAGAATGTTGAGGTTCGCTACAATCTTTGTATTGATCTGGAGTTTTACCGCAAAAGCCACAAGATTCTCCTTCTTTATTTAACATAGGGTTTTGGCTAGCACATGTACCTGCAAATTTACCATCTTTTTTTGCCCAAATTTTAATTGCTATTCCTGCTATTGCTATACCTAAAAGTACTAATGTTATTGCTAGTAGTTTCATGTGTGTAATGTTCTAAATTATTTTTACAAAGATACTACTTTTTAAGTAATGGTTATACTAAAAAAGCCTCGCTTTTTAAAACGAGGCTTTTTGATTTTATAGTGAAAAGTAATTTATTTTTTTAAGCTAATTTCTGCTACAGATTTTTCTATAGAAGCGTTTTTATTACCTCCTTTAGGTTCTATTGTTATGTTTAAACCTAATGCGTTTTCTGTATAAGGTAAAGGTATTAGTTGGCTATCAGATTCATTTAATATACCTAAGCTAACCATTTTATCTTGTACTTCTGCCCAAATTTGGTAGCATTGTTCTTCTGGTAGTTGTGGTAAAGAAACCACGTCTATCATAGAAGTTTTATCAATAGGATTTATATAAGCTACAGTTTTTAAATTTTTAGCTCTTTCATTTCCCTTTATAATATATTTTTGGGTTTCTGGATTGTTAAGCTGTTTAAACTGTTGCATGATATCGCTTAACATTTTGTTGTTTTTTTCGATATCACTACGTAGGTCAAAAATTTCATCTGCAATCACATCATTTTCTTGCAGTAGGTCTTGATTGTTTAAGTAAAACATAAGCGTAGATCCTGCAAAAACGAATGCAGCTATACTTGCAGCTATACTAAACTTATACCAAATTCTTTGTTTAGAAGCAGGTTGCTGTAATGTAACCACTGGCTTTTCGTCAAGTTCAGAAAGGATATTGTCTAATAAGCCTTCTGGTGCTTCTATGGCATTACTTTTAGCAACAATCTCTAGATTGCGCTGTAAAGTATTGTATGCATCTTTAACTTCTGGATATTTAGAAATGTAAGCTTCTACCTTAGCAGTTTCTTCATTGCTAGTGCTGCCTACTAGGTATTTGTCTAATAGATCTGAATTTAAAAATGTAATTATTTTATCATTCATGACTTTTTTGTTTCTGGATTGTAAATTTTTTTTAATTCACGTAATCCTATTTTTAATCTTGATTTTATTGTACCAAGCGGAATGTTTAATTCATCACTTGCTTCTTGTTGCGTCATACCTTCAAAAAAGAGCGCGTTTATTACTATTTGATATTTTTCATCAATGCTTTTTAGATGTTTTTTAATATCAATTACGTCTTGATTTAAACTATTGCTTGTTATTTTATATACGTTAGAATTTTCAATTTGGACTTCCTTACTTTGTTTATTTGATACAGATCTAACTTTATCTATTGCAGTGTTGTATGCAATTCTATATAACCAAGTAAATAGTTTTGCTTTTTTTCTATCATAG
>Ga0209121_10003780_pt1 | contig 14444 bp, 10 predicted proteins | sample Cruoilmetagenom3_FD_187292 | JGI IMG/M metagenome (GOLD analysis project Ga0209121, IMG submission 187292) | Oil polluted marine microbial communities from Coal Oil Point, Santa Barbara, California, USA - Sample 3 (SPAdes) (version 2) | ecosystem: Environmental > Aquatic > Marine > Oil seeps ...
CGCCGCATACCGTGCTTCGCGCGCCTTGGCCTGAAGATTTCCCTCGCCAACCTCAACGGTAAGCACCTCGCACGGCACCCCGCGCTCCTCGCAAGCGGCGACCACCAGCGCGCATTCGTCCTTCGCCTCAGGACGCAATCCGTGGTCCACCGTCGCCACCTCAAACCCGCCCGGAATTGCTTCCTGCGCCAGCAGCAGCATCGCCATGGAGTCCGGCCCGCCACTCACAGCAAGGCCGATTCTTCCGCCGTCCGGATTCAGCCGGTCGAGCGCCTGCTTGAAGCGCTCAACCAAGGCCGGATCAATCGCAGTCGACGCGCCCACCGAGGCCTTCATACATGTTCTGCAAGCGGCCCACGGCGAGCGCCGGATAGCCATCGCCAAATTCAGCCAGCGCGATGCAGGCGCGGCGGGTGTCGCCCAGCGCGATCATGCTTTCGCTAAGATAGAGCAGGCTGTCAGCGGCGCGGTCGCCCTGCCCATCGCTCTGGTAATTCTCGAAGAAATGGGTCGCCGCAGCGCGCGGCTCACCAGCATCGAGGAAGGCACGGCCGAGCAAATTGCGTGCGCGCGAGTTCAGGCGGTGGCCGGGATATTGATTCAGATAAAGCGCCAACTGCTGCTGCGCCTCGGGATAAAACTCCGCGTCCCACAGGCGGAAGCCGTATGTATATTCGTCCTCGCCCTGATCGCCCGTGGCCGGTTTCACAATGGCTTCGACAGCCGCGATGCGGGCAGCGCTTGGGCTGGATTGTGCAGGCTGTGGCGGTGGCGCAGGCAATTCCACGCGCTCATCAGGGACGGGAATGACGCCGGTCGGGCCTGTTGCAGGCGTCAGTGTCGGTGTCGCAGTTGCGAGCGAACCGCTCGGTGCTACGCCGCCTGTTTCGAGCGCCAGCAGCCGTGCTTCCATGGCCGAAAGCGCATTTTCATTCACTTCGGTCGCGGCGGTGAGCCGAGCGAGTTGGCCTTCGATCGCATCGAGCCGCGCCAAAACATCAGTTAGCGGTGTAGTGCCAACCTGCGGAGTAGACGTAACCCCCTGATTGCGCACTTCAGGCGTAATCTCAGGCTCAAAGAACCGATCGTCACCGCCTGGAAAGACTGCCCGCTGGAGCGCGCTGATCTGTCGTTCCAGCCGGTCCATCCGCGCATCAGATTGCGCCGCAGCGGGGGTTGCCACAACCACCAGTGCTGCGCCGAGCGCTCCCGTTAGAATTTTGGGGGTTAGAACTTTGGGGGTCAGCGCCTTGGGTGCGCACATCCATTTCATCGCCACGGGTCCTCCGGCAAATTTATCATTGGCAAGCATAATGCCATTCGGCGGCAAGATAGGGGATTAACGGGCGCGCGAAAGCTGGTGGAGATGCGTATTCCCCGGCAAATCGCGCCTATTCGCCAGTGCCTGCCTGTTCGCTGGCCGCAGATCCATTGGCCCCGGCGGCCTCACGCGCCAGCAATGCCTGCGCCGAGACATCGACATTCTGCACTGTTTCAATCTCTTCGGAGAGCTTGGGAACCGACTGCCCGCCAATCGTGATCGCCAAAAGGTCCGGGCGGCCGGTGATGATGCGCGGCCCTTCCGCGTCGGCGGGAATGGCGTAGCTTTCGCCTTCTGCCATAGTGCGTTCGGTCAACACACGGTCCTGCGCGTCGTAGAAGCGCACCCACGCTTCACCTTCGGCAGTAAAGACCACCTGTCCCGACGCATCGACCGGTGCTGCGGCGTCCTGCGTGCCCTGTTCCTGCGTGGCGGAGGAGTCCTGCCCTGCGGTATCTTCCTCCGCCGTGAGCGATGGTAGCTCAGCACCGGGAGTGAACAGCACGCGCGCGGCAAAGAAAATACCCACCAGCAACAATACGACGGCAAAGAGCGAGAACCATACCAGCCTGCCTCCCGGGGCGCGGTTGGGATCGCCCGGCTCAAACGTGCCGCCCGATAATCCCGTAGCGCTGCGCTGACCTTCAGACTCATGCTCCAACTCGGCACGGACCATGGCCACGACATCGTCCTGATTCAGGCCAACGGTTTTGGCCAGCGTGCGCGAAAAGCCGACGGCATAGGTGCGCCCTGGCAGCGCATCAAAATTGTCGCCTTCGATATTCTCGATATGGCGGCTGGAAATACGCGTTGCGGCAGCCACCTGCTCAATCGTCAGCCCCTTTCCTTCGCGGGCCGCGCGCAATTGAGCCCCCACGCCTTTCGGCTCGGTGTCGATCTTCGCGATATAGTCGAATTCTTTTTTGTCAGACATGTGCGCTCCAGCCGGGGGTGTGCTGGCTCGACCTAGCGAACCCTGCGTGATGCAGAGAAACGGCCCCCGGCCGTTCGAGTCAAGCTATTGTGCGGCGCAATTGTTCCTAATCCACTTCAATGTCGCGTTCCATCGCCCATGCCTGCAACGCTTCGCGCATGTTTTCAGGAGGCACGGCGAGCCAGCCGATCATCGCCTCGCCAATTTCCTTGGTATCGACCTTGCGCACCAATTCCTTGATCTGCCCGACAGCAGCGGGAGTTATCGAGAGGCGGCGAATGCCAAGGCCGATCAGCGCTAGCGCTTCGAGCCGCCGCCCACCCATTTCGCCGCACACGCCCAGATCCACCGGCGTCCCGACACAGTTCTTCACCACCCGGTCAAGGAAGCGCAGGATCGCCGGGCTAAGCCAGTCATAGCGTTCAGCCAGCATCGGATTGGCGCGGTCGGCGGCGAACAGGAACTGCGTCAGATCATTGGTGCCGATGGAAACGAAGGACAGGCGCGGCAGCAATTGATCCAGCGTTTCGGCGAGCGAGGGCACTTCCAGCATCACACCATAGCGGATCGCGCTGGGCAATTGGTGCTTGCGCTTACGCAGGAAATCCAGCTGCTGCTCGAATACTTTCTTGGCAGCATCGAATTCCCACGGCTCGGACACCATCGGGAACATCACATTCAGCTCGCGCCCGGCGCAGCCTTCCAGCAGCGCGCGGGCCTGTGATTTCATCAGCCCTTCGCGCTCCAGCGCCAGCCGCAATGCGCGCCAGCCCATGGCCGGATTTTCGTCTTCCTTGGCAATTTCATTGGCAAGATAGGGCAGCGCCTTGTCGCCGCCGATATCGACCGTGCGGAAAATGACCGGCTTGCCCTTCGCCGCGTCAAGCACGTCGCGGTAGAGCCGCGCCTGCCGCTCACGCGACGGGAGGCCAGCGGAAACGAGAAACTGGAATTCGGTGCGGTACAGGCCGATCCCGTCAGCCCCGGTCATCGCCAGCATGCCGACATCGTCGCGCAGGCCAGCGTTCATCATCACCTCGATCCGCTCACCATCGCGGGTGAAGGGCTCAATCTCCCGCAGCTTGGCATAGGCTGCCTTCTTCTCTTTCGCCCGCGCAAACCGCGCTTCGAATGCGGAGAGGACACCATTGCCAGGGCGCAAGGTGACGCTGCCGCTGTCGCCATCGACCAGCACCTCGTCCCCCTCACGCACCATGCCGCGCAGGTTTCGGATACGGCCGACAACCGGCACACCCATGGCGCGCGCCACGATCACCACATGGGCAGTGAGCGAGCCTTCTTCCAGCACCACGCCTTTCAGGCGGCGCTTGTCATATTCAAGCAGTTCTGCCGGGCCGAGATTTTTGGCGACCAGAATGGCATCGCGCGTCAGCCCCTTCTGCGCTGCCGTGCCCAGCTGGCCCGAAACGATGCGGATCAGGCGATTGGCCAGATCTTCCAGATCGTGCATCCGGTCCTGCAACAGCGGGTCGGAAATCTCGCGCATCCGCATCCTTGTGCGTTGCTGCACGCGTTCAATCGCAGCTTCAGCGGTGAGGCCGGAATCAATCGCTTCATTGATACGCCGCGACCAGCCTTCATCGTAAGCGAACATCTTGTAGGTTTCGAGCACCTGTTCATGCTCTCCGCCAAGGCCGAATTCCGCTTGGCCCGTCATGGTGTCAATCTGCTCGCGCATCCGGTCAAACGCCAGATAGACACGCTCGCGTTCAGCCTCGGTATCCTCGGCCACAGTCTGCTCGATCTGGACGCGCGGCTGGTGGAATACCGCTTCGCCAATGGCGAGACCTTTGACCAGTTTCAGCCCATCGAGCCTGTCCTGCCCGGTGCGCGCTTCGGCGGGACCGCCGATATCTTCTTCATCGACCAGAGCCGCGTTGTTGATCAGCTCGGCCAGCACCATGGCGACCGTCTGCAAGGCCTCGATCTCCACCTCTGCATATTTGCGCGGTTCGACATGCTGTACAGTCAGCACGCCAATCGCCCGTTCACGGCGGACGATGGGAACGCCTGCCAAGGAGTGGAATTTTTCCTCGCCCGTTTCGGGGCGGTACTGGAATTCAGGATGAGTCGCTGCCTCATCAAGGTTCAGCGTTTCGATGTTCTGGGCAATCGAGCCGGTCAGCCCCTCGCCCACGCCCAACCGGGTGACATGGACCGCCGCCTGGTTGAGGCCGCGCGTGGCGAACAGTTCCAGCATACCGTCGCGCAGCAGGTAAATGGTGCAGACTTCGCTATCCAGCGCCTCACCAATAACATCGACCACCTGATTCAGCTTGGCCTGCGTATGGGTGCGCGAAGCCATCACCTCGTGCAGGGTCGTCAGGATAGAGCGTGCGGCGGAAGCGGCTTTCATAACTATCGCCTATAGCACGCAAATGGTTTTGCAAATTGCCCGCCTCATCGGGTGAGGCGGGCATTGGCGCAAATCAGCACATCAGTTCAGTGCGATTTCCTCTTTCAGGCGCAGTTTTTCTTTCTTGAGTGCCTGAATTTTCACATCGTCGGGAGCCGGGCGGCTCATTTCCTGCCTGAGCTGGCTTTCAAGCCCCTCGTGCTTTGCCTGAAGGGCGCTGACATGTGAAGAATCCATAAGCTCGTCTCCTTACCTATCTATCGCGAGCGGCAATCCGCCCGCGAGGGGGGAGCGACCAGGGCGATGGATACGCCGCGAGGCCGCTGCAAGCGGCGACTCGCCAGTGCGACGAGCGCCGCGTGATTGTCATAAAATCATATTCGTTTTAAATTGCCAAATGGCATCTCGATGAAATGCCCTATAAGGCAGGTGCGCCGCGAATGGGTCGCCGGACAAGTATCGGCAACGAGGGAATTTTTCAGTGACCGAAGCGGAAATGAAAAAGCGTCTCGCGGCGTTGCAATCTGAGCACCGCGACCTCGACATCGCCATTTCTGCTCTGCTGGAGACCGGCGGGCCGGACCAGTTGCAGGTCGCTCGGCTGAAAAAGCGCAAGCTGAAACTGCGCGATCAGATCAGTGTTCTGGAAGATTATCTAACACCCGACATCATCGCCTGAAGACGCGAAACTTTGCGCCCGCATACCGTGCCCCGCTGGGACAGGCGGGCAAATTGGCCGCGGGGCTGCTGGAAAGGCGGCACTCTTCGCGTTAATCTGATGCCAATATGGAAATGCCCCAACACATCCACGAGCCCATCACGGCCACTATCGTCAACAGACTTTATGACGAAGCGCTGCTGCTTGCAGAGGAAGCCCGCGCGGAATTCGATTTCGCTCGGCACGAAACATCGGGCCATGCGCAAGGCAGTAATTTGAACGTAGCACTATCCTGCGTCACGCTGCGGACCACAACAACTCTGATGCATGTGATGGCGTGGCTGCTCAATCACCGCGCCTTTTTTGCCGGTGAGATGAGCGGACACCAGCTGCGGCAGCATGGCCGCCTGCCCCCGCCGCAGCCCAGAGCCAATCCCAAGGACCTTGCGCTGATGGACCCTGCCATCAATGATGTGATCGCACGATCTGTTGCGCTTTATGACCGCGTTGAACGGCTGGATCAGGCGTGGGCTGATGAGCAGGCAGAACCCGATGATGCGGTCGGCCGCCTGCAAGACCGGCTGGGTAAGGCCTTCGCTTCCGACTGACCGCTGCGCCTGAAGTCTGCGCCCGCTAGACCTTCGCCAGAGCCGCGTCCCACAGCTTGAGCCGTTCGCGGCGTAAATCATCTTCCATCGCCGGTTCGAACACTTTCGCATCGCCGATCATCGCTTCGGCGGCATCCTCCAGCGAAGCGTGCCAGCCGCAGCCGACCGCCGCCAGCATCGCCGCGCCCAGCGCCGTGGTCTCGACGAAATCGGGGCGGATCACCGGCAGGTCGAGCAGGTTGGCAATGTCCTGCGCCATCCAGCTGTTCGCCGCCATCCCGCCATCGATCTTGAGTTTCTTCCACTCTGCCCCGTCGGCCACAAAGGCAACTGCGAGGTCGCGAGTCTGATGCGCCATCGATTCCAGAGCGGCACGCGCGATGTGCGCGCGGCCCGTGTCGAAACCGAGGCCCGAAATGATCCCGCGTGCATCGGGGCGCCAATGCGGTGCTCCCAGACCTGACAGGGCCGGCACCACTACCACGCCGCCATTGTCCGGAATCGAACGCGCCAGTTCCTCAGTCTCTTCTGCGTTCGCGATCAGTCCCAGCGTGTCGCGCAGATATTTGATGAGGCTTCCCGCGACGAAGACCGCGCCTTCCAGGGCATAATGCCGCTTGCCATCAAGCTGGTGGAGCACCGTGCCGAGCATCCGGTTTTGCGATTGCGGAACAATGCTGCCGGTATTGCCGAGCACGAATGCGCCAGTGCCATAGGTCGCTTTGGTTTCGCCGGGAGACAGGCAGCCCTGCCCGATGGTTGCCGCCTGCTGATCGCCCGCCATGCCGCAAATCGGGATCGGGGCGCCGAACAGGTCTGCATGCGTAAAGCCAAGCTCGCCTGCACAATCAACCACTTGCGGCAAAGCAGCTTGCGGCACGCCAAGAAGGTCGCACAACTCATCGTCCCAGCTGCCCCCGTCGAGCGCCATGAGCATTGTGCGGCTGGCATTGCTGGCATCTGTGATATGAGCCTTGCCGCCGGTCAGCTTCCATGCCAGCCAGCTTTCCACCGTTCCCAGCGCCAGCCTGCCATCGCGCGCGGCCTGCGCCACGGCCTCATCATTATCGAGCAGCCAGCGCATCTTGGTGCCGGAGAAATAGGGATCGAGCAGCAGACCGGTTTTGGTCTGCACCATCTCCTCATGCCCCGCCTTTTTCAGCGCCGCGCAGAAATCCGCCGTCCGCCTGTCCTGCCAGACGATGGCGCGCGCCAAGGGCTCGCCGCTATGCTTGTCCCAAGCGACGACCGTCTCGCGCTGGTTGGTAATGCCAATCGCAGCAATCCGAGCTGCCCCGCCCGCCTGCTCCACCATGTCGTGGGCGCAGGCGAGGGTCTTGTTCCAAATCTCGGCGGCATCATGCTCGACCCAGCCAGAGCGGGGATAATGCTGCGTCAGTTCCGCCTGAGCGACACCGCGCTGGCTCCCGTCTTGCCCAAACAGCATGGCCCGCGAGCTGGTGGTGCCTTCATCCAGGACAAGAATGGACTGATCGATCATTGGCATTCGCCTCCTGCCAAGCCATATGGCGCATATGGCAATTCCACAGCAACCCCATGATCCGAGTACATGGCCCACCGGTGATCTCGATCAGGTCGAGCCGCTTATCGCGCGCGTACTGGCACCCAATGCATCACCCTACACCTATACGGGTACACAGACCTATCTTGTGGGTACTGAGGACGTCGCCGTAGTCGATCCCGGACCTGCTGAAGCTGAACATCTCGACGCTCTCACCCGCGCGATTGGCGGGCGCAAGGTGGCCGCGATCATGTGTACCCATACGCACCGCGATCACTCTCCCGCCGCCGCGCCTCTGGCTGAGGCAACCGGCGCGCCTATCGTTGGCTGCGCGCCGCTGGTGATCGAAAGCGACGCGCCGCGCGTGGATGCGCCGTTCGACAAGGGCTATGCGCCCGATCGCGTGTTGGAGGATGGCGAGGCGATGACCGGCATGGGCTGGACTCTGCGCGCCGTGGCCACGCCGGGGCACACTTCCAACCATCTGTGCTTTGCACTGGAAGAAAGCGGCGCGCTGCTGACCGGCGATCATGTGATGGGCTGGTCCACCAGCGTCATCGTCCCGCCCGATGGCGACATGGATGATTATCTCGCCAGCCTCGCCCTGCTGTATGGGCGCGAGGACCGCATTTATTACCCGGCCCACGGCCCTGCCATCGAAAAGCCGCGCCAGCTGGTGCGCGGCATGATGGGTCACCGCCGCGCGCGCGAACGGCAGATTACAAAGCTGCTGGTAGAGGAAGCGCGCTCGATCACGGCGATGGTCCCGCTGATGTACAAAGGCGTGGATCAGCTCCTGTGGCCCGCCGCCGCACAAAGCGTGCACGCCCATCTGATCGCGATGGAACGCCGGGGCGAGGTCGCGCTGTCAGGCGAGGTCTGGACGGTCCGCTGATATCAGACGAGGTCGCCCAGCGCCTCTCGCAATTCGCCAAGCCACGGATCAAACGGCTCCCACGCGCCCTGCCCGCTGCGATTGATGGGCTTGCGCACTTGTTCACTGCTGGCGGTGCGCACCGCGCGGTCGGTCTGGTGGAAGTTCACGCAGGCCTCTTCAAACGGCAGGCCGCAATGGTCGAGCAGCCGCCTGATCTGGCCTTCCGGGTCGTCGAGTACATCTTCATGTTGCACCCGCAAGACCTTGCCGGGCAACACCGTGTCCCAATGGTCCATTAGTTCCACATAGTCGGCGTAATAGCGGCCCACTTCGGTGAGGCCGTAGGTGAACTCCTGCCCTTCAGCGAACAGCTGTTTGAAGCCGGAAAAGCAGCAATCCATCGGCGCACGGCGCGCGTCAATGATGGTGGCATTGGGCAAGATCAGATGGATCAGCCCGATGTGGCGGAAATTGTTCGGCATCTTGTCGATGAAGAACGGCGCGTCCTGCCGGTGAATGCGCGTGTTCTCAATATATTGCTCGCCAAATGTGCTGAGCTGCTCGCCAGAGAGATCATGCAGCACCTCCGGGTAGAGTGACTGCCCCGCCTTGCGTCCGCGCAGACGGTGGGCGAGCGCGAGGATATCCGGCAATTCCATCGTGCCATCGACTTGGCTGTGGCTGGCGAGGATTTGCTCCAGCAGTGTCGAGCCAGCGCGCGGCAGGCCGAGGATGAAAATCGGATCGGGAGCCTGATGGCCCGGGCCTTCGTGCTTGGCGAACAGTTCCGGCGTGCAGAACTCGCGCTGCTTCGCCAGCTCCTCGCTCATCCGGTCAGCATCATAGCGAGTCTGCGCGCGTTTCAGCGCATTGCCCGCCTCGTAATAGCCGAAGCTGGCTTCATATTGCCCCCGATCCTCATGCGCTTTGCCGAGCGCGAAGGAGAGGTGCACGCGGTCCATGAAGGCCAGATCTGGCCGCGCCGCCTGCGCTTCCATTGCGGCGATCTCCGCATCGCTGAATTTGTAAGTCTTGAGGTTAGCCAGCGCATACCAGGCATCGCCATGGTCGGGCTTGGCTGCGAAGGCTGCGCGGTAGCTTTCGACCGCTTCATCGGTGCGGCCCGTGGTCTTGAGCGCATGGCCACGGCTGGTGAGCGTGGCGGGATCGGACGGGAGTTTTTCCAGCACTTTGTCGAATAGTGCAAAGGCGCGGTCGTAATCGCCGGTCTGCATGGATTCGATGGCGAGATGCGACTGGAACAGCGGGCTGTCCGGATCGCTCTCATACAGCCCTTGCGCCTCTTCGCGGGCCGAGCCGAATTTCTGCCGCCGTCGCAGCGCGTCGATATAATCGAGCCGCACCTGCACATTGGCGGGTTCAAACACGCGCGCGCTTTCGAGCAGAAACTCGGCATCGTCGAGGATGCCCAGCTTGATCCCAATCTGCGCCAGAAGACGCATTCCTTCGACCGATTTCGGATTGGTCCGCAGGAAGTGGCGGCAGATTTCCTCGGCGCGCAGCAGGCGACCTTCATGGAGGTGATTGGTCACCGCAACCAGTTCGCGCGGCAGAGCAGCAATCCTGTCCGCCTGCGCTTTCGCCGCGGTTCCTTCCGCCCCGGACTGCAATTCGGCAAGAGCGCGCCAGCTTGCCTCCAGCGCGGGATTGAAGCGGGTCGCGCGGGTGAAAGCGGCAATTGCATCACCAGTGCGGCCCTGCGCCTTGGTGAGATGCCCCGCCTCCTGCCACGCGCGGCCATATTCGGGCATGGCTGCGTGAAGTCTCGCCAGCGCATCTTCCGCCTGACCGAATTGGCGGAGATAACGCTGAGCGACTGCTACCATATACAGCGCCTCGGCATTGTCAGGAGCATCGGCCAGCACCGCTTCGGCCTGCGCCAGACCGCGTGCGAAATCACCCGCCTGCAACGCCTTTTGCGCCGCCGCCAATTGCTCTTCAAACGTCGCCATCATGCGCCTTTAACAAAGCCCGGGCTTCTTACAAAGCAAAGCGGCGGAAGCGAACCTGTCGTTCGCTCCCGCCGCTCTGTGTCTCAAAAGTGAGCGCGGATCAGTAGTCGTAAGAGACCCGGAAGCCCACGGTCATCGGACGATTGACCGAGATGCGAGGACGGTCATTCACGTAATTGCCCGAAATCTGCGCGCGCTCGTCAAACAGGTTTTCGCCGAACACTTCAAAGCGCCATTCATCGGCGACCACGCCAGCCGCGAGATCGACAACGGTGTAGCTGTCGAGCTCAAGCTTGTTGATTTCGATGATGTCGGTGAACTTCGATGCCGAGTGGGTGACCTGCGGCATGACGAAGGCTTCGAGCGTGCTCGACAAATCCCATTCGTAACGCACGCGGATGTTGCCCTGGAATTCCGGCGCGAAGGCGAGCGGTTCGCCCACCAGCACGTCATTCGTCGGCGTGAGCACTTCGGTGATCTCGGTATCGAGAACAGAGAAGGCACCCGCAATCGTCAGACCCGGCGTCGCGTAAGGCGCAACCGTGAAATCAGCTTCCAGACCGTAGATCTCCGCATCGGCCGCATTGTCCGAGAAGAACAGATTGGTGATGCTGGGATCGAAAATGGTCGTCTGCAGATTGCTGATGTCGACATAGAAGGCGCTGCCGTTGAAACGCAACTGGCCGTCGATCAGGTCGAGCTTCCAGCCCAATTCGTAGTTCTGCACCTCATCGGTTTCGAGCTCGAACGGAACGGTGAAGCCTGCGCCATTGGTCGCGCCGCCCGGACGGTTGAGCAGACCCGGACGGAAACCTTCCGAATAGGTCGCGTAAAACAGCGTATCTTCGGTCGGTGTTAACGTCAGCGTGCCCTTGAAGATCGTGCCGCTGGTTGCGGCCACATCAGGAGCGCGAACCGAGTTGAACACTTGCTGCGCCTGCGTAGCCGAAAGGCCGGCCGCCTGAATGTCCGCCAGCGAATCGTTCAGGTCAAAGGTCTGGCGCAGTGCAGCCGAGCACGAACCAATGAAGGTGAACTGGCCGTCCCCGTCATACAGATCGTTGATATCGGTGCCGAAGGCGTTCTGGTCTTCCGCGCTGAAGCTGTTGCAGAACGAACCGTTGGCGCTGCCTTCGAAATCCACTTCGATGTCGTAATAGCGCACGCCGCCGGTGATGGTCAGCAGGTCAGGCACGATGTCAAAGCTGACTTCACCAAAGAAGCCGAGCTGTTCGTCGGTCCGGCGAATGTCATTGCGGAAGATCGTATCAGCCGGGAACGGGCCCGCATCGGTGGTGAAGCCGGTCTGCGGGAAGTTCGGCTTGAACGGGCCAAACGGCTGCGCGATCACATTGCCGGGATAGGCAAAATCGTTGCGCTCTTCCAGCTGCAGATCGGAATAGAAGCCGCCAGCCTGCGCCCGCACGCGCCAATCAGACGGTGTGGCAAAGCGCAGTTCCTGCGTGAACACGGTCGTGTCAGAGACAGATGTCACATACAGGTTCGGGGCCTGACACGTGCCGCTCGGGCCGCCCGCGCCGGGATAACTCACGCCGCCATCACAGATGTAATAGGGCAGATACTGACCGACGAAGAGATAGTCGGTGTAATCAACGCGCTGGTCGGTTTCGCGGTCGGTGTAGGCACCGGTGTAGACCACATCGAGCATCGCCAGACGGCCTTCGACCGTCCAGCTGGTGTTCGAGAAATTGTCTTCCAGACGGTCTTCTTCGAAACGCTGGACTTCCAGCTCGTCAAGACCGCCCGGCAGTTCCGGATCAGCGAAGAAAACGCCGTCCGATTCCACGCTCTGGCGCGAATGCGCGACAGTGATGGTCCAGTCAGGAGTGATTTCCCACAGCGCGGTGGCACGGAAGCCAGAGTACTGCGTGTCGTTGAAGTCGTCCTGCGCGATGCCGGCATTGTCGGCGGCAAGGAAATTGACATTCGGATTGTTGACCGGGTTTTCGTTGAAGGCAGTCAAGGGATCGTCGGTCGACTGGAAACCGGCGCGCAGCGCGCTGACCGGCGTACCGTTCGAACGCACCGTGCCTTCGGGACGGAAGCGAGCGCTTTCGGTCAGGTCACGGGTGCCCGGGACATTGTCGATATAGCCGCCCTGGTGGTCAAGGTAGACAACGCCGCGCAGTGCAAAACTGTCGGTGACCGGCACGTTCAGCATCAATTCGGCATTGTAGCTTGTTTCACCATCGCGGGTGAAGGACACGCCAGCGGATGCACCAGCGTCGAAACCGGCAAGGCTCGGCTTGTTGGTGATGAGGCGCACAACGCCTGCCTGCGAGCTTGCGCCAAACAGCGTGCCTTGCGGACCAGACAGCACTTCGATGCGCGAAAGATCAGCTGCGTAGACGTCGAGATTACGGCCCGGCTGCGCGAGCGGCTGCTCGTCCAGATAGAGCGCGACGTTGGGAGCAAGGCCAGCAACACCAGCCGTCGTCAAGTTCGGCGTGGTCGAGGCAAGGCCGCGAATGTAGATGGTCGACTGGCCTGGGCCGCTGCCGCCTGCGGTCACGCTGGGCAGTTGATCGAGGTAATCGTCGAAAGTCGCAATCGCGAGTTCCTGCAAGCCTTCTTCACCGAGCGCCTGCACGCTGATCGGAACATCCTGCAAGTCTTCTTCGCGCTTCTGCGCGGTCACGACAATGGTGCCGACGCCGCCGGTACGTTCCTGCGCGGCTTCTTCGCCAGCTCCCTGTGGGCCGGTATCCTGCGCCATGGCAGGCGTAGCGATTGCGATGGCAAGCGCGCCGATTGACGCGCCGCTGGTGAGTTTCAACATGTAAGGGGCCCCTTGAGGTCACAGTGAAGCGATCACGCCGCGAAAAAGCGAATGCGGTGCAATCTTGATCTGAATACGGCGAAAAGAATTCTCGCCCGTGCGCAGACGAATAGCGACCCGCTGGTCAGGATTCCACAGCAAGCGCCCGGTTTTCCCAGACTGCTATTCTTGCTGTTGCAAAATAACCACAATCAAATTGTCAGCTATGTAAAAATGGAATAACAATAGAATTGTTCTGAACTTTTATAGTGCGTCGAATTTTATTAGTAAATTGATCGCGTTTTTTTCGCGCAATTTCGAAGTGCAATTCAAGTGTAGCGAAGCTTTTTCGTAATCAGTCGATTGACGTCATGCTCACAACTTAAATTGCTACTTACCCGCCCCCCAATCCTCACACGCCAGCGCAGTAGTAGGCACGCCATGCCGTTTGCGGATGATGTCAAAGGCGATCGCCTTGACGATGGAAATCGCCATCAGCGCCACCACGACCGAGAAAGGAAGTGCGCCGATTATCATGGTGATACGGATGGCATCGATTCCGCCGATAATCAGCATGGAGCCAACCACAAACGCCAAGGCCGCGCCCCAGAACAGGATATGCGTGCCCCGCCGCCCTTCATTCTCGCCCGCGCCGTTGATGGTGTTGACGATCAGGATCGCGCTATCAGCGCTGGTGATGAGGTATGTCATCAGCAGCAGCACCACGAGGCCGGACACGATTGAGGCCATCGCCGGATCGAGCAGGACTGCCAGCGTGGCGAACAATTGGTCGGACATATTCGCGCCGACAATGCTGCCGCCAGCCGCGCCGCTCAGCTCCAGATCAATCGCCGTGCCGCCCACCAGCGTCATCCACACAAAGCACATCAGCGATGGCGCCAGCAAAACGCCCAGCACATATTCGCGCACCGTGCGTCCGCGCGAAATGCGGGCAATGAACATGCCCACGAAAGGCGCGAAGGCAATCCACCACGCCCAATAGAATACCGACCAGTCGAGCTGCCATTGCACCAGCGCATCGCCCGTCTCGCTGCCATCAGAGGAGAACAGTGTCAGCGCTGTTTGCGGCAAGGTGCGCAGGTAATCGTAAATGCCAGTGCCCAGCAGTTCGAGGCCCAACAGACCCGATCCGACAATGGCAAATAGAGCGAGCAACGCGAAGGACAGGCCCATATTGAGGTTGGACAGCCATTTGATCCCGCGACCGACGCCCGACAATGCGCTGAGAGTAGATGCCCCAACCAGCAGGATCAGCGACACGACAATGGCAACAGGCGTGGAGCTGCCTTCTGCATTTATGAGCCATTCGCCTAGCCCCAGCCGGTATAGCCCGGCGACGAATTGTTCGACTCCCAATCCCATTGTGACAGCAAC
>Ga0209121_10003782_pt1 | contig 14440 bp, 11 predicted proteins | sample Cruoilmetagenom3_FD_187292 | JGI IMG/M metagenome (GOLD analysis project Ga0209121, IMG submission 187292) | Oil polluted marine microbial communities from Coal Oil Point, Santa Barbara, California, USA - Sample 3 (SPAdes) (version 2) | ecosystem: Environmental > Aquatic > Marine > Oil seeps ...
CCGATTACATCTCGTGTCTTCATAGCCTGCATAAACAAAATAACAAAATTACTCAGTGTGATAACTGCGGCTGTTCCTAAAGGTCCAAAACGAACAGCAGCCGGGTAGATGAGACCAATAATGAAAACAGCGCGAATCATGGCAAAACGACGCTGCAAATGAGGCAGGCCCACAGCCAGGTATAGACCGGCTAAGATAGTTGCCTCATTTCGAGCCAGGATTTCCAAACATAAAACAGTAAACGTAAGTGCCATGGCGACATATTGGGGACCGTAAGCCAACAACAGCAGTTCCCTTGAACAACAAACCATGAACGTTACCGAAGGGATAATAAAAAAGGCGGCCCACCAGGTGGTCTTGATAAGACCGCGACAAAGGGCTTCTTTGTCATCTTGTTTCTCAGAAAAGGCCGGAAGTAAAACCGGGCTGATTATTTTTATGAACAACTCTATTGGAATGTAAGCAAACAGGGCGGCAAAACTATACAAGCCTAACTGATCCGCAGATATTACCTTGCCGAGCACCAGGATTGGAGCTTGAAAACTCAGCATAGCCAGGACCGGCAAACCGAACATTCGTCTTGCAAATTTCATCAGCTCGCTCAGGCATTTTCTGTCAACATGAAACCTTGGCAGGAAAGGCACCAATATGAAAGACAAAATGCATAATATTGCCATCTCCGTCACAAAGCCGATAACCAGCGCCCAGACATTTCGAATTACCAAAGCCAGGCCGATTGATATAATCGCGCCCAATATGGCGCTGCCCTGAACAAGGAATACCGCCCTGCCAAATTTATATTCTTTTTCAAGGACGTGCGCACGCGGGCTGACAAAACCCCTCAAAGCTATCGCAATAAAAGCAACTCGCAGCAGTTTGAGTAAATCGGGATTATCGTAGAACGAGCTTATCCACGGAGCTGAGAGAACCGCGATACCGTACAGGCATAACGCACGAATGGCCTGCATCCACCAGGCCACATTCAGATAATCAGTATCTGCACCTCGCTTGTTCTGGATAATCGATTGTTTTACACCCACCTCCGTTAGAGCCTCAAAAGCCATTGAAAAGCTCATAATGATGGCCATTATTCCGATCTGATCCGGCGCCAGGATTCGAGCAAGAATCATACTACGTACGAACCTCATACTCCGCCCGGCAAACGTTCCTATACTCAAAGCCACTACACCGCGGGCACTCTTTGCCTTAATATCAGTGCCTTTCAAGCCGCCAATCCGATCAAAGATTGTCTTACGAATCGCAGCGGATAATAACATGTAGCTTGACGCTTTCGTTACGCTTTTACTCTGACTTTCGAGCGAATCCATCTTTATTAAGTTTCGTAACCAACAGATGAAATGAAAATACCGGTATTTTTTGACTCCGGACGCACTCCGTCCCTGTCGGGGGCATCACAAAAATGCCCTATGTTCTTGTAATACAAGCTCTTATAATGCTACTGCCGAAACCGGCCACCGCCGGTAACGTCTTAATCTATTATTTGTACAGCGTTCGAATTCTGCGCATCTCTTGAAGTTTCGACATACTCTAATGCTTTGACTTTCCCATTCTCATCAGGGAAAAAATCGAGTACCAGCTCGGCAATATCCTTCGCCGCAGACCGAATCGAATTCTCAAAAACTGAGCTTATCTGAACCTGTGTCACGTAACGAGCCGGATTCCCGTCTATATTCGGCGTTCTCCACCCCACACCGGAAAAGACTCTCTCGTCTGATGTAAGCCGGCCATTGACGATGTAGAAATTCAAAACCACAGTCTCTTCGGTTTCCGGAGCAGGTCTGTGGAAGCGATGTATTAAGCAAGGGAATTCTCTTCCGATGCTGGAAGTAACGTTTGCCATCTCGGTGTCTTCATGCACCCACCCGCCGGCAACATAGCAAATCTGAGGCCGATGGCCCAGCATTGTTCGCGGGTGTGCTGTATAAGCAATGTAAACATTTGCCCACTGGCTGCTTGATTTATTAACAAATAAACGGTTAAGAAAGGCGTCATTGCCGGCGACACGCTGAATATTCACTGGAATTTGCACATCTTCACCGGTCCAATCACCAATCTGTTTTGGGAAAGCACTCAGCGGCACAGGCAGTATAACAGCAGTATCAACAACAATCTGTAAACGAGATGCCAGGACACGATAGGTTATACCGGAGAATACCAATAGCACAACGGCCAAAATCCAAACCATAAATACGGGTATTGTGCCCGTTATGGCAGTTGCCGAATAGAAAACTTCAACCCGTTTAGTCAAATCCTTACGTCTAATCGGATACATCAAAGGATATAGCTCCAAAGTAGTAGTTAAAATCAACCATCCATCCTTGAACCGCTGCAATTTGACCTTCTGCGCGGATAACATGAGAGTACCTCCTCCGTGAAGGTACTTACCCAAAACATATTCATTTTAAGCTCGTAATCGGCTTTTTGTCAAGCTTACATCGCACAAATAGTTCCAAGCCGCCGTGAAAGAGAAATCCAGTACAATATCAAGATAATAACTCATCTTTCTCAATGAGAATTGGGAAACAGTAACACTATTTGTGATAAGGACTTATAGGATTATAGGTATATACGAGAAAGACGGTTTTCTTAATTTGTACATTCTTTACCCAAATTTAGCTAAATTCACCAAATTACTAAAAATATCAAGACCTCTGAGCATGTTCCGATAATATTTTTAGAACTAAACCGGTCAAAATCTGTGAAAATCCCCTGTATTTCCATATCATTCCAAAATGTTAAATTTCAGGCTTTAGAAGCTATTTTAAGATGCCAGACGCATTTTGGTATATTTAGCAGGAATTGGAAATTGATAAGAGGAGCATCCGGGCTTATAATCGACGGTCGTTAAGAAGGAAATATAACACTTTTAACCGGTTTTTTGTGATATATGCCGAATGAAACGAAAATATATACCGTAGGGCAGCTCAATTCGCTTATAAAGACCGCTCTGGAAGAGAAACTACCCTCACGATTAATAGTCAGAGGTGAAATAAGCGACTGGAAACATCACACGAGCGGGCACTGTTATTTCTTCCTGAAAGATGAAGATGGTGTACTGCCATGTGTGATGTGGGCGAGCAAATTCAAAAAGGTCAAGTTTTCGCCGGAAGACGGCATGGAGGTTCTAAGTACAGGCCATATAGATGTATACACACCTGGGGGCAAGTATCAGCTATATGTTGATAAGCTCGAACCGGCCGGCATCGGGGCGCTTCAACTGGCCTTCGAGCAAATGGTCGCAAAGCTTCTGAAAGACGGATTGTTCGAAGAGGCGCACAAGAAGGCTCTGCCCCGTTACCCGATGCGAATTTGTATATTGACCAGCGAATCGGGAGCGGCTCTACACGACATAACCGACAGCATTCACAGCCGTTGGCCGTGCGTAAAGCTATTTTTGTACCCCGTGTCGGTACAGGGAGAAGGCTCGGCGGTAAAAATCGCTGCCGCATTGCGCGACATCAACAGGCGAAACCAAAAGCTCAAACTGGACGTACTCATCGTCGGCAGAGGCGGCGGTGCGATGGAGGATCTGTGGGCCTTTAACGAGGAGGTATTGGCCAGGGCGATTTTCGACTCGAAAATACCCGTTATCAGTGCAGTAGGTCACGAAGTTGACACCACAATCGCAGACCTCGTTGCCGACGCAAGGGCATCGACGCCGACAAAAGCAGGCGTCGTGGCAGTCCCGGATATGCAGGAAATATTGGCACAGCTTACGGCCATAGAACAAAGAATGAGAAGCCAGGCACAGGCGAGGCTGAAAATTGCCGAGCATCAACTGGAGGTCATTCTTGCCAACGCGGTATTTAGAAATCCGCTTGTTCTGGTACAGAACAGCCGGCAGCAACTGGATGAACTTACGGCGGAATTGACGGAGGTCATAAAAGCACTTCTGATCGAGGCGCACCGGAAATTATCCGCCGGCTACGAGCAGATTATAAGAATTGAGCCGCATCGGCTCCTGGGGAACAAAACAATCGAGTTAAACAACTGGGAAAACCGCACGAACACAGCTATCGGGGTGATAATTAACAACTGCCGGATGCAGCTCACAGCGCAGGCAAACCGGTTGACTGCCCTGAATCCCAAATCCGTCCTGCATCGCGGTTACAGTATCACCACAAGCAAACAGACGGGCATGGTAGTCAAGACCCCGGAGGACGTCCGCATAGGAGATTGCCTGATTACCGAGCTGGCGAGCGAGAATTTGATTGAAAGTCAGGTAACAAAGAAGTAAAAAGGTACAGGTTAAAGTTAATAATATGGCACATAAAAAACAAAAAACCGATACCGGCCAACTGAGCTTTGAAGAGGCGATCAAAGAACTTACAGATATTGTCGGCAAAATAGAGCAGGGCCAGATCCACCTGCAGGACAGCCTGCAGCAATATGAGAAGGGGATGGATTTGATAAAACACTGCCGGGCAATCCTTCAAAAAGCTGAGAAGCGAATTGAGAAAATTACAAAAACCGAAGCTGAGCAGATTGAAGATGAGACACCTGCCAAGGATCCTGAATCTGACAAAGAGGACTTGTTCTAATTGCCAGCTCGAGTTCGGATATTGCGCGTATGTCCATTAGCCTGCGACATTCCTTGCTCTTATTTATAACTTGTATTTTTCTCGTGTGCGGCTGCAGCTACGGGCCGGTTAATACGCCGGACCTGCGTGACGATCCGAATATTAGACTTATTGATCCTAACAACGGCCCCTTTGTGATCGAACAGTCCCGGGAACCTGATCCAAATAACGGCGAGACTCGGAAATTACTCCGAATCAAGTGGAAACCGACACGGATCAGTCCAAACCTTAAAGAGGTCCGCACGTTCACTGCCAGGTACAACAGTCGACAATTTCGACTAACCGGTCAAGTCGCAATTCCCGTCCGGATGCCGGGCGGCCGGACGTACTCTGCTCTGCTTGACACTGGATATCCTTATCATATCTATATAAACGATGCTGTCGTGCGGGATTGTGACTTGGCCGTATCTCCCGGGGGCAAGCATTCCGGAACAGGCTCTCTCATGGGACTTTGCGAAATCTCATCAATGGAGTTTGCTAATGTCACAGTCAGGAATCCGTCTTGTTGGTACCACCAGAGACAATGGCAGTTCTGGATTTTAAAAAGAATTTGCTCTGGTTGAGGAAATTTTAACAAAATCTGTTCATGCCGGGACAAGAGCAAAATTTCATTGAAATACAGTGCAGGGCGCGGTAAAAAGACGTATAATTGGTAGTTTAACTGCAGGTTCTTTGCGAGCGTGGCGGAATTGGCAGACGCGCAAGGTTTAGGTCCTTGTATCCTTAGGGATGTGGAGGTTCGACTCCTCTCGCTCGCATTTTACCGTTAGACATAATGGAGTGATTGTTTAATGAAACACAAAAGAACCGGAGCCGTTCTTTGCATATCGGCTATTTTTCTATGCGTTTCCTGCAGTACGACTTCTCACAAAGAGAATTCCGAACCGAATTCCGGACCCGTTACGGCGATACTGGGGGCGTTCGAGAGGGAGGTCACATTGCTCGAAGACCGGCTGACCGAACCGCGGGAGCATCAAATCGAGGGTATCAGATTCGTCAGCGGCAAGCTGCACGAGCGGAACGTCGTCGTAGTATGGACCGGTGTCGGCAAGGTAAACGCCGCGATGACAACCACACTGCTCATAGAGCACTTCAAACCGAAGCACATCATCTTCACGGGTATCGCCGGGGCTGTGAATCCTCAGCTCCGGCCGGGCGACATTGTTATCGCCGAAAAGACCGCCCATCATGACATGGGGACCGTATGGCCCGAGGGTCTCTTCGTCAAAGGCGTCAAGAACCGCCTCGACGACATGGAGAATCCGGTTTTCTTCCCGGCCGACGAGAAGCTCGTAGAATGCGCTCAGCAAGCCGCCGAGCGAATCGATATGCGGCGAGTTGAAACAGTCGCGGGCCAAAGAAATCCGAAAATCATAAAGGGAGTGATTGTCACGGGGGATTCGTTTATCGCCTCGACTGAAAAGTGTGCCGAACTGCGCAAAAAGCTGCAAGCCGACGCTGTCGAGATGGAAGGCGCCGCCGTCGCCCAAATCTGCTATCAGCGCCGAATCGGTCATCTTGTGATACGGAGCATCAGCGACAGCGCCGACGAGGGAGCCGTCACGGACAAACAGATGTTTTACATATTGGCGGCGAAAAACTCTTCCGATCTCGTCGCAGAAATGATCGGGCTTTTGGGCTCAGAGCTTTCTATGGAAAAAGGAATCGGAAATAAAAAGTCAGGGGGCTAAAAATGTTCAGCGAATATTTCAAATTCCAGGAGAAGAAGACCAGCATCAGAATTGAGCTTGTGGCCGGCTTTACGACGTTCCTGACCATGGCATACATTATCGCCGTGAATCCGGCCATCCTCGGTGCGGCCGGCATGGACAAAGAGGCACTTATCGCCGTAACCTGTATCATGAGCGGCCTGGCCAGTCTGGCCGTAGGGCTGCTGGCAAACGCACCGATAGCAATGGCGCCGGGACTGGGGCTCAACTCAATTTTCGCCTATCTGGTCGTCTCGGAGAAAATGGACTGGCCGACCGCGCTGGGCGTGGTGTTTATCGCGGGATGCTTCTTTTTGATATTGACCGGGCTGGGGCTGAGGAGACGAATCGTCGAAGCGATTCCCACGTCCCTCGTTTCCGCCATCGGGGTCGGCATAGGATTGTTCATCACTTTCATCGGCCTGCAGGATTTGGGCATCATAGTCGGCAGCGAAGCGACGCTGGTTTCCGCGGGCCCCGTGACGCCGACGGTTCTAATAGGCCTTTTGGGCCTGCTCGTGATGGTCTATCTCGAGATAAAAAAGGTGACCGGCTCGCTTCTTGTCGGCATTGCAACCGCCACCATTGTATCAATCGTATTCAGGAGGATAGACCTGCCCGGTGAGTATATAACTTCAAGCCTCGACGTCAGCCCCATAGCCTTCAAGCTGAATATCATCGGCGCCCTGAAGTGGGGCTTTTTCGGCAGCATCTTCACGTTCATGTTCATCGACATGTTCGACAGCGTCGGGACGCTCGTGGCCTGCTGCCATAAGGCTGATATGGCCGACGAGCAGGGCAGGATAAAGGGGCTGGACAGGCTGCTGGGAATCGACGCCGTCGCGACAATGGCAGGCGCGGCGTTAGGAACATCTCCGGTTACGGCCTACGCCGAATCCGCCACCGGAATCGAGCAGGGCGGACGAACCGGATTCACCGCCGTTGTTACAGGCCTTTTGTTCCTGCTGGTATTGCTCTTCGTGCCCATCGTCGAGGTGGTGCCGAAGTACGCCACGGCTCCGGCTCTTATCATGGTCGGCCTGTTCATGGCCAGAGAGGTCAAACGCATAGATTTCGCGAACATGGAAGAGGCCTTTCCCGCTTTCATCATAATGGTAATGATTGCATTAAGCTACAGTATCAGCACGGGCCTTGCGTTCGGATTTGTCTCATTCACACTCATAAAAATAGTATTAGGAAAAGCAAGAGACATAAAAGCCGCCATGTGGGTCATCGCATTCTTCTCCATACTGTTCTTGACCCTCGACCAAATTCCCGGTATTGTCGAGTACCTGAGATCCCTTGTATGAATATCAAACTTTCAGCAGAAGGGAGAAATATTATGCGGAACACAATAATCACGCTGCCAAAGAAACTTGCCTGGATTTTGTTATTACTCACCGTGATATCCATCATGGGTTGCCTTGAGGAAAAGAGCGAGTATACTATAAATCCCGACCTCAGCGGCAAAGCGACTTTTGAACTTACCTTTACGCCGAGTCAAATCGGCCGCAGCAAACCGGGAGATGCACCTGAACAGATGATCAAAACTGAAATCGAACAAATACTCAGGCAATCCGAAGGCATAGACACATGGAGTGACATTTCCTTCGAGCTTACCGATGAAGGCTCAGCACATTTCACCGGAACGGCCTACTTTACCGATATTAACAAGCTGGTTCTCTGGAGGCCACAGGTCACCGAGATAAACAGATTCCAATTCTCCAAAGACAAATCAGGCCGCATCATCATGGAGCTGCCAAATTTCGCTGATCGGAAGAAAAAGAACGAGGTAAAGAGAACGGAGAAACTTACCGAGGCCGAATTGAAACAACAGGTCAAGCTGGCAAAGCTCAGGTATAAGCAAGCCAAACTTATGATGCAGGCAATGTTAGATACCCTTAATCAAGATTCGCTTTTGCACCTGCCGGCGAAGATCGAGAAGATCAGCAACCTTGAAAAGGTAAATGATACGACGGTTCGCTGGAGAATACAGGGCAGCAAAATGATCGAGGCTATGGATAAAATGATGGCGGACGACGAGTGGTTAAAACAGTTGATTGGCGAAGGCAAAGACCCCTTCGAAGGTACCCCCGACGAATTAATATTAAACGAAATATTCTTCGGCAAGGATGAATCCGTTCAAGTCATTATAAGCAGCGACTCCAAAAATCTTTTCGATTACGACACCGAGGCTGCTGCCGCCCGGAGCAACTATGACCAGATGCTCAAAGAATTAAAGTTGGTTCTAACACCGGCAGAGCCTGTCAAAATGCCTGTCACCTCAAGCGTATCGGCTGAGCCCGGCAAGGTCATCGTTGGCGGAGTACGGTTAGTAAGATATCAGGATTATCAAAGTGAGATAAGGCCTTTAAACCAATTCGAGAAGGGCTATACTCTGTCACTAATACTCGAACTGCTGGACCCGAATTTATTAGTTGTTCAGGGACAAGTGAAAAAAGCAATTACCGATACAGGCCAGGATATTCTCCCCGAAGGCAACAGGGAAACATCCTTCCCGGAACTGTCCAAAGGCGGTAATGCTGCCGTGTTTGAGGTTAATTTATCCCTCCCGGACAAAGATGCCAAAGCAATAGCCGAGCTTTCCGGAACATTAGGATATCTAAAATCAGCCGGTACCAAAAATATAGACCTCGGAATAATGGACTTTAAAAAAGGTGCCAGGAGCGATATCGAGGGTTTCTCTATAAATTCCGTAGGAGTAAATAGCTGGGATAAAAAGCATGGTCAAATGGTTCTTAAAGTGAATTTACTGCGAGGCCATCTTAAATCCACCAGGTTCTACAGGGAAGACGGCACAGAATTCGAAGTTTCTCAAACCGGTGGATCATACAGCAAGGACAGACAATTCGATATCAATTATAAAACAAAAGGCGAATTCCCCCCAAGAGGACGCATCGTCATGGAAGTGATTGACGAAATTACCAAACGTGAAATTTCCTTTACGTTGACCAATATTTCATTAACAGGAGAACCGCTCTAACAGAGCAGGCCTCAAAGCAAATATATGGATCCCGTCAAAGCAATTGAGACAAATATTTTAATAAATGAGAGCAGTCTTATGAAGCGTATCATAGGGAATTTTCTTATTGTATTCAGCATCGCCTGTGCGGTGTTAACCGGCCTCTGGATAAGAACGATACTCGTCGACCTGCCGGAGAATCCAAGCGAAAGAATACGGCGACAAATGTTTTACGGATTATTGATTGCCGTTGTCCTGCTGTCGCTGGAATGCGCGGTGTTCCTTTACGGCCGATATTTGCGGCGTCGTTATCCTGCCGTAGTGCCGAAGCAGACGAAGACACGCCGCGAAAGGTGTCTATTGCCGTTAGTTGCTTCTCTGGGATGCAGTATTGCGATAACGATTTTCATCCTTCTTGCCAAAAAATTCTTAGAAATAAAAGTACTGTTCTTCGTGATAAACCAGCCCTGGATGCTCGCCCAGCTAACCTTAACCAGCCTTGGCGAGATTACAGGGATAAAGCTGGGTAGTAGTGCTATGACGCATGTGATAATGATAGCCGCCAATCTGCTGTACTATTTGGCCTTGTTCTATCCCGTGTTCCGCATAGTAACAATGGACCGGAAGGTAGAGGTGGTTCGCTACAGGCTAATGAAAACACTTCTGGTAATTTTCGTCGGCGTGCATATCCTGATAGGATTCGTCATGGCCATGCTGGTAAGAGCATAACTACATCACAATAACCTCCACTTGAATATAGCCCGGGAAGTCTGCTATAATACCGTGGTCAAAATTAACTCGGACAGACTGAAAGGCTCTAAAATATGAAATCTACGACATATAAGACCCTTCTAATTTGCACAGTTCTTTTAATTGCTGTTTTAACCTGCGGCGTCTCCGCTCCAACCCGGCAGTCCGGCGTGCTGATCATCCAGGATGAAAGGCCGCAGATGGATGTGCTTGCGAAATTCTTTACCGAAAAAGGCAAGCTGCCGGTGACGATAATCGACCAGCAATCTCTTCCTACACAGCTCTCCGCGTACAAAGCGGTCATCGTCTTTATCCACCGCGAGCTGCACGAGCAGACCGAACGGGCCATCATCGACTACACGAAGGCCGGCGGCCGGCTCATTGCCTTACACCATTCGATCAGCAGCAGGAAGGCCGAGAACAAGTTCTACTTCGATTTCCTCGGTATACAACTAAACAAAGGCCCGATGGAAGACGGCGGCTATGCGTGGAAAGCTTCGAACTGGACGCTGGTCAACCTTAATACAAAGCATTATATCACAAATCACAACATCGAGTGGGAAGAGCAGGTGATTTATACTTCATCCGACCAGCCCGCCGTGGAGAAACTTTATCCCGGTATCGGTCTTAAAGATGATTCCGAGGTGTTCATCAACCACAGGTTTACCGACGGCCGCCAAAAGACGGTCCTTTGCGGCCTGATTTATACCGACAAGGCCACCGGCAAAACATACATGCAGGATCGCGGGGCGTGGATAAAAGAAAGTGGTAAGGGAACCATTGTCTATCTCATGCCGGGACATTGCAAGTCGGATTATCAGAACGAGAACGTCGCCCGGATGATCCTGAACGCTGTGAACTGGCAAAACAAATCCCAAACGCAATAAGGAAAACATGAAAATGCAAAAAGTTATCATCGTAATGGCGATAAGCGTATGGATTTGCCCGCAGGTCAACGCATCCTTCGATACGGCGTACTGGTCCGACAGTCACGTTGTGCAGCGAACGATACCAATTCCGCTGGCTGAGCGACCGGGCAATGTGTATCTTGATAGGGAGACGGTTTGGGTAAAGGTGCCGGCTGAGACTCCGAAAGAGACTCGAAGCTGGCGCGTGCTGGATGACAAAGGCCGGATGATTCGCAGCGGTGTATTTTCTGAGGATTCCACCGCCCCGCCTTCGCGGATTCGGCTGGAGCAATTGTCCGTCGGCTGGTATCGCGTGGAATTTCTCGACCAGCATCGAACATGTCTGCACTGGACAACGGCGGCCGTACTGCAAAAGCTCGGCGCGCCGGTGCCGCAGGATTCGCCGGTGTGCGTGGATTCGGCCACGGCGTGGTTTGCAAAAGACAAGCCGGACGACCAGGCGAGGCTCACATCGCTGGCCGCCCTGGCCGGCGTGAACTGGATTCGCGACCGGCTCACCTGGCGCGAGATGGAACCGAAGCCGGGGCAAATCACAAAGGCAGGTACTACTTATGATACGTCCGCCGCGATCCAGGCGAACTACGGACTGAAGGTGCTGCAGGTCTTTCATTCGACGCCGGACTGGGCCTGGGATACCGAGCTGGACGGCAAGCATCCTTCCGGACGGTTCGCCCGTGACCTGCGTCACGTATATCGATTCTGCAAGGCGATGGCCGGGCGGTTCAAAGGGCGAGTGCCTGCGTGGGAGCCGTGGAACGAGGCAAACGTCAGCACGTTCGGCGGCCATACCGTCGACGAGATGTGCAGCTTCCAGAAGGCCGCCTATCTCGGTTTCAAGGGGGGTGATTCGGATGTCACGGTCTGCTGGAACGTGTACACAACCGCGCCGACGCCTCAACACACGCAGGGCCTGCTGGACAACGAGGCATGGTCATATTTCGACACTTACAATATCCATACGTATGACTGGGCGCACGATTACGAGCGGCTGTGGGCCCCGGCCCGGCTGGCGGCGTGCGGCAAGCCCATCTGGGTGACCGAGGCTGATCGCGGCCTGAAGTTCGCCGGCCCAGAGCCGTGGTGCGAGTTGTCACGCGAGGATGAAATCCGCAAGGCTCGGTATATCGCCCAGTCTTACGCATCCAGCCTGTACGCAGGCAGCATCCGGCATTTTCATTTTATCCTGGGGCACTACCACGAAGGGCACAACGGTGTACAGTTCGGTCTTCTGCGAATGGACATGACACCCCGCCCCGCATACGTCGCGCTGGCGGCGGTCGGGCGATTATTGGCCGGAGCGAAATGCCTGGGCCGATGGCCTGTCCCGGATTCCGACGATGCGTATGTCATCGCGTTTCGCGCCCGGCCGGATGGATTGGAGCGGGACGTGCTCGTAGCCTGGGCGGAAAAGAAAGTGGATTGGCCCGGCCGTGCAAAAACAAAAATCCCCTTCTCACTGCCCGAATCCTGGCGTCTCGAGGGAGTATTCGATTATCTCGGCCGCAGACTCGACGAAATGCCCGCCGAGCTGAGCGGCGAAGCATTGTTCGTAGTCCTTCCCGCCGGACAAACCGACAAGGTGAAACTGACAACTCTCGCTCGCTCCGAGCGGCGGGAGGATAAAGCCTGTCCCATCGTGCTCCAGGTTCAAATGCCGCGCAGCGCCAGTACAAAGGTTACGCCGCTGCCGTGGTCGCAGGGTTACGAATACCGGATCGATCCGGATAAGCCTTACAGCCTCCGGATGTTCGCGTACAACTTCTCAAGCGAACCTGTAAAAGGCACAATTCGAGTCACAAACAAACCTTCCGGCTGGACGCTGGACAGAAAAACATGGAATATATCCATCGAACCGATGCAGCGTGGATTTTTCGAGGCAACACTGACGATCCCGGCGGACCAGGACGGAACGCTGCAATTGACAGGCGACTTCGGCCCGACGGGCAAGCCGGTTCTCGCATTCAGACTGCACAGCAGGAAAAACAATATGCAGCCTTAAAAAAGAGTGGATAGTGCAGACCAAATCAAATGAATTATATTATTTTCATTTGACATAAACGTCTATTATCTGATATACTAAATATTAAACCTAAAGCGGAAGCATCTTGCCGGATCAATTCAGTTCGTTTGTCGGAAATTTGAAATGCATGGCTTTGTTCTGTTGCCCAAAAGGTGATCAGAGGAGGTAAAAACCATGACAAAGGCCGGAAATTCACAAATTATACGAACAATCACTTTATTAATCACAATCTTCTCTTTAAGCTTACCTGCATATGCCAAATACTCCGGCGGCACGGGTGAGCCTAACGACCCGTACCAGATTGCAACAGCACAAGACCTGATGCTGCTCGGTGAGACTCTCGATGATTACGACAAGCACTTCATACTAATCGCCGACATCGACATGGATCCCAACCTCCCCGGCCGAAGGGTCTTCGACAAGGCTGTCATCGCTCCTGATATGAACGATGTATATAGGAATAGGAGTTTTAATGGAACACCTTTCACAGGTGTTTTTGACGGCAACAACCACAATATCTCGAATCTGACGATCGATGGTGTGGACTATCTGGGGCTTTTCGGCAAACTGGCATCTGGCACCGAGGTCAAAGATCTGGCCGTGGTTGACCTTAATATAACCTGTCTAACTTCGATGGGATATGTCCACAATGTCGGCGGACTCGTGGGCTACAACTCTGGAACAGTTACTTGTTGCTACAGCAGCGGATCCGTAACATCCGAAAGAAGCACTGGTTATGTCTCAAGGGAGTTCGGCGGCCTGGTCAGGCGTAGCAACGGTAATGTGACCCGCTGCCACAGCTCCGTTGTGGTCAGTGGCGAATCATACGTCGGCGGACTCGTGGGTAGTAACTTTTCACCGGGCAGTGTTACCCAGTCCTACAGCGCTGGCTCGGTCAGAGGGAGTTATGGAAAAATCGGCGGCTTGATTGGGTATAGTTCCGGTCATGTGACGCACTGCTATAGCACCGCTGAGGTCAGTGGGTTTTCCTTTGTTGGTGGGCTTGTGGGATATAATTTCTTCGGCGCTGTAAACTATTGTTACAGCATCGGCATGGTCAGAGGCAATAGGCTTGTTGGTGGGCTGGTGGGTAGCAACTACGACCAGATGTCTTTTTCAGGCCAGGGAATTGTGACCCAGTCTTTCTGGGACATTGATATCTCAGGCCAAGTCAGCAGCGCCGGCGGTGTGGGTCTAACTACGGAACAGATGCAAGATATCCAGACCTATCTTGATGCAGGCTGGGATTGGATTGGTGAGATTGAGAATGGAACCTCTGAAATATGGCAAACGCCGGAAGGAGGCGGCTATCCTGTTCTGGCGATATTCAGCGGATATATGCCGATTCAACTAGACTCAGAACAAGTGTAGATTGATCTGAGAAAGTGACTTTAATTTTGAAAAAATACTCGAAATGACTCCTTTGGTGCATTATAATGCACTTTTAA
>Ga0209121_10003785_pt1 | contig 14435 bp, 13 predicted proteins | sample Cruoilmetagenom3_FD_187292 | JGI IMG/M metagenome (GOLD analysis project Ga0209121, IMG submission 187292) | Oil polluted marine microbial communities from Coal Oil Point, Santa Barbara, California, USA - Sample 3 (SPAdes) (version 2) | ecosystem: Environmental > Aquatic > Marine > Oil seeps ...
TAACGCATCTCCACATAGGCGACAGCCTCTACAACATCGTTTACACCGGCGACATGAAGTTCGGCGAGACTCGGCTGCTGAACCCAGCAGAGTTCCAGTTCCCGCGCCTTGAGACGCTGATAATGGAGTCCACTTATGGGGGTCGCAAGAGCATCCAGCCGAGGAGGAAAGAGGCAGAGGAGCTGCTCATCAACAGTATCAAGAAGACAATACAAGACGGCGGGAAGGTGCTGATACCCGTCTTTGGGGTGGGCCGTTCTCAGGAGGTGCTTGTCACCCTGGACGAGTACAGGAACCAGCTGCCCGATGTTCCCATCTACATAGATGGTATGGTCTACGAGGCCACTGCCATACACACTGCATATCCCGAATATCTTAAAAGGCGGCTCACGAACATGATACTGCGGGGTGCGAATCCCTTCCTGTCGAAGAACTTCGAGAAGGTGGACGCCAAGTCGAGGATAGACCTTGCCGAGAGCGACGAGCCGTGTATAATCGTGACGCCGTCAGGTATGCTTACAGGTGGGCCGTCTGTGGAATACTTCAAGCGCATGGCCGGCAACGAGAAGGACATGATTCTGTTTGTCGGCTACCAGGCGGAGGGCTCCCTCGGGAGGCGCGTCCAGAAGGGGATGCGGGAAGTGGTCATCATGGAAGATGGCAAGCCCAAAAAAATAGATGTCAAGATACAAGTAGTTACTGTGGAAGGCTTCTCCGGCCACGCCGACCGCAGGCAGCTTTTGGGTTATGTCAAGCGCATGAACCCGAGGCCCGAGAGAGTCCTGTGCGTCCACGGCGAGGCCAAGAAGTGCCAGGAGCTTGCGCGCGGGCTGAATAAGATATTCCACATGGAGACGCGGGTGCCCGTGGACCTGGACACTATCAGGCTTCTGTAGTTTTTTTGTATCCAACCCTAAAATACGCGTGGAACTAGATCCCTGGCAGATAGGGGACATAACCGACTACGAGCAGCTGTTCAAGTTCGGCATATCGCCCATGGCCGCGTTCAAGGAGATGTACTCCGACAATCGCTACGTAAGGCGCGGGATGATATTCGGACACAGGGGGTTCGAGAAGATAGACACAGCCATACAGTCTAAAAGGCCGTTCATCATGATGACTGGGTTGATGCCCTCGGGCAAGTTCCACTTCGGCCACAAGATGGTGGCGGACGAGATCATCTGGTTCCAGCGCAAGGGCGCCAGGACTTACATAGCCGCTGCGGATATCGAGTCTTACCTCATGCGCGCTGTTTCTCTTAAGGATGCGCGCAACATAGCGATTGAGGAATACCTCACCAACTACATAGCCTTGGGTCTTGACCCAAAGAAGACGACCTTCTGGTTCCAGTCTGACTACAAGCCCGAGTACTACCGGCTGGCGGACGTGGCCGCGAATGAGGTGACCTTCAACGAGATGCGCGCGATATATGGGGACATAACCCCGAACAAGATAATATCCGCGCTCAAGCAAGTGGCGGATATACTCCACCCGCAGCTGCCCGACTTCGAGGGCAGGCTGCCCACTATAGTCCCAGTGGGCGCGGACCAGGACCCGCACATCCGGCTTACGCGAGACATAGCCTCAAGGCTGAACCATATCTACAAGATGGAGCTGCCCTCTGCCACGTTCCACCGGTTTATGGAGGGCCTGCGGGGCGGGAAGATGTCATCCTCAAACCCCAAGAGCTACATCGCCCTCAGCGAGGACCCAAAGACCGCGCGCAAGAAGCTCATGTCCGCTACAACCGGCGGGCGCGAGACAGCTGAGGAGCAGAAGCGGATGGGCGGCCTGCCCGACGTTTGCGCGGTGTACAAATTTTACTATTACCACTTGGTGGACGACGACAAGGAGATGCAGAAGCTGTACGGTGAATGCAAATCCGGCAGCATACTCTGCGGCGCCTGCAAGCAGAGGTGTGCCGACATGCTGGAAAAATTCTTGGTCGAGCACCAGAAGAAGATGGGGAAGGCGAAAGAGGCGGCGAAGAAGCTCGCGGAATCAAGATGAAGATAGTGTTCGCGCTGGGCGGCTCGGTGGTGGTGCCCGACAAAGTAGATGAGAAATATGTCGCGAAGTTCGCCGAGTTCGCGCTCGAACTGGCGAAGAAGCACACGCTGGCCATAGTCGTAGGGGGTGGCAAGACCGCGCGCAGGGCGATAGCGGAGGCGCGCAAGAGGGGCGAGAACGAGGTGCAGTGCGATTATGCGGGCATAGGTGCATCGAGGTACAACGCCTCTATAATCTCACAGGCTATGAGCATAGAGCCATTCATACCCGAGACGCTTTTGGATGCCAAGAAGATACTCGAGACAGAGGGCATAATCCTGATGGGCGGGACCGAGCCTGGGCATTCGACGGATGCCGTGGCGGCCCTGCTGGCCGAGCTAATAGACGCGGATTTGATACTCAAGGTCACAGATGTGGACGGCATCTATGATAAAGACCCGCAGGAGCACAAGGGCGCGAAGATGTTTGAGAAGCTGCCAGTCGACCAGTTGGAATCCATGGTCCGCGGGCTCTCCCAGGCCGCGGGCAAGTACGAGCTCTTCGACCTTTTGGCGGTCAAGATTCTCAAGCGCTCTCACATTAAATGCATAGTCCTCAACGGCCGCGATTTGAAGAACATGGGGGATGTCATAGGGGGCAAGAAGTTCAAGGGCACACTCATACAATGAGCGAGTTCTCCGAGAAGGTCTATGAAGTAGTCTCCCAAATCCCCAAAGGCAGGGTCATGACATACAAACAGGTGGCGGAAGCCGCGGGCAGGCCGAAGGCTTACCGGGCTGTGGGCAACATCCTGAACAAAAACCGCGACACGGGGAGAGTCCCCTGCCACAGGGTCATAAGGAGCGACGGGGACGCGGGAGGTTACACCCGGGGGACGAAAAAGAAGCTGGAACTGCTCAGGAGGGAAGGAGTTAAGGTATAATCTCACCTCTATGGGCAGGATTCCCGTATCATGAATGTGATTCCCAGCAACATCAGCATAATCCCCAGCATACCCCAGCTAGCCTCACTCGGTATCCCAAGAACGTTCATAGCAAGGATGATCGCCCCTGCCAACGACAGCATATACCCCTTGCCCAGTTTCTTATGTTTTGTAGCCATTTTACTTCTGTTCCTTGATGTCTAGTAGAATAAAAATACGTGATTAGGCAAAGATCTCCCAGTTCAGAAAAAATAATGAAAAAGCGTGGAAAACCCGCGCTTTAGGGCAGCATTCCCCTGGTGTGTAGTGTAACTGTGACTGAGGCCTGTTTTGCGCGCAGTTTGGGTGTAGTGTAACCCCCTCTGCGCGCGCAGAATGAGTGACTAACCCGCGAAAGCGGGTTAGTGATCAATCAGATTGGAAATCCTAGTCCACACAACGGTTTTTATCCCTCCACGTCAAAAATAACCGGAATGAACGGGGCAGAAGCGCTTATACGTGGAATGGAAAAGGAGGGCGTCAAGCACATCTTCGGCATCCTCGGCGGTGCCATAATGGATGTCTACGACGTCCTGTATGACAACTCCAGCATTAAGCATTTCACCTGTCGCCATGAACAGGTCGCAGCCTTTGCCGCAAGCGGTTATGCGCGCGCGTCTGGTAAGACAGGGACATGCATGGCGACGTCAGGGCCCGGTGCCTGCAACCTGGTCACGGGGATAACCGACGCCTTCATAGACTCGAATCCCCTCGTCGCGGTCACGGGCCAGGTCCCGACGACTGCCATAGGTGGTGATTCCTTTCAAGAAGCGGACATAGTTGGCATAACCATGCCCATAACGAAATACAACTACCTGCTGGAGGATGTGAACGATGTCCCCAAGACGGTCAAGGGCGCTTACTACCTAGCAAACACAGGCAGGCCAGGACCAATACTCATAGATTTCCCGAAGGATATACAGCGTGCCAAGATGAAGGACTATACTCATCCGAAGACCATATCCTTTGAGAGCTACAATCCAGTCCTCAAGCCGCATCCCCGCCAGATAAAGCTAGCAGTCAGGGAGCTGATGAATGCTAAGAGACCACTGATTCTCTCTGGCGGCGGAACGATAATATCCAACGCCTCCAAGGAGCTGGTCCAGCTGGCCGAGCTCCTGGGCATCCCGACGACCACGACCTCCCTCGGCAAGGGCGCGATAATGGAGGATCACCCACTGGCCCTCGGCATGCTGGGGATGCACGGGAATAAGTGGGCCAATCTGGCCATCCAGCAGTCCGATGTGATTTTCGCGATAGGCACGCGCTTCAGCGACAGGATAACCGCCACCGCAAAGAGCTTCGCCCCGAAGGCAAAGATAATACATGCTGACATAGACCCGAGCGAGATAGGCAAAAACATCAGAGTTGACATACCTATAGTCGGCGATGCGAAGCTGATATTGCAGGACATGCTGGCGACGGCCAAGGCGGCCGTCAAGAGGGAGGCGTCCCTCAGCAAGAAGCACACGGAGTGGGGCAAGAAGCTAGACACCTGGAAGAAGGAATTCAGGCAGGAGATGTGCTTCGACTGCGTCCCGATTAAGCCGCAGAGGATAATCCACGAGGTCCAGAAGATAATAGACAAGGATCCGAAGCATACGATTATAGCCACGGAGGTCGGCAGGAACCAGCTCTGGGCCATGCACTACATGAACATAAGGGAGCCGAGGAACTGGTTGACTTCTGGTGGCTTAGGGACAATGGGCGCGGGCTTCCCGCTGTCCATAGGCGCGCAGGTCGCGCGCCCCGACTGCCGCGTCCTGAACATGGCGGGTGACGGCAGCTTCCAGATGACTATGCAGGACCTGGCGACATGCATCACCCACGACCTGCCCGTCGTCAACGTCATATTCAATGACGAGGCGCTGGGCAACGTCCGCATGTGGCAGAAGATGTTCTTCAAAGAGCGCTATTCGCAGACCAACTTAGAGAACAATCCCGATTTCGAGAAGATAGCCGAGGCCTACGGCGCATGGGCCAAGAAGATAGAGCGTCCCGGGGAGATCCAGGGCGCGCTGCAGGAGGCTCTCAAGTCGGGCAAGCCTGTAATCCTAGACATAACAGTGGACCGCGATGAGATCATTTATCCGATGGTCCCGCCTGGCGGGATACTACACGACATGCTAGAATGACCAAGACACACCTGCTTTCGGCTTTGGTGGAGAACAAGCCCGGGGTCATGCAGAGGATATCGGGCATGTTCTCGAGAAGGGGCTTCAACATAGACAACATCAGTGTCGGCCCTGACAAAGATGCGAACTACTCCCGCGTCACGATAACAGTCAAGGGCGATGACCGTGTTCTAGAGCAGGTGGTCAAACAGCTCAACAAGCTGATATCTGTCACCAAGGTAAGGGACCTCAACGAGAGGGACTCAATCTCCCGAGAACTTGCCCTGGTCAAGGTCAACACCTCCAAAGCGGACGCGAGGACGGAGATAGCGCAGTACGTTGATGTCTTCAGGGGGGCGATAGTCGATGTCTCACAGGACTCGATGATAATAGAAATAACTGGGGATTCGGAGAAGATTGACGCGTTCGTCAACCTGATGCAGCCCTATGGCATAAAGGAGCTTGCCAGGACTGGCGTCACCGCTATGCACAGGGGTAACAAGAGCATCACTGACTCTGTGAAGTAGGCTTCGAGGTCTCCCTCACCTCCTTCACATCCAGTGCAGACTCGTTCTTGTAGAACTCATTCACGGCAGTGAGCACCTCGTTGTATTCGAAGACCTTGTTGTTCACCAGGCTTATCAAGACTGCCTTCCTCTTGTTCAGCTCCTCCAAAATATCCCTCTTGCTCACCTTCATCTTGTCGGCGAGCTTCTCGAGGTAGGACGTCGGCGACATCCCCTTGCCTTCTACGGCTCGGTCGCTCTTTGGGTCCCACTGGAAGACCGTCCCCAGGAGCACGGTCTCGCCTTCGTGGCCGCCCACCTCACCCACCTCCGTCACCCTCCTGACCGGGCGCCCTTTGTAGTTGAAAATATTCATAACGACTATGAGATCAAGGTTGGCTATTATCCTCATCGGGACGTTCATGGGAGGGCTCTCCAGGTGGTAGATGACCTCCCTAGGGGAGCTGGAGTGGAGCGTACCCATGCCCTTGTGCCCGACGTTCATAGCGTTGAAGAGTGCCATCGCCTCGCCGCCCCGTATCTCACCGACCACTATCCTGGTCGGCCTCATCCTCAAGGTGTTCCTCACCAGCATCTCCATGTCGTAGCCCTTTTGGGTCGTCAGCGGGACCCAGTTCTCCTTGCCGCTGAGCTGCAGCTCAGGGGTTTCCTCAATCGTGACTATCCTATCCTCCGGCGGCGTCAGCATAGCCAGCGCGTTCAGGAGCGTGGTCTTGCCGGCGCCTATCATCCCAGCTATCACTAGATTGGCAGGGCTCATCCTCATGCCGTCCACGCTCAGCCAGAGCAGGGAGGCTATGTCGACGTCCATGGTCCTATTGTGGAGGAGTTCGGTAATCGTCAGCAGGTGCCTCTTCTGTTTCCTTATGGTCATGCTCGGCCCGTGGATAGCGATGGGATCTGTCGTCATATTTATCCTGCTCCCATCTATGCCAGAGACATCGACTATCGGCGCTAGCTCCTTCTCGTGTATGAAACAGAGGTCATTTATTATCCTGAAGATTTCCTCCTTGCTGTTGAAGATTATATTCGTAGAGCACATGCCGTGCTTCTTGTGGAAGACGAAGACCGGTATGTTGACCCCGTTTACCATGACCTCCTCCAAGTTGGGGTCGCTCATGAACTCGCTGAGGCCGCCATAGCCTATTATCCTGTTTATCATCAGCTCTATCAGCTTCCCCTTGTTCTTGCCCTCGGGTATCTTGCCCTTCAAGTATTCCTCCAGGACCTTCTTCCTGAGCTCGATGTCTGATTCGTTCCTGACGGCCTGGAGCTCCAGTTGGGTGAAGAGCTTGTTGCTGTTCTCTAGGAGCTTCTTCTCAGAGTCGGTGAATGCACACGGTTTGACCACATACTTGGGCAGGCCCGTTTCCCCGAGGACTATCCGCTTGTTGTCATACTCGTCGAGTATCCTCATCTTTTTAACTCCCAACCGCAAAATCTATTGAAAGGATAATAAAAACTTCTCCTGAAATGGAAACAATAGTGGTCAAAAGGATGCGGATTCTGGACGCGAACTCCGAATGGTTTGGCGTTTCGGCCATAGATTTGATGGAGAAAGCCGGCAGGGACGTAGCCAAGGAGGCCAACAAGCTTGGCAAGTCTTTCGCCATAGTCTGTGGCTCCGGCAACAATGGCGGAGACGGTTTTACAGCTGCGCGCTACCTCAAGTCCAAGCCGAAGATATTCTACATAGGGCGCCCGCGGACGAACGAAGCCTATGAGAATTACATGCGGGTCAGGAACTATCGACCGATACCCCTCAGCACGGAGAACCTGGATCGCCTCCAGTCTGCGCTGTCGGAAGCGGACGTCGTCATAGACGCGCTGTTCGGGACGGGCGTCACCGGAAAGCTGCGGGAGCCCGCGCGCACAGCTATACAGATGATAAACGGGTTCAAGAAAAAAATCGTCTCTGTGGATGTCCCCTCAGGCATGGACCCCGACACCGGCAAGGTGCAGGACGTAGCAGTCAAGCCCACTCTCACAGTCTCCATGCACGCGACCAAGGTTGGACTGAAGGGCAACAAGGCGGCTGGCAGGGTCGTGGTGTCAGACATAGGCATACACCCAAAGGCGGAGACGCATGTCGGCAAGGGGGACTTCAAGTTTGAGTACCCCGGGCGGAAGGTCAGCGCTCACAAGGGTGATGCCGGCAAGGTCCTAGTCGTAGGCGGCTCGGAGAACTACACGGGCGCCCCTTACTTCGCTGCGATGGCCGCGCTAAGGAGCGGGTGTGACCTGGCCTACGTCGCAGCCCCGAAGAAGGCGGCTGCGAGGATAGCGACGATGGCTCCCAATCTGATAATCTATCCACTGAAATCGGAAGACGCCCTTTCATCGCATGATGTCATGTCAGTCACATCCAAGGGCTTCGACGTGCTGTGCATAGGCAACGGCCTCGGGGATGACAAGGCCAGCCTAGAGGCCGCGCGCAATATCATACGCGGCGCCAAGAAGCCGATGGTTATAGACGGCGATGGTTTGAAGGCCGTGAAATCGATACTCCCAAAACTTGGTGGGAACGTCATACTGACTCCTCATGCCGGTGAGTTCAAGGCGCTCTTCGACGTGGCGGCGAATGAGAAGAACCTGAAGAAGGTAGCGAATAAATACAAGTGCCTCATATTGCTCAAGGGCAGCGTCGACATCATAGCCCAAAAGACGAGGCTCAAGTACAACGATTCCGGCAACCCCTACATGTCCAAGGGCGGGACGGGCGACATACTCGCCGGGATGTGCGCAGGCTTCATGGCGCAGGGCATCGAGCCGTTCAGGGCTGCATGCTTCGCCGCCCTTGTGAACGGGGTGGCCGGGGAGATAGCCTTCGCTGAGGACTCAATAGGCATGACTGCCTCAGATGTCCTGTCATGGGTATCCACGGCGGAGAGGCTGCTGCTGGACTGATTTTTCTTTAATAAGTTATAATATTGCTTAAAAATGGCTGAATTACCATTAGCGACCCTAGATCGCATATTGAAGAATGCAGGAGCTGAGAGGACCTCAGAAGACGGATTAAAAGCCTTTCGGGAGGCTGTGGAGGAATATGCTGAAGCTTTGGCCGAAGCCTCGGCTGCGCTGGCCCGCCACGCCAAAAGAAAGACGGTCATGGAAGAGGACATCAAACTGGCTCTGAAATAGCTGGTCACCCCTTTATGAAGACCACATCTTTCAGCCCCTTGAAGTGGGCGTCACCCGTTACGACCATTGCCCCAAGCTTTCGCGCTGTCGCCAGCACTATGCCGTCCGCGAGCCCGAAGCCCTTCCTCTCCAGCGACAGCTCATCCGCCAGCTCCGCAGCCCTTTCCGCAGTGTCTGCGTCCAGGCCGGCTGTGAGACTCTTCAGCCTGATGAATTCTACCCTCCCTTTCATTCCCTCTTTGGTCTCCCTCCCCGCGCGCATCTCCCTCAGGAGCTTGCGCTTTATCTCCGCGACGACTATGCTGGGCGTGTAGACGTCGTCCTCGCCCTCCACCATACTCTTCACGAGCTTACCCGGGGTCGTTCCAGAGAAATACTCTATCCAGGCGTATGAATCTATAACGTACATCCTAAACCTCTCGCTCCTCGAGCCGGTCCTTGCTGGAGAACTTGGACAGCCTCTTGTTCGAGCCGAACATGCTGCTGGGCAGCTTTTGTGGCATCAGCCTCAGTATGACTTGATTGTAGCTGCGGGCGCCCATATCCATTTTGAGCATCCTGAGGGCTTGCACAGTGTTCTTATCCAATTGAATAGTCGTTTCCATTACTATAGTTATATACTATGGAAATAAAAAAGCCTGTCATGCGATCCCCCCAAACAATCCGCTTGCCACCCACGCGCAGACCGTGAAGACGAGAATCGAGATGGGCAGCGCCAGCCCAATCCAGTACTTCTTCATAACCGCGTCGTCCCCGTTTATCAGTTCGCTCCCGAACAGTACGAGTATCACTGCCGACTCCATGGCATAGATGCCTATTATCATGGTTATGACACTCGGGTCTATGGGACTCACAACCTGGCTGGCAAAACCCATGCTCACGCCCTGCGACGCGACCATCGTCTCGGCGAGCACGACACTCATGCTGGATATCATGCCGCCCACCAGCGGGGCCACGACCAGCGCGATTATCCTCATCGACGAGACCACGCTTCCCAGTGACCGCTCGATTTCAGCCTCGCTCTTCTTCAGGTTCCTCACATGCTCCCCCAGCTTGAACGATACGCTTGCAAGGCTCTCTGAGCCCTTGTCCGAGATGGATACCACGATTTCGACTATGCCCTTTATGGTGTCTGAATAGACCTCTTTCAGAGAGCCGAACCTCTCATCAAAGAAGGCCGCATTCAAACCCGCGCTGAGGGTCCTTACGTTCTCGGCCGCTCCCCTCATGAATGGCGCGTCACTCCTCGCCATCGCATCCTCCAGAGGGCGCCCCTCCGAGAGGATGACCCCAAGTTGGTGCAGCGTCTCGCCGAGGCCGCTCTCCAGCATTTTAACCTCTCTCCTGAGCCTCTTCACCCTGGCGGTCGCCATCAGCATGAAGATGCCCATCCCCACTCCCACGCCCCAGAGTACCGGCACATACTCGAGCGGGCCCAGGGCCCCCTCCCCCAGCAGGACTGCCAAAGACAGCGCCAGCCCGGCGCATGCCGACAGGACCAAGGGGAGGACTCGTCTCTTTCCAGCCGGCACGCTCGGCGGCAGCATGGTCATCGGGCGGCTGGAGGCGATGAACCTTATCAGGACGAAGAGGAACAGCGGCAGCCCAACAGTGTACATCATCGCTATGCCCGGCGCGCCTATCTCGATCCCCATCAGCGACATGAACGGGATTATGGCGACGAATATCAGCGGGAGTATGACCCCGAACGTGAAGACTATCATGACCGGGGTGTTGAGTGCGCGCGCTTCCCTTTCCGTCCGCGAGGCCAGGCCCTCTAGCAGGACCTCTGCGGCCTTGTCCAGCGTCTCCTGCCTTCTCTCATCAGTCCTCTCAAGGGTCGACGCGAGCACCAGGCTCATGGAGCGCTTGAACTCCTCACTCCTACTCGCGAAGTCTTCGCCCAGCTTGAGCAGCCCGGCTTCCGCCCCCTCGATGCCCCTGTCCACACCCCCTATAATCCCGTCCAGCTTCCTCTTGAAGAGCCCCTTGGAGTGCGAGGCGGCGAACTCCACAGCCTTTTCCAGGTTGGGGTTCACCTGGAGGCTCATTATCAGATAGCTCATGGCCTCCGGCATCTGTGCGAGAGCCTTCCTCCTCTCAGAATCCGCTTTCAGGGTAGGATACTTCTTAAGGTAGGAGTACATGACTAATGGGAAGGCCAGGAACAGGAACCACATCACCGAAAAGCCCAGGAGTAGCGAGAGGATCGCGACCAGAAGCAGCCCCGCCCCGAGGCCCAGCGCCCCGACCATCTTCGCCAGGCTCTTGGTCTCCTCAGGCTTCACATCCATGCCCAGGAAACCTATAGCCCCCCTTAACTCATCTGCTTCTTTGTCGCCCAGCTTACTCTTGAATATCCTGTGCGACCTCTTGCATAGCCCCTCGTAGTCCATCTTTCGCCTTTATCTCGATTTTTTTCTCCCCTCGCGCGTAGTCATTCAGCCACTTGGTGATTCCATCCAACACAAAACCGTAATCAGCCCTTCCGCCCGCAGCTATGCTCTCGTCGACCAGTTGCAGGTACCTCTGGTTCAGGCTTACCATCGTCTTCATGGAGAGGAACCTCTTGTCCTCGGTCTTCCTGAAAAGCCCGACCGCATATTCGTACGCATCCGCGCGCGCCTCGATGTCCTCTAGGATTTCTATCGCTGCGACGCCCCGCTTGCCGGCCATCTTTTGGATGACCTCCGATTCGTCCGGGTGCTTCATACTCTTGCCCATGACCAGTCTGTCCGATTCCCTGTCGTAGCTCATCAGAGTTGAGAAGACCCTATCCGCCACGGGCTCGTCCCAGCCCTTGCCCACCTCGACGATTTCCGTGACGCGCCTCAGCTTCCTGCTCCCGCCGCCGGGCCGTATCCTGTCGGCGATGACGACGAGGTCCGTCGCCTTGAAGGACTGCGGCGGGACCCCGAGAGAGAAAACCACCCTCTCCAGCAGGCTCCGGGGCGACTTGCCGTGTATGGTCCCCAGGACACAATTACCGCTGCCCCCGACGTTCATGGCCTCATATAGGGTGCGCGCCTCGCGTCCGCGGACCTCACCCATGACTATCGCAGAATCGCCCATCCTTAACAGGCTCCTCATGGCGTCGTCTGCGCTCATCTCGAATGAGTCGTTAGATGTTGAGGGCTTGATGCGCATCCTTTGTATCCTGAAGCCGCCCTCCTTCGCCAGTTTGGGGACCGGTATCTCGAACGTGTCTTCCATGGTCAGTATCCTGTACTTGGTGGGCATGGCGCCTACTAGCGCGGTCAGCATCGAGGTCTTCCCGCTGCCACGGTCCCCGCACATCAGTATCGTGGACTCCTCATTGACCATCATCCCCAGGAGCCCCGCCGCTAGGGGCGATATCATTCGGTTCTCGATGAACCTCAGGAGGGTCCAGGGCTCCTCGCTGGCGCGCCGGAATGCGAAGGCCAGGCCGTCTGGGCTCACTGGGGGCCCGGTTATGTTCACGCGGACGCCGAACTCCGGCAGTTCCATGTCCAAAACAGGGGACACCTCCGAGAACGACCTCCCACTCCTCAGCCGGAACTTGGATATTATGTTGCGCGCTGTTTGTTCACTGAGGTAGATGTTGGTCCTGCAGTCATCCAGGCGATGGTGCTTCACATACAGCGGGGTTGTGTCTATGGGCGAGTTTATGTAGACGTCCTGCAGGTTGGGGTCCCTGAGCAGCAGCTCGATGACATCCAACCCCCTTGTGCACCTTATGAGGCTCTCGGCCATACTCTCCAAGTCCTGCTCCGAGAACGCGCAGCCCGTCGTCGAGCATGCCCTTGCAATCTCATTCTTGCACACGGCCTCGAACTGCTTGGCGTCCACTGCGCTTGTCCTGTTGACAATCGACGCATAGGCCTCTTTCATCACCCCCAGTTGCCTCTTGTTGAAGCCATACTCCGGCGGGAACAGGGAGTACACTTCTTCATCCCCCTTCGACAGGACGACCCTGGAGCCCGCGTTCCCATAGGCATCCTCTATGTTGCCTTCATGCGGGATTTCGAACAGTATCCTGGAGTTGGAGAAGAATGGGCGCACCATGGGCGAGAAGTCGTAGTCCCTGCTTAGTTCTGTCCCTTCGAGCCTTAGCATGGCCTTCTCCACAGCGCTTTCAGTCCTCTTCTGGCAGCCCTCACAGATATCTTTTTCCACACCCCTCACCGTCATCCCTTCATTCTCACAGACCTCGACGCCCCGCCGCAGGAGGCTGGCCGGGTCTTTCATCATGGCGGTTCTCAGCTGTCCCACCTGCTTCTCGTGCTCCCTGGCGCAGAGGCCGCATTCATGGGGGAACCGGATGGCCAGCCCTTCAGCTATGTCAAACAGCTCCTTCAACCTCTTCGTGTCTTTGGGGCCATACTCCCTCTTGTAGAAGCCGTTGTCCAGGACGAGGCTGTCGCAATATTCTCTGCCCAGCAGCTGCGCGCACCTGAGCCTGCATTCTCCATCCACCAAATCCGATGAGAACTTACACCCCTCACAGTTGACGGACATGGTCTTCACAGAACTGACGCTAACGCTGACATTCTTGTCCTTGGCGCAGTTGGGCTCATCATCCTTCTTCTTCGAGGAGAAGAGCCTCTTCAGGCCTGCAAGGCTCTCGCCCTTCTTGCTGACCTTGACCCTGCCCCCCGGCCTCCTTATCTCAAGCACCTTCTCGTCACTGGGCCTGAAACTGGACAGGATGTCATCTACGGTAGTAAAAGCAGGAGGGGGATTCTCATCGTTTGTTTTCATCCTCCGGTTTCCCGGAGGCGGACTTGTATGTTATATGGGTAAGAGGATAAAAATGGCTTTTTATATTTTGAGACTTAAGACTATTGGGATGCCAAGACCTCATCACGAACACTATCCAGAGCCAGGCATGACATTCAACAGGAGGGACCTAATCAAGGTAGCTAGCGCCAGGGGGATAGCCGGTGGCCATGGGTTCTCGGCGCTGCAAGCGGCCCATAGAAGAGAGCACGAGAGGGGGGGCATAAGCATAGTGCACGGGGAGTTCGCAGGCCCGAATGCCACTTTCAGGCGCACCCCCGGTAAGGTCACAGTCATCGTCGGCGGCTCGCGGCCCGATAGGGTCCTGGAAGTGCACAGGCCCATCCTAAGCAGGCTCTTCCCCGGCTTCGACCACATGCTTGTCAAGGGCTCGCTCCCAGAGGGACCCATCTGGGCGAGGGAAGAGGAGTAAAACCCATACCACGTCTCCGATTCGCGCTTTTTCTTTAACTAAAATCAAATAAACCGCATTCACGGCCGGGTTCGGGCTCGCATGAGCCCAGTGCATATGCTCACAACACCCAGCCGCTAATAAGCATATGCAAAACATCGTGGCCGGGTTCGGACAACATCTCCGATGTTGCAATACCCGGCCATTCAGTAGGAAAAAAGAAGTTCATGGCCGGGTTGGGGTAGCATGGTTATCCTGTTGGACTGTGGGAACCCCTTTTCTCCCAGAGAAAAGGTGTTTCATCCCCAAAAGAGGGGGATGCTGAGCGTTCTTGAGAACGCGGTTGCAGACATCCGACGACCCGAGTTCAAATCTCGGGCTCGGCCCTTCATTCTCCTTGGCTTAGCCTCGGCCCGAGCGACCCTTCACCAGAGGTGAAGGTCGGGCTCGGCCCTTCCTTATTCTATGCATTAGCTCGGGCCGGGCAACCCTCCACCTTCGGCGTAGGT
>Ga0209121_10003786_pt1 | contig 14424 bp, 13 predicted proteins | sample Cruoilmetagenom3_FD_187292 | JGI IMG/M metagenome (GOLD analysis project Ga0209121, IMG submission 187292) | Oil polluted marine microbial communities from Coal Oil Point, Santa Barbara, California, USA - Sample 3 (SPAdes) (version 2) | ecosystem: Environmental > Aquatic > Marine > Oil seeps ...
CTGGGCAGTTGAGACGGGGGACACCCCCGGAACCCCCGGCCTCGCACGGCTCGGCGAGCACCCAGGGCTTGGGCAACCCCGGGTGCTCGTCGATTCTGGGCAGTTGAGACGGGGGACACCCCCGGAACCCCCGGCCTCGCACCGCTCGGCGAGCACCCAGGGCTTGGGCAACCCCGGGTGCTCGTCGATTCTGGGCGGTTGAGACGGGGGACACCCCCGGAACCCCCGGCCTCGCACCGCTCGGCGGTCCCTCTAAGCCTTGCACACAGGCATCCCGAACCTCAGTGTGCGGTTTTCGTTGGATTCTCCTTCACAGTACACCTGTTCTGAATTGCCCCGCGCCGGTTTTTGCCTTATAATGGACAGCAGGCTATTGTTGCTGCTGTGATACGGAGTCAGGGCACTACTCGCCGATTTGGCGGCTGGTGAGATCGGACGGACGCTGGGGCTGCGGGTGCCATCGGCCAGTTGAGCCAGAGCGAACGGTTCCACTGGCTCGTTTCACCGCGTAGCACCACCATTCAGATCTCGCCTGTCCACTGTGGCTTATGTGCTAACCCACAAGCTGCGCTCGACAGTCTGTTTGAAAAGCTGATCCGCTGATCTCTTTGTCCAGTGGTGGTAGCCAAAATATATGATCCAACGATGGATGATTCAAGACCACGCTCTCGGTGCACTCGGTGCGGCGCAAAGGTGCCCGGCGGTACCAAAGGCTGCAGGGAGCTGTTTCAGGAGATCCTGGTACGGGAGTACGGCGATCCAGCCTACGGCGCCGTCCACCTGCTGACCGTTGATGCCTATGCACTGCAGCATTCGGAGGACCACGGTCCCAGGTCGAACGCTGTCCACTTGCTCCGACTGTGTATGCTCCTGGAACATGGTTTGGAAGCCTCGACAGGTACGAATCCACACTGGTTTCAAGCCCAGATTGAGTCCGACCGCGAGATGCCGCTTTTGGAACCTCCTCAGAACCGTGGCCAGACGACCGTTGCAGACATGCATGGGGCAGCTAATGCGGACGAATACGTTGAGCGTGCGTATCATTGGGCCCGTTCTGTGTGGGAGGCCTATCGCGCCCACCACGGGTGGGCTCGCCGGTGGCTACAAGAGAGATAACTGGTATCTGCCCTCCCCGCCGTCGCGGGGGGGAGGGGGCAGCGGTCGAGTGCTGCGCTTTGAAGTGAATGTGATCAGGTAGCCATGCCCACCAACCTCCCCCCAGAAGCTCTTGAGGCGGAAAGAGAATATCGCGCGGCCCAAACGGTTGCGGAGAAGATCGCCAGCCTTGAGGAATACCTGGCTCTCATCCCCAAGCACAAAGGCACGGACAAGCTAAGGGCTGATCTGCGGAGGCGGCTGTCCAAGCTAAAGGTTTCCTCCTCCCACGTCCGCAAGGGTGTCAGCAGGCGAGTGTCTGCCTTCCACATCCGCAAAGAAGGTGCTGGCCAGCTTGTAGTCATCGGTCCCACCAATGTGGGCAAATCGGCTCTGGTCGACATGCTGACCAATGCTACTCCCGAGGTGTCTGCGTCTCCTTTTACCACCTGGAAACCAACCCCAGGCATGATGCCGATAGAAAACATCCAGGTTCAGTTGATAGATACCCCACCACTGAACAGGGACTATATGAATTCGGAGCTGCTGAGCCTGATCCGCAGGGCAGATCTCATCCTGCTCATGGTGGATCTCCAGGTGGATGCAGTTCAGCAGCTTGAAGACACCATCGATCTGCTGCAAGAGCACCGCATCATTCCCCTGCATCTGAAGGAGCGCTATGCCGGGCAGCGTCGTCTGACCTTCATACCGGTCCTGGTGTTGGTCAACAAGAACGATGACGAGAATACGGACGAAGATTATGAAATCTTTTGCGAACTGCTCGAAGGTGACTGGCCTCTGCTCCCTGTGTCTGCAACCACCGGCCGCAACCTCGAACGTTTGAAGCAGGTTGTGTTCGAGTTGCTGGGAATTATCCGGGTTTACTCCAAGGCTCCTGGGAAAGAGCCTGATCTCACCGCTCCGTTCGCTCTGAAGAAAGGGAGCACCGTAGCGGATCTTGCAGAAGGGGTTCACCGGGATTTCTTTGAGAAGCTGAAGACAGCCCGCGTCTGGGGAAGCGGTGTCTTTGATGGACAGATGGTACAACGCGACCATGTCCTTCATGATGGTGACGTGGTGGAGTTGCGCATTTAGCGCCTATCCGGAAACCGCTTTGCTTTCCTGGCTGGCACGAGGGTTCATCAAACGCAAACCGGGGCAGCCTCGCACGATCGAAGTACGGATCCCTCCTGAACGGCTTCCGCCCCTGGAGTGATCCCGTGGCAAAGAGCGATCCCCAGTAGTCTGGCTCAGAGGCTGGTTCTCTTCGTGCAACTCACTAGCGGACAGTTTCTGAACACGAATGCCCGGAATGGACAAATCCCGCAAATCACGCTGAGGTTTGTGGAAAGCATTCGTGAAATTCACATATTCGTGCTATTCGTGATGAATATCCATGGGAGCATGACCCCCGAAGTTCCTGGTCCGTATCCTGGCCGGCCAACAATCGGGGCAGGAGACCCGACGGTATGAGAGACAAGGTTCTTGGACAGCATCAGAGCCTGGTGTCTGAAATAGGACCAAGCTGAGAACAGAGATGAAGGCAACCAACCTATGGCAGAGAAACTCAAAGACCTCTTCTTCTCAAGTTCGTTCATTGACCAACTGGGGGATGCTATCCAGCGAGTCTACCCAGGTTTCGATAAGGGGAAGTTCGCTCGCTTGGTGTATGATAGCACCTGGGAGACCAAGAAGCTGAAGGAAAGAATGCGCCACGTTGCGCGCTGCTTGCATGAGACGCTGCCAGAGGAGTATCCAGAGACTTTGGAGATCCTGACGAAGGTCGCGCCATCTTTTCACGGCTTTGATGCCATGGTCTTTCCGGAGTATGTCGGGCGCTATGGGTTGGACCACTGGGATCTGTCCCTTCCTGCTCTGGCGTTCTTCACGAAGTTTGCCAGTTCGGAATTCGCCATCCGCCCGTTTCTGGCCCGAGATCCGGAACGAGCTTTGGCCTATATGCGTGTTTGGACAGAGGATGAGAATCATCACGTACGCCGTCTTGCCAGTGAAGGCTGTCGCCCGAGGCTTCCATAGGCCATGGCCCTGACTGCGTTCAAGAAAGATTCCCATCCCATCCTGCCGATTCTTGAAAAACTGAAGGATGATGAATCAGAATACGTCCGCAAGAGCGTCGCCAACAACCTGAATGGCATCTCCAGGGACCATCCGGACTTGGTGCTGGATATCTGTGGGCGCTGGTATGGTCACACCAAGAGCACGGATTGGGTCGTGAAACGCGCCTGCCGCACCATGCTGAAAGCAGGGAATCAACGTGCGCTGTCGCTCTTCGGTTTCGGTGACCCCACTCACATCAGCGTGGAGAACCTGACGCTTGACAAAGAGACGCTCTGTATCGGGGAAGACCTGCACTATGCATTTGAGTTGAGGATACACACCGAAGATGCCGGCAAAGTTCGCCTGGAACTTGGGGTCTACTACGTGAAAGCAAAGGGGAAACTGTCCCGGAAGGTGTTTCACATCAGGGAAGACAGCTTCGATCCGGGAAGCCATGTGATCTCCAGAAGGCACTCTTTCGAGAACCGATCAACCCGCAAGCACTATCCGGGGGAGCATCAACTGGCGATCATTGTCAACAGTGTGGAGAAGGCGAGGGCATCTTTTGAGTTGAAGGAGGACACTTCCGGCCACTGAGCCCCGGTCCGTCATGCCGCTGACGATCGTTCAGCAGGGGGAGAACCGATGGACCGTGGCAGGTTAAGCTGATGCCAGAAACAGCATGGCCTGGGGGAACATCCCTGGCCGTGCGCTTTTGCCAGGGCCTCCATTCTGCCAACTGCTAATGCCGTTTAGTCAGTTTCCGGGCACCACTTGAGTCGTTCCTCACCAGGGCTGGACTGGTCACGAGAATCCATGTGAGGACGAGGCTCAATGTCACCTTCACCAACTCCTCGACGAGTACGCACTCCTCGATCGATCTGAGGTTGTGGCTGGCTGTCAGCTTCCACAAGATCCTGGCGGAAACGCTCTCTGTCAAAGGTATGATCTTGGGAGCCCGATTCGAGTCGGGCAATAACTTCGCTCAGCCATTCCAAGTCAGTTGAAAGATGGCGTATCTGATGCTCAGTGAGCAGTCGAAAACCGCCGTGGTCATCGCCGTGAGTGAGTGCTGTCTGCAACAGGTTCTTGATAACCGAGTTTCGTTTGCGCAACAGAGACAATCTCTCTTCGGCAGGGAGCGCATCCAGAAATGCCAAACTGGTGGCGCTGCGGAACTCAGCCGGGCTGTAGTCAGCCAGGTTGTCGCGCAGAAGCTGTTGGAACGCTGCTTCTCCTTTCGGAGTGATGGCGTAAACCCGTCGCAGTGGGCGGTTTCCCTCCCGTTCTTCCGTGTAGGTGATCCAGCCATCGTCGGCCATCTTGCTGAGCAGGCGGTACGCTGTGGGTTTCTTCAGTTGCACGCTTGCTCGCATATGGCTGTCAATCAGCTCGTTGAGTTGGTAGCCAGACATCTCCTGGCCGCGCAACAGCCCCAGCAGGAGCAGTTTTCTTTCCATCTGCTGCCTCCTCGTCCTGTTATGTAGTCCGAAGTGATTAGTCCGCATGGACTATACCACCCTGCTGGATCCTTGTCAAATCGCTTCCATTACGTGCGCGGCACGTTTCTTGCGGCAAATGCGACCTACCTATCTCGGGTCGGCGGAGGAGTTGGGATAGTCGCTTTCTCCGGATTGACTTTGGGAAGCGATCTGCGTATACTGACACAGTGATCAAGGCCGCAACAGCAGTCGCCAGTTTCGAGTTCGACATGGAGCACAAGGCGTGTGCTTCTGCTGTCCCCTTCGGGCAGGACGACTGAAGTTGGGTATTTGCTCTGAACAGGAAGCCAGCAACACTGGAGAAGGAAGCTACCTAATACCTGATCAAAGTGGTTCTGACGTGGTACAGAGTGCCGGAGTCCACAACTTGTTGGGGGTGCGGCACGATGGGCCCGAACAAGTTCGGGAGTCCGGTGCGCCATGCAGGGATGGAATCGCTACTCTCATGCATCAAAACCAACGTGAGGGACTACTAGTGCGATCGGGGGAAGATGGCCACGCGGTCGGTCTCCTGGCCGGTGGTGAAGCAGCACCTCGTCTCTGGCCCTTATCCTCTCCCGGATTTCTCCACCATCCCAGCCAGCCACTCCAGAGCGCCCGGCGTATTGTGCCAAAGCGGCAAAGCGGCCATCACGTGAGCAGCAGCCTCATCCTCGCCGCCAAGGGTAACGTGGGCGTGCGTGAGGCGTGGAGGCCGCCTTCGACCCAGCAAGTAGTCTGGCACGTGGCGATTCCACTCCATGGCGTCTCTCAGGAGCGCACGGGTCTGGTCACTGTCACCGTGCTGGCGGAAGGCGAAGAGCACTTGCGGATACAGGCCGTCGGCCATGGCGTCGTCGTTGTACTCTTCAAAAAGGGTCACCAGATCCTCATCGCGTTCGGTCTCCAGGAGCCAGAGCATCAGCGGATAGCGCACGCCTTGGTTATCGCCAGGGTTGAGGCGCAGCATGTCCTGAGCTTGTTCGATGGCCGCGTCTCGTTCACCCGTTTCCCAGAGGGTGAAGGCCAGACCCAGCCGGGCACGCATGTAGGGGCGGGTCTCGATAATGCCCCAGAAATGCCCAACGTTTTCCTCGAAGACCTCCGGGCCTAGTACTCTCTGGCCAGCCTCCACGCCCTTCTGATAGAGAGCCAGCGCGTCTTGCGGTGTTCTGGCCGTTTCCTCGGCCAGCAGCACGTAGGCATCGGCACAGTCGGGCGATACCTCCAAAGCCTGTCGAGCCAGTTGCACCCGTCGCCGTCCGCTGGCCTCGAAAGCCTCATACATCAACTCCTGAGCCTCCTCCAACGGCGTCGTCGGCTCGAAAGAGGGCACGCCACCACTGGACATCATCTGTTGCATAAAGGCATTCGCCTCGTCAATGGACTCGAATTCCCGCTCGCTGAGCAGCCGGCCGATGTCGGCCATGGTCTTGTCCATGCTGCGACGATCAAAATCCGGTGGTGAGCTCCCCGTCGCTTCAGGCCGGCGTGTGGCTGGGCTGGTTCGAGCCCCGCTTCGTTTCCTGCGCTTCTTCTTCTTTTTCCTTGCCATAAGGATATCCTCCTGATGTTAGAACTTCGGGTCTGACACCGGCACGGCTATACTGGATCCCGTCGGGTCTCCTGACCCGACGGCTGGCTGGTCAGGAGACCATCCAGGAACGTAAACCTGCCCACCTCGGTGCCGCGCTCGGCAGCGTGTCACATGCATGCTAATACGCCCGGGAGAAGATGGCGATGTTGTCGGTCTCCTGGCCCGTGTAGAAGCAGCGACCGGGCCCTTCCTCTATATCCAGCGGGTAGCAGCTGATGGTGGCCTTGGTCTCTTCTTTGATGCGGTCCTCGTCCTCAGGGCTGCCGGCCCAGTGCACGCGCAGGAAACCGCCCTTCTCGACCAGCACTTCCTTGAACTCCTCGTAGTCGCGGATGCCCGTGTGCGTGTTGGCCCCGCGGAACTCGGTGGCTCGCTGCAGCAGCGCGGCCTGCACTTCGTCAAGCAGCGCTTTCACCACTTCAGCTACGCCGTCGGCGGGCACGCCGAAGGCTTTGCCTTGCTTGCCCGGCCGATCCCGCCGTGCCAGCACTACGGCGTTCTGGGCCACATCGCGCGGCCCGATCTCCACCCGCACCGGCACGCCGCGCATCTCCCAGTCGTTGAACTTGAAGCCGGGGCTGACTTCCTCTCGGTCGTCCAGCTTGACCCGCACACCAGCGTCAGCAAGCTGTGCTCGCACCCGCTCCGCCGCCTCCAGCACGACGGTGCGTTCCTTCTCTTTGCGCCAGATGGGCACGATCACCGCCTGGATGGGCGCCAGCACCGGCGGCAGGATCAGCCCCTGATCGTCGCCGTGGGTCATGATGATGCCGCCAACCATGCGCGTGCTCAATCCCCAGCTCGTCGTCCAGCAGTGTTGCAGTTCGTTGTTCCGATCCAGGTACTTGATGTCGAAGGCCTTGGCGAAGTTCTGGCCCAGGAAGTGGCTGGTGCCTGACTGCAGCGCCCAACCGTTGCCCATCATGGCCTCAATGGTGTAGCTGTCCACGGCGCCGGCGAACTTTTCCCGCTGGCTCTTCTTGCCCTGGATGACCGGGATGGCTGCATCGTTGATGGCGAAGTCGGCGTAGACCCCCAGCATGCGCAGCGTCTCCTCGACTGCCTCCTCCTCCGTGGCGTGGGCGGTGTGCCCCTCCTGCCACAGGAACTCGGTGGTGCGCAGGAAGAGGCGCGTGCGCTTTTCCCAGCGCACGATGTTGCACCACTGGTTGATGAGCAGCGGCAGGTCGCGGTAGGAGCGGATCCACTGCGCATAGGCGTGGCCGATGATCGTCTCGGACGTGGGGCGCACCACCAGCGGTTCTTCCAGCTTCTTGCCGCCGCCGTGGGTGACCACGGCCAGTTCCGGGGAAAACCCCGCCACATGCTGCGCCTCCTTCTGGATGAAGCTCATGGGGATGAAGAGCGGGAAGTAGGCGTTGACGTGGCCTGTTTCCTTGAAGCGGCGGTCCAGGCCTGCCTTGATATTCTCCCAAAGCGTGTAGCCGTAGGGACGGATGATCATGCATCCCCTTACCGGGGCATAGTCGGCCAGTTCCGCCTGCCGCACGATGTCGGTGTACCAGCGGGAATAATCCACACTCCTCGGAGTGATTCTCTTAGCCATAGTGTCTTCTCCTCCAGTCAGGGTGTCCGGAAGGGTATGTCCCTCCGGGGATTCTCTTCATTGGTGTATCTTGCCCTTGCTGGCCTGCAAATGAAAACTCGCAGGCTGACAACTCAAGTCGGCTGGAAGCCGACACCACCTCAGTGCGCCTTCAGCGCACTTGAGCTCTGAGCCCGGCGATTTGATCCCCAGGCGGGCTGGTTCAGCCCCCCTGGCCTGATGAACAAGCATCAAGCCGGGGGGCGGGTAGGCATGGGCAGGGCACGGAAGTCCCCCATTATGAAGAAGTATTCACGCTTCATGGTCGTCCCACCCTCTTAACAAAGACATCGCTTCCTCAATGGTCTCCGCTACCTGGGCCAGCGCCAGGATGGACGATCCCATCTGCGTATACTGCGCAAAGGCGTCCACTACGCCGCGCCAGTCTTCGCCCAACAAGATGAGGGGACGCGGCGAGAGCTGCCCCGTCTGCAGCAGGCTCCAGGCGAGCGTCACCTCCGACAGTGTGCCCACGCCGCCGCGCAGGGCGATGAAGGCATCAGCGATGGAGGTCATCGTCTGCAAGCGTGCGTGGAGATCAGGCATTTTCCGCTCCTCCGTCAGCCAGGGGCTGGGCGCCAAGGGATCGAAGATGTCACTGGTGACGCCGATAACGTGCCCGCCAGCCTCGGCTGCGCCGCGGCTCAGCGCCTCCATCGTGCCCTGATAGCCACCGCTGGCCACGTCGTAGCCTGCCAGCACCAGTTGCCGACCCAATTCATACGCTTCTTGAAAAGCCGCGCTGCCCTCCGGCGCTCGCGAACCGCCAAACACAGCGATGATACTCATGCTCATTCCAATTCCTCATCCAATGATGATATGGCTGCTACGAGATCCTGCCAATCGCCCTCGCGCAGTCCGCTGGGTTCCATCGTCAATGGCCCTGAGTAGCCCCACTCGTTTGTGATGGTGTCCAGCGCTTCGTAGAAGCCAAAGGGCGCACCGTCCAGCACCCATTCGCCGCCCTGCAATCGCCCGCGCAAGTGCACGTTGACAATGCGATCCTTCACGGACTCGAACCTGTCTAGTTCATCATACGTGGCCGCCCATCGCAGATCCAGGGTGAGCCATTCGAAGTGCCGCACCAGTTCGAAGGGCGTGCAGCCCGCCAGGTGGGTCGGGACGTTCTCCACCGACGCCTTCACACGCGGGTACTGGGCGGCCGCCTCTCGGAGGATCTTGTGGAGCAGGCTTGGATCAAATGCCTCCTTCCACGTGTCCCAGAGGTGAAAGACGCACACCGGCGTGCCTACCATCTCGGCCAGGGACAGCGATTCGTGTATCAGTTCCTTGCCTCGGTTGATATCGCTCTCTTCGCCATTGCACAGACAGACACCCACATCCCGGTTGGCGTGGATGGACAGGACGGGCAGTCCAGTGTCCCGAAGCACATCGGCGATCTCGTCCACGGTGTGTCCTTGGCTATTCTCCCAAGCGGCAAACCGTCTTTCAGCCTCGTCTCTGGGTGGGCGGGCATCATCCCACTCCGCCAAGTTCTGAAACTCGAAGCCGTCAACCGCCCGCTCCTGCCAAAGGCGTTTCATCAGTTCTACAGTGCCCGCCAGATCGTAATACGGCCTCCCGATCACTCTCACAGTGGGAGCGACAGAGATGGATATCGGATTGCCTGCTCTCCTTGCACGTTGCACGAACTCATCTCTTCTGAACCACAGATTACACTGATTTCACTGACCCGATTCTGTGTGATCTGTGAAATCAGTGATTCACCTCCAGGATGCGATTGCCGTAGGTGTTGATCACTTCCGTCTGATGATAGCTGGTTTGGGTGACCTCGTCCGGCCTATACACGTGCTTGTGGCCGTGGATCAGATAGCGCGGCCGGAACCAGCGCATGAATGTCAGAAAGGCACGAAATCCCTGATGGCAAAGGTCTGGGCCGTCATGGATGCCGAACGGCGGGGCGTGCGTGATCAGAATGTCCAGATAGCGACCATGGCGCAGCCGATTCCACAGCAGGCGGGGGGCCACCTTCAGCACCTTGAAGCGCATCTCCCCTTCCGTGTATTGGAAACGGGGATTCTTGTTGTAGCGCATGCACCCTTCGAACCCGGCGATGAGCAGCCCCTGCTCGTTTACCACGCGACCGTTCACATTGCAACCTTGAGGTAGACACCTCTGCTGCCTCTGGTCCTGCTCTTCGCCGCATCTCAGAAACTCCGCCCCCTGCGCGTGGTTGCCGTGAACGAAGTAACAAGGCACATTGAGCGTGGACACCACGTAGTCCAGATAGTATTGGGGCAGGTCGCCACAGCCCAGCACCAAGTCTACGTCACCGACAACCCGCTTGAGCCCGGGGGCGTAGAGCAGCGGCTCTACTTTGTCGCTCAGAGTCAGAATACGCATGGCCGTAGCATCACCCTACGTCCCCTATCACAAAAAGCTAGCTCTCCGAATGGCTGGTCTGGAGAGCTAGCTGGCGGTGAAAACTGGGCGCTTGCAGGTAACCGCAGCAAACCTATCCAGACCCAAGGTCTGGCTCAGGGCCAGGCTGCGGGATGGCGGAAACGACAAAGACTCGGAAAGAAACGCTCATGGTTACACTCGCAGGCCGGTATTCATCACACGCCAACAGTATACCACGATGCTGCCATTCTGTCAATCACGCAGGCGGCGCGCAGCAGAGACACTGGAGGGGACTGGGTCAATGCCCACCGACTAGCGCAGCCGCCGGGCGCTCGCTCGCCGTGCCCTCCTGGGCATATTCTTTGTACTGCTGATATGCATCTCCCACAGTCTCGATGGACCAGGCTGCCTCCAGGGGAATGCTCATCCCCATATCTTCCAGCTTCAGCATCATCTCCACCATGCGGATGGAGTCCACAAGCAAATCCTCAATGAATGAAGCATCGGGAATAACCTTCTCCTTGGCCACCATCAGTTCTCTGGCGATGATGTCTCGGAATTCCTCAAACGTGAGCACGCCTGAGTTTGATTCCGCCATACTCTGTCTCCTCTACTAAAGGTACTCGTCTAGCATTCCATAACGTTGCTTATCACGAATGCCACGAATGGGCGAATGGGACGAATTGTCTGAGATCAGTTGGCGATACGAGTGTATTCGACGCGAGGCGTGCCGAAGTTGATGAGAATGCCCAGCCTCAGGCCCGTGGCTTTCAGGTAGGAGAGCGTCTGTTGCTTGAATACATTGTTCAGCGCTGATACAGCTTCCAGTTCGAGAACGATCGTTTTGTCCACTACGAGGTCAAGACGATGAGTGCCAACGACACGGTCTCTGTAACGCACCACGATCTTCTTCTGACGTTCGAAAGGAATGCCGCGCATTTCAAGTTCATAGGCCAGTGCTTCTTCGTATACGCTCTCAACGAATCCTGGTCCGAGCGTATTGTGCACCTCAAACACAGCCTGCATCACCCGGTACGACAATTCGCGATAGATCACTTTGTCTTTCATAGTTCGTCTAATTCGTCCATTCGTGCCATTCGTGATCTTCACACCCGCTGTGCCATTTCGCGCAGTTTGAATTTCTGTGGTTTGCCCATCGCTGAGCGGGGGAAGTCCGGGACGAAACGCACCTGATTGGGTATCTTGTAGGCCTCCACGCCCACTCGGCAGTACTCGAGCACGTCTTGGGTTGTTAGCTCTGTGCTGTCTTCGAGGATGAGGAAGGCCCATACCTGTTCGCCCCCAAGGGCCGCGGGAACGCCCACCACAGCGGCTTCTCTGATCTTGTCGTGACTCAGCAGGTAGTTTTCGATCTCAGCAGGGTAGATGTTCTGCCCGCCGCGGATGATCATGTCCTTCTTGCGCCCCACGATGCGCAGGTAGCCTTTCTCGTCCATCGCCGCCAGGTCGCCAGTGTGATACCATCCATCCTCGTCCACCACCTCCGCCGTTGCCTCGGGCGCTCGGTAGTAGCCCAGCATCACGCTCTCGCTGCGGCAGACCATCTCGCCCACCTCGCCCGGCGGCACCTCCTGCCCCTGCTCGTCCACGATCTTGACTTCCATGCCGGGCATGGCTTGCCCCACCGTCTCCGACTGTCGCTCGTCCGAATCCTCGATGCTGGTGGCGGAGACGCCCCCGGCCAACTCTGTAGTGCCGAAACCGATGTGTACAGCGCATCCAAAGCGTTCGCGAACGTCCCGCGCCAGTTCCGCAGGGCAAGACGCAGAGCCTGTGGCGCAGATGATCAACGAAGATGTGTCGTAGCGATCCAGGTCTTTCAACCGCAAAAGCACGGCGAAGGTCATGGGGACGGCTATGAGAATGGTGACCCGCTCTTTCTCTATCAATTGTAGGAGCTCGATGGGATGGAAGCGGGGCATGAGGATCAGCCTATCGCCCATCAGCAGGGCCTGCAGCATGATCTCCACCCCGGCGATGGCGTGCAAACCCATGGGCGAGAGCATGGTCTGCTGACGGCCCACGGCTTGCAGCAAGCGCGGACCATAACGCGCCAGCACCTTGACCATGCGTGCCGCCGTCTTGGGCGAGGGCCGTTTGAGCCACATCTCCCTCAGCTTGATGCTGGCGACCACGGGTGCGATCAGCCCGCGATGGCTGTGCATGGCGCCCTTGGGCATCCCGGTTGTGCCCGAGGTGTAGATCAGCGCTAGCAGGTCTTCGGGGGCCACATCGGAAGGGGCAAATGAAGCGGGCGGCGTGACAAGCATCAGCTCATTCAGCCACAGGCCTGCGTTCTTATCGCCGTCGGTGAAGATGAGGTGCTGAAGGGAGCACAGCTCTTGCTGCACATCCCGCACTGTCTCGATCGCTTCGGACATGCCGGGGGTATCGGACGTCACCACCGCCACAGGTTCGCACTCCCGGAGAATGTGGTCAAGCTGACGGCGCCGCAGTTGCGGATTCAGCAACACGCTGACCGCGCCGATCTTGGCCAGGGCGAAGAAGGCGATCACGAACTCTGGGCTGTTGCGCAGAAGCAGGCCGACTCTGTCTCCCCGGCCGATCCCCAGCTTGGTCAAACCGTAGGCGAGGGAGGGCATTCTCTGGGCCAACTGGCCGTAGGTGTGCCGCGCGTCGCCGCAGACCAGTGCTTCCTTCTTGGGCTGCCGGTCGGCGACGAGCTGAAATGCTTCGGCCAGGGTCATGCGGGTGTGAATCATTGGCAATCTACCAGCCTGTTACACCGGCTTCTCGTAAACCCGGTAGTGCTTGTAGCGCTCAGCCCCCAGCCGCCCGGCAAGGAGGTTGACCAACAGATTCTGCTCCGACGTTAGCGACCCGTCCAGCCACCTGTACCCCTTGTCGAAGACCGCCTCGAGCATGTCCAGGTAGAGCAGGGCATCAATGCCGCGGCGGCGGTATTCCGGCAACACCCCCATGAGCTTGTAGGTGACGACATCAATGCGCTTGGCGTGCCACCACATCTTGAGCCAGCCGAAGGGGAACAGCCGACCGTTGAGATGAATCAGGATGCGATTGGGGTCGGGAATGGCGACGGCGAAGCCAATGGCCTCACCACCTATCTCAGCGAAGAGGGCCAGATCAGGGTCCACAAGCGGGCGCAACTGGTCGGCGAAGCGGCGGAACTGTTCCTCGGTCATGGGCATGAAATCGCGGTACTGGCTCAAGGTGGCGTTGAATAGATGGCCAGCGATCGCTACATCTTCGTCCCAGTTCCGCAGTTTGCGGATGGTGACGTTGCTGGCTTTCCGTGCGGCCTCGCCCACGCGCAGAATCTCCGGCGGGACGTTCCGCAGTTCCTCACCGATCTGAGAGCGCATGGCGCGCCAGGCATAGGAGTCGCCGTGCTTCTCCATGCCGTACTGCTCGAGGAAGTCTTTGTAGTAGGGTGGTGTGTGTCCGGCCAGGACCACAGGCGGACAGTCGCTGCCCTCGATGAGGATGCCAGGACGGTCGTTGCGGGTGAAGCTATAGGGGCCTCGGATCAGTTCCATGCCTCGCTCTTTCACCCAAGCACAGGCTGCATCCAACAGCGCCTCGGTGGCGGCGTAGTCGTTGAGGACTTCGAAGAAGCCGAAGCCGCCCACCTTTTTCTCCTCGTGTTTGAGGTCGTGGTAGTTGATGAAAGGGGCGACGGTGCCGACAATCTCCCCGCCGCGCCGGGCGAGGAAAAGTGCCGCCTCCGCGTGTTGGAAGAAGGGGTTCTTTCCCGGGGTCAGGTAGTTGATCTGTTCGGAGATCAGGGGAGGGACCCAGTTGGGGTCACCTTTGTACACCCTCCAGGGGAATCTGACGAAGGCGCGCACATCCCGCCTGGTGGTGACCTCTTGAATGGTGATGGATGACATGCGAAAAGGCCTTGCGGAAATGATGCTGCCGCACGCTGAAATAACGATCACGGTCCAAGAAGGGACGCGGATGGTCACGGACGAGCAGGGATGAAGGAGAGATAAACGCCGCAGTTGTCCGCATCCAGTTCAGGGACGCTGTTCCGGGGTGTCAACGTGCGGGCAAGGTAGATTGATGAGACGAGTACGCCCCCAATATAGCACTGAATGCACCTCGTGTCAATTCAGTCTCTGCGAGGATCGTTGGCCCGTTGGTGAGTTGCCGTGTTGCGAATGCAGCGTTTTGGGGTTATACTATCTCAGACAGACGCGTCAGGAGAGAGGCTCACG